>ERZ887830.284-NODE-284-length-32851-cov-69.954842_pt1 | contig 32851 bp, 35 predicted proteins | sample MGYA00521101_ERZ887830 | MGnify/ENA primary metagenome ERZ887830 (study PRJEB32303, sample SAMEA104408592) | aquatic metagenome | biome: Marine water; feature: Pelagic; material: water | place: Baltic Sea | collected 2014-06-05T16:38:00 | depth 1,762 m ... | reverse complement strand
TTGTATTGGGTGGTGCAAGCTGCCATTTCTTTATGGTGTATTTGTATGTGATTTAGGGTTTTGAGCGGTACAGTTACTTCGAGCCGCAAATACAACTCTTAATCCCTCCTGTTTTTCTATTTTTGCCAAAACCTTTAGATGAATATTCTTATCCTTGGCAATGGCGGTAGAGAGCACACCTTTTGTTGGAAGCTTTCCCAAAGCGCACAAAAACCCAATCTCTTTATTGCTCCTGGAAATGCGGGCACCGCACAACTGGGCACCAATATTGATATCAATCCCACAGACCTTGAAGCCGTAGCAACTGCTGTTAGCAGCCATGCCATAGACCTTATTTTAGTAGGGCCCGAAGCGCCCCTAGTCGCAGGTATTCACGACCATATTGCCAACCATCCTACACTGAGCCACATCCCTGTTATTGGCCCAAAAGAAGAAGCCGCACAACTCGAAGGCAGCAAGGCATACGCCAAGGCCTTTATGGAGCGACACAACATCCCCACTGCACCCTACAAACAATTTGATGCCCAATCGCTCAATGAAGGATTGGCCTATTTGGAAACCATTCCTGCGCCCTATGTACTGAAGGCCGATGGTCTTGCAGCAGGAAAAGGCGTACTCATCATCCATGAGCTCGAAGAAGCAAAAACGGCGCTTATCGATATGCTGGCCAACAAAAAATTTGGTGCAGCAAGCGAACAAGTGGTTATTGAGGGCTTTTTGGACGGCATTGAGCTTTCTTGTTTTGTCCTTACAGATGGTGAAAGCCATGTGACCTTCCCCTTTGCCAAAGATTACAAACGCATAGGTGAAGGCGATACGGGACTCAACACTGGAGGTATGGGCGCGGTGTCTCCCGTTCCATTTAATGACGCTGTTTTCAAACAAAAAATTCACGATCGCATCATAACCCCCACCATGCAAGGGCTTAAAAAAGACCAGCTTGATTTTGTCGGTTTTGTGTTTATTGGGCTTATACGCGTGGGCGACGATCCCTTTGTGATTGAATACAATGTACGCATGGGTGATCCCGAAACCCAAGTGGTTTTACCACGTATCCAAAACGATATGGCAGCACTGCTTATGGCTACTGGCGAAAAGCGTTTGCACGAAGTGGCACTCCAAATCAACGACCAAGCTGCAGCAACCGTAGTTAGTGTAGCAGGTGGTTATCCTGAAGCCTACGAAAAAGGGCAAGCCATTTCTGGTTTGGCTGGCGATGGGCTTATTTTTCAAGCGGGAACTGCTCAGGTTGACAATCAAATCGTAACCAATGGCGGAAGGGTCTTGGCAGCAACAGGCTTTGGTGCCGATGTGCAAGAAGCGCTCACAGCAGCATACAGCAACCTGTCAAACATATCGTTTGAGGGAATGTATTTCCGAAAAGATTTAGGTTTCGATTTATAGAAACGAGTGGGAAGTAGAGTCGAAGTCCTCTTCGTTATTGTCGTTAAATTTCTTTAGCTGACGTAACCAGTAGAACAAGCCCGCAAAACCAATCATCAAGAAAAACCAATTAAAGGCATTGGCAGCAAACCAATTGCTAGCGCCCAACTCACGGAGCATGTTTAGTGGAATAAAAAGAACTTCTTCAAACAGGTAGGCAATTGCTTCAAAAACAGCTTTCATAGTCTTGGTTTTACCTTGCAAAAATACAGCTAAAGTTGTCACAATGCAAATGCAAGAGGGCTTTTAGATTTTGCGCTATATTTGGAAAATATTTACCACCATGAATACCGCCCACGCATTTCAAATTTTTGAAAAAAGTATCTCGGAGTATCACGTTTTAGACAGCGTTGATCAACCCTTTGAAAATCCTTTTGAGCCCAAAAGTCTCGATCATTTATTATACCGAAAAAATTGGATTGATACGGTGCAATGGCACTATGAAGACCTCATCCGCGAGCCTAGCATAGACCCCGTTGCTGCGCTAGAACTGAAACGCAAAATTGACGCTTCCAACCAAGACCGTACCGATATGGTGGAGTATATCGACAGCTATTTTTTACAAGAGTTTAGCAGCGTTGAGCATCAGGAAGGTGCTACCATCAATACTGAAAGTCCGGCTTGGGCCATAGACCGCTTGTCTATTTTAGCACTTAAAATCTACCATATGCAAGAAGAGGCTAATCGCGCATCTGCCTCGGACGAACACCGTAGCGCTTGTGCTACAAAACTTGCTGTTTTAATGGAGCAGAAGATAGATTTGTCTACCGCCATTGACCAACTACTCATAGACATGGCTGCTGGTAAAAAGTATATGAAGGTGTACAAACAAATGAAAATGTACAATGACGAATCCCTAAATCCCGTCCTGTACCAGAACAAATCCTAATGGCAGCCAAACACATCTTGGTGCTTCGTTTCTCGGCTTTGGGCGACGTAGCCATGTGTTTACCTGTGTTGCGATGCTTGATTCAAACCTATCCTGAATTACGCATAACAGTAGTGACGCGAAAACGCTTTTCCGTTCTTTTCGAAGAACTCCCCAATACTATTGTTTTCAGCCCTGATTTTAATGTTGCCAACAAAGGTATTGTTGGGCTTTACCGCCTCTACAAAACATTGCTGGCAGCAAAACCCAACGCCATTGCTGATTTGCATAATGTATTGCGCACCAAAATACTCCGCAGCTATTTCGCGCCTAGATTTTGGATACGAAAAGCGGTGCTTGACAAAGGCCGAAAAGCAAAAAAACAACTTACGAGAGCACGTCAAAAAACCTTGGTGCCATTGGTTCCACAAATTCACCGTTATGCCCAAGTATTTGAGCGGTTGGGTTTTCCAATCTCTCTGGATAGCCATGAATTCCCGCCAAAACCGCTTTGTCCCAATACTGAAGCGCTGAAACCAGACCAAAACAAAAAGTGGATTGGCGTAGCACCTTTTGCTGCCCATAAAGGCAAGCAATATCCACTAGACCTCATGCAAAAGGTTGTTGCCTTTTTGCAACAAGACTACCAGGTCATTTTATTTGGTTTTGGACGTGAAGAGCGTGCACAACTAGACGTTTGGGCAAAGGCCTATAAAAATGTGGTAAACGCAACTAGTGTATATGCTTTTGATGCGGAGTTGCGCCTTATCGCCCAACTCGATTTGATGATTTCCATGGATTCTGCCAATGGACATTTGGCTGCCAATTACGGCGTGCCCATTGTTAGCCTTTGGGGTGCCACACATCCTTGTTTGGGCTTTGCTCCTTTTGGGCAAACAGACACCAATAGCCTAACGGCAGATCGCCAGCAATATCCCTTCTTGCCAACTTCTGTTTATGGCAACAAAATTCGTCGCGGCTATGAAGACGCCATGCGTAGCATTGAGCCTAAAACAGTAATCGAGTTAGCATTAGAATTGTTGGGCGTAGGTTAAACAAAAATTATATATTTGTGTAGCTTAATCCCAAATCTGCGCTTCATTTGTTTTTTTCGTGTGGTTTTTGGTTTAGGCTAAGCCCTAAATAACGTCCTATGCCAAACAAAAAATACCTACTTGTTTTGTGCCTCTTTTTTTCGCTAACAAACCTTGTTGCTCAAGATTGGCTAACCGATTTTACTGCTGCCAAAGAACTTGCAGCTGTTGACAATAAACCTATTATTCTCGTCTTTCAAGGCTCTGATTGGTGCGCCCCTTGCATCAAATTAGACCGTAATATCTGGCAAAGCGAGGCTTTTAAAAAATATGCTGCCCAGCACTATATTATGCTCCTGGCTGATTTCCCAAGAAAGAAGAAAAACGCCTTAAGTGATGCTCAAACCACCGCAAATGCCTTGTTGGCAGAAGCCTATAATCCTAAGGGTAACTTCCCCCTTGTTGTAGTGCTTGATGCAGCAGGGAAAGTCCTTGGAAAAACAGGCTATAAAAAAACAACCCCCGAAAAGTATATCGCTTCACTAAATACTTTTATCCAATAAGTTGAAATCACTTGTGTTCATATTGTCTTTTACGGGGCTCTCCGCAGTTGCGCAACAATCCTTCAGCCGAGGAGTGCAACTTATGGGTAGTGCGTTCGAAATTACAGTAGTTGGAGATGATGCGAACCAAGCAAACAAACACATCGATGCGGCTGTCGCTGAAATCAAACGAATAGAAAACCTTATTTCTTCGTGGGACAAAGACTCTGAAACATCTGCTGTCAATAGAAACGCTGGATTAAAAGCCATTCGTGTTAAAAAAGAGCTGTTTCAATTAATTGAGCGGGCAAAGGGCATCTCCAAACTTACCGATGGCGCCTTTGACATCAGCTATGCTGCTGTAGATCGCATTTGGAAATTTGATGGAAGCATGAAGCAAATACCAGCCCATAAAGACATTAAGTTGTCTGTGGCAACAGTGGGTGCTAAGCACATTGAACTAGATGCAAAAAACAATGCGGTCTTCCTTAAAAAGAAAGGCATGAAAATCGGGTTTGGCGCTATTGGAAAGGGCTATGCTGCAGATAAAACAAAGACATTATTACAAGAGCGGGGCGTGACTGCGGGCATCATCAATGCATCAGGGGACATGAATGCCTGGGGGGCCAAGCCCAATGGTGATCCTTGGCGTGTTGCCATTAGTAACCCCATGAACAAAAACAAGGTTTTTGCCCTCATGCCTTTGCAGAACAGGGCTGTGGTTACTTCAGGAGATTATGAAAAGTACGTTCGGTTTAACGGGGTTCGTTATGCCCACATCATTGACCCCAGAACAGGTTATCCCGCAACAGGACTAATCAGCGTAACGGTCTTTGCGCCAAAAGCAGAACTCGCAGATGCACTCGCTACAGCCGTATTTGTAATGGGCAAAGAAGCGGGGATAGACCGCATCAATCAACTGCCAGATGTAGACTGCATTTTAATTGATGAAAATGGAAAAATAAGTACGTCTAAAAATATTGAATTAAACAACATATGATGAAAAAAGCCACACTACTTGTGATAGCCACACTGCTCTTTGGGAGTTGTGCTGTAGTCAAAGAATATGAAAAAATAAATCTCAACGATCCCGACATGGCCCTAAGCCTAAAAAAATGTGATGGGAACCTCATCACAGCGCATGCCTACAGAGAGGCAACTGTGGGTGCAAACGGCGGTAAAACTGGAGGCGGCTGCGGCTGTAATTAAAAATGAACAAGGCCCTAAACATCTTTTTTTGTGTTTGCTGTGCGTTTGCCTTGGCACAAACAGATGAAGACCAAGCGTATAAAAAACGTATTTTGGAGACCACAGAAGTAGATTTCTTAAGCAGCTACTACGCCCAAAAAGGGGATAACGCAGCTGTAACCGGTGGTATAGGTACTGAAGAACTTACGGATGCAACAGCAGCGATAATTATTAGCATACCCCTAAATGATGATGATGTGCTTACCGTAAATACCAGTATTTCTGCCTATACCTCTGCCTCATCAAGTAATGGAAATCCGTTTGATATAACAGGGGCTTCGACTGGAAGAGGTGAGGACGATGATGATGATGAAGACGATGACGATGACGATGATGATGATCATAATAGCGGAAATGGAAACACAGTGGGCACACCCTGGAATGCTTCGACAGGTGCGTCTAAAAAAGATACTTGGTTTAGCGTGGGCGTTGACTATGCACACAGTTCAGACGACCGGGACTTTTCATGTAATGCATCTGCATCCTTTGCGACAGAATATGATTATACATCTGTTGGGTTTGGGGGTGGCATATTAAAGCAGTTTAACCAAAAAAACACCTCAATAGGTGCCAGTGTACACCTTTACTTAGACAAATGGAACCCCATTTATCCTACTGAACTCAAATCATTTGAAGAGGTAAATGGAAATTTAACACACGGTTTTTTCAGTGGAGTAACGCTTTTAGACCAAAGTGGAAACACGAGCACTGCTTGGCAACCACATAATGGCTTTCAACTCATTCAAAATACCGAACGAAACTCCTATGCGGCTACCTTTAGCTTTTCTCAGATACTAAGTAAAAACGCCCAGCTTTCTGTTTTTGTTGATTTACTACAGCAAAAAGGTTGGCTTGGTAACCCATTGCAACGCGTATATTTTGGTGATGTGCGTAATTATTACATCGGAAATGCTGCAAGCATTCCCGTTTATACTTCTAAGCAAAATACAGATGTTTTTCAATTGGCAGATGACATAGAGCGTTTGCCCAATACGCGTTTTAAAATACCTTTTGGCATGCGGCTTCATTACTATTTAAACGAGAACATTGTTTTTCGATCTTATTACAGACACTATTCAGATGACTGGGGGATACGATCCCATACAGCCCAATTGGAAATACCCATTAAAGTTGCCAGTGCGTTAACATTATATCCATCTTTCAGGTACTATACGCAAATAGCTGCTACCTATTTCAGGCCTTATGAGCAGGCCTTATCCACAGACAAATATTACACTTCAGACTATGACTTGTCATCCTACAGCGCAACACAACTGGGGTTTGGGCTTAATTACACGGATATTTTTACAAAAGCACACATCGCAGCCTTTGGTTTAAAAAGCATTGATATAAAGTTTTATCAATACAATCGTAATACTACTTTTAGCTCTTATATTATTACAGCAGGCATCACTTTGGTTTCCGATTAACAATAGTTCGTATTCCATTTTATATTTGGCACAATAAAAATCTATATTTGTCTGAATGTTTGTCTATGTTTAAAAAGTTTATTTACCTGCAATGGAAATCTTTTTTTAGGGCTGCTGGTGTTGCCACCAAGCTTGCGCAAAAAATCTTGATTGGAGTTGTTTGGGCCTATTTTGCTTTCGTTTTTTCTGGGCTTGCTTTTATTGCGTTTTTCGGTATTCAAGATGATTTTGGCTTGGATCCCTTACCAACAGTAAGTGGTTTTTTAGTTTATGCCTTTGTGTTGTGGGTCGTGATTCGGTATTTTATTCAAAAAATGCCCATGGTACATGTGCAACCCTTACTGGCCTTGCCCTTCTCTAAAAAGAGCATTGTCCATTTTGGACTGACCAAAAGCGTTATCAGTTTTTTTAACATTGTTAACCTGTTCTTTTTTATTCCATTTGGTTTTATTCTCCTCAAAGAAGACTACAGCCTCTGGGGGGTTATCAGTTGGTGGGTAAGCATTGGTTCTGTTATTTTAGCAACCAATTTTTTAAACGTATTGCTCAACAGCCAAGATAAGTTGTTGCTAATCGCGGCCGTTGTTTTGTTAGGCTTGTTTGGCATGCAGTATTACGAGATTTTTGACATCACCGCTTTTTCAGAGCCCGTCTTTATGGCGCCCTACCACCAACCCCTTTGGGCCTTGGTCCCTATAATGCTTATGTTGCTTTCATACCGCTGGAGCTTTAGGCACTTTTTGAAGAAATTATACATGGACAGCGATGAAATGCGTCCTAAGAATGAAGTGCAGCGTGCCACCGAACTCAAATGGTTAGATGGTTTTGGGCGTACCTCCTTTTTTCTAAAGAATGACATCAGGTTAATTGTCCGTAACAAACGTGCGCGTATGGCCGTTTGGATGGGCTTTGCCTTTTTATTTTATGGGCTAATTTTTATGATGGATATGTACGATACTCCCGTAGTCAAGGTGTTTGTAGGGATTTTTGTCACTGGTGGTTTTCTGTTTAGTTTTGGTCAGTTTGTTCCCAGCTGGGACAGTGGCTACTATCCGCTTATGATGACACAAAACGTTCCTTACAAAGAATACCTTAAATCAAAGTGGTGGTTGGTCGTTGTGGGTACTTTGGTAAGCTTGCCTCTTGCAAGCTTCTATATCTTTTTTAGCTGGGAAAGCTACTTCGCCATCATAGCTGGAGGCATCTATAACATTGGCGTAAATGCCCATATGGTACTGCTTTCAGGAGCCTACACAAGAACACCCATTGACCTCAACTCCATGCAGCGTGCCTTTGGCGATAAAAAGTCTTTTAATATAAAAACGGTCCTGCTAGGAATACCAAAAATATTTCTGCCTATGTTTATTTTTTACATTGGGGTTTTGGTGCACAGCAAGCTTATGGGCTTTATACTAATAGGGTTCGTTGGCGTCTTGGGGTTTGCATTAAGAAACCTTGTTTTTGGTTGGATTGAAAAAGTCTACCAAGAAGAAAAATACGATACACTTGCCGCTTATAAACAAAAAAATACATGATTGATATTAACCTCCTTTCGAAAAAATACGGCGAGCAAACAGTGCTCGACATAGATCTTCTAAACATCCCTAGCGGACAGACTTTTGGACTAGTGGGCAACAACGGCGCAGGAAAAACCACCCTCTTTAGTCTTATCTTAGACTTGATTGAACCCACCACTGGCGTGGTAAAAAACAATGAAGTAGTGGTTTCAAAAGATGAGCGCTGGAAAACGCATACCGCTGCTTTTGTCGATGAGCAATTCCTTATTGGTTACCTCACCCCTGAAGAGTATTTTTATTTTGTAGGCGGCTTACGCAATATGAAAAAAGATGCCATTAAGGCTGCTTTGGAACCTTATAAAGACTTTTTTCACGGTGAAGTATTGGGGCAAAAAAAGTATATCCGTGACCTGTCTAAAGGAAATCAAAAAAAGGTGGGCATTGTTGGAACGCTCTTGTCCAATACGCCTTTGGTTATTCTAGATGAGCCTTTTGCCAACCTAGACCCCACCACACAAATTCGCCTCAAAAAATTGTTAAAAGAAGAGGCCAGCGCAACTGGAAAAACTTTTCTAATTTCCAGTCATGACCTGCAGCACATCACCGATGTCTGTGACCGAATTGTGGTCCTCAACAAAGGGAAAATAGTGCGTGATGAAAGAACATCTTCCAAAACACTTGAGGAGCTTGAAACTTTTTTTCAAGAGCAGTTGTAGTTTATATATACTAAAGCCTGATATTTTGAGTTTTTATCATAGGTTTACAACATGAGAAAAGTCGTTCTTTTTTGCACAGTTCTTTTGGCCACCGTTGGGTGTTCTACCAAAAAGGACGCTGCTATGAACCGCTTCTACCATAAAACGACTTCTAAGTTTAATCCCCTATTCAATGGAGAAGAAGCACTGCGATATGGGCTTTTGGACATCACCTTAAATCACAACGACAATTATTGGTTGCGCCTCCCTGTTGACCCGTATATCTTGCCAGAGGCATATGCGTCAGAAGAGGTAGCTACAAACGAGTTTTTTGACCGCGCAAAAGATAAAGCAATACTTACGGTACAGAAACACTCCATGCTCATTAAAGGAGATCAACGCAACAATCAAATTGCAAGGGCATATTTATTGTTGGGAAAGGCACGCTATTATAACGGTAAATACCTTCAAGCTATTGAAGCCTTTACCTATTTGGTGAAAAACATGCCTGGAGATGATTTGGCTGTTGAAGCGGAACTCTGGCGCTCAAAGAGTTATTCGGCTTTGGGGCAGCACGACAGAGCAGCACGAGAACTAATCAATATTGCTTTCTCGGGGGCACTTAACAACGAGCAATATGCCGTGAGTCAAGCGGCACTAGCAGATGCCTTGTTGAGAGAAGAAAAAGACAGCTTGGCTACTGAGCCATTAAGAAAGGCTTTTGCTACAGAAAAATCAGCCTATAAAAGAGGGCGATATGCCTACCTGTTGGGACAGCTATATGAAGATTTAAATTATGCCGACTCTGCTATAATTGCCTACCAGTATGTCTTGGACTTGAATCGTCGCCTTCCTCGTGAATTGTGGATTCACGCCCGACTGGCACAACTCAAAAACAACACCCCTAAAGACGAAGAAACACTAAAGGCTTACAAGCGATTGTTGCGTAGCGACGAAGACAGAAGGTTTAGAGATAAAATTCACTATTTCTATGGAACCTACTTGCTCAAAGGCGCAGACACCATCAACGCAGAAACAGAACTAAATGCATCGCTGCAAACCAAGACCAACGACACCTATCTCAAGTCATTGATTTATGAGCAATTGGCGCTCAATCGCCTAGATCAAGTGGTTTTTGTTAAGGCAGGGGCATATTTAGACAGCACCCTTCAAAACCTCACCGCAAAGACACGACGTTACAGAAAAGTAGCCCGACAACGCAAAAAGCTTGATGACATCATCACTTACGAAAAGACAATTACAGAAACCGACAGCCTGCTGCTGCTTATGGATATGCCAGAGGAAGCACAAAAAGCCGTTGTGGATGCCTATATCGAAAAAATAATTGCAGACAAAGAAAAGGCTGAAGCCGAAGCCAATGATGGAGCTACTGGAAGCATTGCCATGCTCGGTGATTTTTACTTTTACAACAGCCGTCAAGTAGCGAACGGGAAGCTTCGCTTTCAACAAAACTGGGCAAATATTGCATTGGCCGATAATTGGAAATATGATCCAACAAAAAGCATCGCCGCTGAAGAAGAAACATCAGAAATTGAAGATGCTGTTGAAGCCATAGACCCTACCCTGAATCCAAAAACCTATTTGTCTCAAATCCCACCCCCAGAAGCGCGCGACAGTTTGCAACTCCTACAGAACGAAGCTTATTATCAAGCGGGCTTGGCCTATAAAGAACAGTTTCTAATTAAGGCCTTTGCCATTGACCGATTCAATTCGCTCATGGCTGCAAATCCGGCTATGCGTTATATTCCGCCAACGCTATATCATATGTATGAGTTATACGATGATAACCCCACTGAACAGCTTAAATGGCGTTCTCGAATACTAGCAGAATATCCAGAAAGTGATTATGCCAAAATAATACAGAACCCCGGGGCCTTGGCACAAACATTAGCGGCCAATCAAGGGGCAATAAGCGCTGCTAAAGAAAAATTTAAAAACCAAGATTTTAAAGCTGTGATTGAAGAAAGTGAGCGCTTTATTCCTCAACTTAGAGATAAAGAACTGCAAGCAGCATGGGCATTGCTTCGCGCTACTGCCCTAGGCAGGCTCGATGGGCTTGAAGCCTATAAGACCGCTTTGACTTCCCTTGTGGAAACCTATCCAAAAACAGAGGGCGCCCAAAAAGCTCAAGTGCAACTTGATGGTTTTGATGTTTATACCGATTTAGAACTGGGAGCGAGAGAAAAGGCGAAGCTTGTTATCATCAGAACTTTAGAGGATCGTGAGCAATCAGAAACGGACAAGGCGTGGCTTGAGACTTGGCTAGCCGAGGAAGGTATTGAAGCCCTGTTGCGTGTATCTATTGATGTATTTGACCGAGATGTTGAGACCTTGGTAGTTCACGGTTTCCTCTCATTAAGAAGCGCAAAAGAAACGGCAGCTATTTTACGCAAAAGCAATCCGCGTTTGTTGGCATCCAAAAATGTTGTAATTTCGGCGTCCCAATACCGTAATGCGTTTGTTAGCAAGCGCTTAGAACAATTGGAAAATTAAATGACATGTTTTCAGATAAAAAACAAAAAAATATGGACTCAAAGAACAACGTGAAAATCAATTTTGTAGAACCCAATACTAAAATTATTGGTGAAATTGAATCAAAGTCTGACTTCCGAATAGACGGGACTTTAGAGGGAAAAATAAATACTTCAGGCCGTGTTGTCATTGGCAAAGAAGGAACTGTTAGTGGCGAAGTACACTGCGGCTATGCCGATGTTATTGGAAATTTCAATGGCAGCCTTTTTGTAGACGGACTGCTAACCATCAAATCTGATGGTATCGTGGAAGGACAAGTTACTGTTGGTAAATTGGCAGTTGAATCTGGCGCCACATTAAACGCACAATGTAGCATGAAAGCTGCATCGGTAAAGTCAATGGTTGATGAAAAATCCCCAAAAGCCGAAAAAACGGCCTAAAACCTGGGCGGTCCTTTCGGGGCTAACCGTTCAAATGGGCGTTAGCCTATATCTTGCATCTATTGGTGGAAAAGCACTTGATTTGCGTTGGGAAACAGGGAAAACCATGACCTTGTTGCTCCTCATGTTGGTTTTGGCAATTAACATCTACGGACTGGTTAAGTTCTTAAATCGATACGAATAGCCTCCAACTGCTATTTTTTAGACCCTATATTTTTTGTGGTTTAGGTTCCCTTCAATCAAAAAAACAGCTTAATTTTTCGCCATATAATCTTTTTTTCTTGTGGCTAAAAGTGTACATTTGCAGCGTTTAAATTTCAACGAAACGTCAAGATAAAAGCAAAACCATTGAAAAGAGCACTTCTTGTATTTTTTACGCTTCTTTTAGCAACTCACGCATTTGCCGTTTCTAATGATAAGGAACCTGAGAAAAAGGGTTCGCTTAAGGATGAGATTAAAGCTTATATCCAACACCACTTAAAAGACTCTCATGATTTCTATTTGGGGTCTTATAAAGATGGTGACAAAAAAAAATACGTTGGTTATATCGGCCTTCCCGTAATTCTTTGGGATAACGGACTTGTGCTATTTTCGTCTACCAAATTTAAGCATGGCAAGGCGGTGGTGTCAAAAGGGAGTAGTCACTACAAGCTCTACCACGGAAAAATTTACAAAACAGACGTTGCGGGTACCATCAACTATGATGATGCGCATCATGCAGTCAACGAAAAACCACTTGACCTTTCGATGACCAAAAGTGTTATGACCATGCTATTTACAGCATTGTTGATGTTTTTCTTGTTTCGCTCTTTAGCACAATCTTATGCTAAAAACGGCGGCGTTGCTGCTGGTATAGGTCGCTTCTTTGAGCCTATAATTTTATATGTCCGCGACGATATTGCCATCCCCAATATTGGAGAAAAGCACCACGGTCGTTACATGAGCTTTTTGCTAACCGTATTTTTCTTTATTTGGTTTTTAAACCTTTTGGGCCTCACGCCACTAGGGATTAATGTCACTGGGAATATTGCTGTCACATTTGGATTGGCATTACTTACCTTTTTATTGACCAATTTGACCGCCAACAAGAACTATTGGGCGCATATCTTTTGGATGCCAGGTGTGCCTATCCCCATGAAAATTCTCCTAATGCCTATTGAGCTATTAGGTGTGATTATCAAACCTTTTTCGTTGTTAATCCGTTTGTATGCGAACATGCAGGCTGGACATATCGTATTGATGAGCCTAGTTGGGCTTATGTTTATTTTTAACAACTGGCTAGGTAGCAGCTTGTCCTTTTTATTGGCTTTTGCTATCTCCTTAATCGAATTATTAGTGGCCGCATTGCAGGCCTATATATTCACCATGCTATCGGCACTCTATTTTGGGTTTGCCGTTGAAGAACATCATGATGAAGCGCATTAAACACAAACATTAACAATTAAATATATACACATGGAAATTCCAGTAATCGTAGGTGCAGGTCTCGTCGTAATCGGCGTAGGTATGGGAATCGGTAGAATCGGTGGTTCAGCTATGGAAGCTATTGCTCGTCAACCTGAAGCATACGGGAAAATTCAAACAGCTATGTTGATTGCAGCCGCTCTTATTGAAGGGATTGGTTTTGCAGCACTATTTGCTGTATAGTAAGAACACAAGTTTTTGATAAGTAGCGGCTAGGCTGCTGCTTGTCTTACTTAAATATAACCCTATGGAAAAATTATTAGGCGAATTTTCGTTTGGTTTGTTTATATGGCAGACTGCAATTGTGGTGGCACTTCTTTTAATGCTCCGCAAATTTGCATGGAAACCCATCCTAAACACCATTAACGAAAGAGAAGCGGGCATTCGCTCGGCTATGAAATCGGCAGAAGAGGCACGTGCAGAAATGCAAAACCTACAAGCCGACAACGAGCGCATTCTAAAGGAAGCCCGTGCAGAAAGAGACGGCTTACTAAAAGAAGCGCGCGAGCTACGTCAAAAAATGATTGACGATGCCAAGGGCGAAGCTAAGGTTCAAGCGGAGCAACTTATTGCGCAAGCGAAAGAAGCAATTGAAAATGAAAAGCAAGTGGCCATTACTTCCCTTAAAAATGAAGTAGCCGACCTGTCTCTTCAAATTGCAGAAACGCTTACCAAAGAGCAGCTTTCTTCGGATAAAAAGCAAACCGAATTGGTACAGAAGCTACTTAAAGATGTAGATCTAAAAGCATGATAGGAACTAGAGCAGCATTGCGATATGCCAAAGCAGCCGTGCAAAAGGCCATTGAAGATGGTCAATTGGATGCACTAGCCAAAGACATGGAAACTGTGTACGATACCGTGCAGAGCAACCGTGACTTGGAGGCTGTTTTACAAAGCCCTGTTATTAGCAGTGATTTGAAGCAAAATACGCTTCAAGCTGTTTTTGCACAGTGTAGCGATGCCGGCAAAAACCTATTACGCCTTGTGGCTGAAAACAACCGTACGCGCAACCTTGATGGTATTGCACTTAAGGTTAAAGAGCTTTACCAAGACCATTTGGGATTGATTGAGGCAGTTGCTACAACAGCAGTGCCCATTACCCCCGAATTAGAAAAAGAAATTTTGACTAAAGTGGCCACACTTACAGATAAGAAAGTGACCCTGGTCAACAAAGTAGACCCTGCTATTATTGGTGGGTTTATACTAAGACTTGATGATATAGCCCTCAATGCGAGTGTTGCACATCAGCTCAATTCATTAAAACAAACGTTACGTTCAAACGCAATATCATGGCAGAAGTAAAAGCCGCGGAAGTATCCGCGATATTAAAACAGCAATTAACAGGATTTGACAGCAGTGTCTCTCTAGACGAAGTAGGATCGGTACTCCAAGTGGGTGACGGTATTGCTCGTGTATACGGTTTATCCAATGTGCAATATGGCGAATTGGTGACTTTCGACTCTGGTTTGGAAGGAATCGTACTTAACCTTGAGGAAGACAACGTAGGAGTAGTACTCTTAGGCCCGTCTAAAGGAATAAAAGAAGGTGATACCGTTAAGCGTACTCAACGCATTGCCTCTATTAATGTAGGTGAAGGTGTTGTAGGCCGTGTGGTGAACACACTTGGTGTGCCCATTGATGGTAAAGGTCCTATTGAAGGCGAAACCATTGAAATGCCATTAGAGCGTAAGGCACCAGGGGTAATTTACCGTCAACCAGTAAATGAGCCGCTTCAAACAGGAATCAAATCTATTGATGCCATGATCCCAGTGGGACGTGGACAACGTGAATTGGTTATTGGTGACCGTCAAACAGGTAAAACAACCGTTTGTATTGACACCATCCTAAACCAAAAAGAATTTTATGATGCAGGTGAACCTGTATACTGTATCTATGTAGCCATCGGACAAAAAGCTTCTACGGTTGCTGGAATTGCCAATACACTACAGGAAAAAGGTGCCATGGCCTATACAACCATAGTAGCGGCAAACGCATCTGACCCTGCTCCTATGCAGGTTTATGCTCCTTTTGCTGGGGCAGCTATTGGAGAATATTTCCGTGATACAGGTCGTCCAGCACTGATTATTTATGATGATTTGTCTAAGCAAGCTGTTGCTTACCGTGAAGTATCGCTTTTGCTTCGTCGCCCACCGGGACGTGAAGCATACCCTGGGGATGTTTTCTACTTACACTCGCGCTTGCTAGAGCGTGCAGCCAAAGTAATTGCTGATGATAATATTGCCAAGCAAATGAATGACTTGCCTGAAGGGCTTAAACCTAAAGTTAAAGGTGGTGGTTCATTAACAGCATTGCCGATTATTGAAACTCAAGCAGGTGACGTATCTGCCTATATCCCGACTAACGTAATTTCGATTACCGATGGGCAAATATTCTTGGAGTCTGACTTATTTAACTCAGGTGTTCGTCCTGCCATTAACGTAGGTATTTCGGTATCGCGTGTAGGTGGTTCTGCACAAATTAAGTCCATGAAAAAAGTTGCAGGTACACTAAAGCTTGACCAGGCGCAGTTCCGTGAGTTGGAAGCCTTTGCCAAGTTTGGTTCTGACCTAGATGCAGCAACCATGAACGTGATTGAAAAAGGAAAACGCAATGTGGAAATCCTAAAACAAGCCCAAAACGATCCGTTTACAGTTGAAGATCAAATTGCCATCATTTTTGCTGGGTCAAAAAACCTATTACGCCAAGTTCCCGTGAACAAGGTAAAAGAGTTTGAACAAAGCTATTTAGAGTTGCTTAAAGCAAAGCACCAAGGTGTGCTTGATACGCTTAAAGCAGGTAAACTCACAGACGAGGTTACAGAAACCTTGACGAAAGTAGCCACTGATTTAGCCGCTCAATACGCATAACAAATGGCAAACCTTAAGGAAATACGCAACCGGATAAGCTCTGTATCATCTACGATGCAGATTACCAGTGCCATGAAAATGGTATCGGCAGCCAAGCTCAAAAAAGCGCAAGATGCCATTACGGCCATGCGCCCTTATGCAGCCAAGCTTACCGAATTGCTACAAAACTTAAGTGGTGCCCAAGACAATGAAAGTCCATATACAACGGTGCGCCCTGTTAAACGCGCGGTCTATGTAGCCATCACCTCGAACCGTGGTCTATGTGGTGGGTTTAACGCCAACATCGTCAAAGCAGTTAAAGCGCATGCCGATTCGAACGAAACAGCTATGGCTGTATTTAGCGTCGGTAAAAAAGGCAATGACATCTTGAGCAAAGACTTTGATATGGAAGGATACGAAACTGCCATATTTGATGATTTGACCTATGCCAATGCCGCTGAACTAGCGCAACAGCTTATGGATGGCTTTGTAAACGAAGCTTATGACGAAGTACACTTGGTATACAACCGATTCAAAAATGCGGCTACCCAATTGGTGACTGTAGAGCCGTTTTTACCTCTGGTTCCTGAAGCTAGTGAAAATCAAACAGAAACAGATTACATCTACGAGCCGGGCAAAGAAGCCATTTTCAATACCCTGCTTCCAAAAGCACTTAAAATGCAATTGTTTAAGGCGCTTCGCGATTCCTTTGCCAGTGAGCACGGGGCACGTATGACCGCCATGCACAAGGCAACAGACAATGCAACTGAGCTTCGCGATCAACTGAAGCTGACATACAACAAAGCGCGTCAGGCGGCGATTACCAACGAAATCCTAGAAATTGTAGGTGGTGCCGAAGCACTGAACGGCTAATTCAATTTCCTTTTTCGATTTTCTATAAGAGAAAGTGCTTTATTACACTAGGCTATATTGTATGCTTGTGTATTGATGACTATATTTTTTATACATTTGAATCAAGCCCCCAAATTATGACCCTTATCACCCAATCCCATAAAAATGAAGTTTACCTACGACCATCTCGTTAACGCGACAACAAAAAAAGAGCTACTCCTAACCGCAGCCGAAAATAATATTCCTGTTTCCAAAACACTTAAAAAACTCGAGTATGAAGCCGAGTTGCGTGAGCTGCAATCCGAACTGGTTAATCTGCAACAATGGATTGCTAAAAAACAAATGCGTGTAGCTGTTTTGTTTGAAGGCAGAGATGCTTCTGGAAAAGGTGGGTGTATCAAACGCTTTAAAGAACACCTAAATCCACGAAAGGCTCGCGTAGTGGCACTTACCAAGCCCACCAATGTAGAGCGAGGTCAGTGGTACTTTAGGCGATATATTAAGGTGCTCCCCAATCCAGGGGAGTTGGTGTTTTTTGATCGGAGTTGGTACAACCGTGCAGTCGTCGAGCCTGTCATGGGATTTTGTGAACCTCGACAATATAAAAAGTTTATTGAACAGGTACCTGAATTTGAGCATTTGCTCTATGAAGATAATATAAAAGTGATTAAGTTTTGGTTTTCTATTTCCAAGGAAGAACAAAAGAAGCGTTTTGAGTCACGTTTAGAAAACCCCCTAAAGCGCTGGAAATTTAGTCCGGTAGATGAAAAAGGGCAAACACTTTGGGATGATTATACGAAATACAAAAAGCAAATGTTTAGCAAGACCCACACCAATTTTAGTCCGTGGATTATTGTAAAGGCCAACGATAAAAAACAAGCGCGATTGGAAAGTATTCGCTACGTGCTGTCACAGTTTGACTACAGCAGAAAGGGCGACACTAGGGCAACACTCTTACCAGATCCGAATGTGGTAATGCGCTATCACAGAAGTGCCGTTCAATTGGATATTTAAAGCCCCATTATGCAGTCAAAAAAATACACCCCCGAAGAAATGGATTTGTTTAATTCCAAACTAGGAAAATACAGTCTTTTAAAAAGAAAGAGGATTGACCCTGATAAAGTGCTTGCGGAATTAAAGTACCACACCGCTTTGCGAAAACAACAAGAAGAACTCATCAAGCTCCAAAATTGGGTAATCAAAAACGATCAAAAGGTGGTAGTGCTCTTTGAGGGACGCGATGCTGCAGGTAAAGGCGGTGCCATCCGGCGAATTACAGAATATATCAATCCCAGACACTTCCGCATTGTGGCGCTTAATATTCCCACAGAAGACGAAAGAAAGCAGTGGTTTTTTCAACGCTATATCAATCAATTGCCCAAGCCAGGAGAAATTGTGTTTTTTGATCGCAGTTGGTATAACCGTGCGGTTGTAGAGCCCGTCAATGGCTTTTGCACAAAAACAGAATACGAGCGATTTATGTCACAAGTCAATGACTTTGAACGCATGCTGGTGCATGCCAACATCCACTTGATAAAATTGTATTTTTCAATTACCAAAGAGGAACAAGCAGCGCGATTTGAGGAAATAAAATCTAACCCCTTAAAACGTTGGAAAATGACCCCAACCGACGAAAAAGCGCAAGAGTTATGGATGGAATATACCACTTACAAAAAAAGAATGTTTGAGGATACTAATAGTGCGCACGCACCTTGGCACATCATAGATGCCGATAAAAAACCCAAGGCCCGATTAGCAGCCATCATACACCTCCTTAGCGTTATTCCATACCAATAGTCGTGGAACATATGTCATGTGTGCCAGCAAGCATTCGTTTTTAAATAATAAAATTTCGAATGGCTAATGATCCATTTCGTCGTAATTTTAGCTGTTTACAAAAGGACAATAAGTCAAAGTAACGACAATAGTAGTTGCTAGCTGTTTTTCTTATTTTTAAATCATGAAAATTAACATTGTCAACCAATCCGCTCACGACCTTCCCTCCTACGAAACACTAGCATCTGCTGGTATGGATTTGCGGGCGCATACACCAGAGCCCATTACACTCCAACCCCTAGAAAGAGGGCTTATCAAAACGGGATTGTTTATGGAACTCCCCATAGGAGTAGAAGCACAAGTACGTCCAAGAAGTGGTTTGGCGCTTAAAAAAGGAATTAGCGTGCTCAATGCCCCTGGTACAATTGATGCAGACTACAGAGGCGAAATTGGCGTTATCCTTATAAATTTATCTAGCGAACCTTTTACAATAGCTTCGGGAGATCGCATTGCCCAATTGGTAATTGCCAAGCACGAACGTGCCGATTGGACAGAAGTTACGTCGCTAGTAGAAACGGAAAGAGGCGCCGGAGGTTTTGGTAGCACAGGTATAAAATAATATATGAAGATAATTGTTCCCATGGCGGGTAGAGGCTCTCGCTTACGCCCACATACACTCACGGTACCCAAACCACTAATTCCAGTAGCTGGGATGCCCATCGTTCAACGGTTGGTGCAAGATATTGCCAAGCTACTTCCCGAGCCCGTAAGTGAAATTGCCTATGTACTGGGCGACCCTGCTTACTTTGGTGAGGCGGTCGTTGCGGCACTTACAGAGCTGTCTGAAAGCCTAGGTGCCAAAACAAGTATTTACCGTCAAGACCAGCCACTTGGAACAGGCCATGCCGTAATGTGTGCAGCTCCTTCGCTTTCTGGGCCTGCAGTTATTGCCTATGCTGACACCCTAATCCGCGCCGATTTAACGCTCGATCCAGAAGCAGACAGCGTTATTTGGGTAAAGCAAGTGGAAAACCCAGAACAGTTTGGTGTAGTGCAACTAGATAATACGGGCGCCATAAGTGCATTGATAGAAAAACCCCGTGATTTTGTTTCGGACCTAGCCGTAATTGGGATTTATTATTTTAAGGAAATTAGCTTATTAAAAGATGCCTTACAAAGCGTTTTGGACGAAAAGCTAACACATGGTGGCGAATACCAAATCAACGATGGTATTTTGCGTATGATGGAAGATGGCAAGCGCTTTGTTCCTGGAGAAGTTAGTGCATGGATGGACTGTGGAAACCCCGCGGTGACTGTCGAAACCAATGGGCGCATGCTAGATTATTTGATAGCAGAGGGCGCAAAACTTGTCGGCAAGGCTACGCTTGAAAATAGCCAAATTATTGAACCCTGTTTTATTGCAGATGGCGTTGTGCTTAAAAACACAACTGTTGGGCCTCATGTATCTATTGGAGCCAATACAGTCATCTCGGATAGTACAGTCAAAAACAGCATGATTCAAACAAACTGCCAGATTGAAAAATCCCATTTGGACGGTGCCATGATTGGCAACCATGTCCGTTATAGCGGAACACAGAAGCAAGTGAGTATTGGGGATTATTCAGAATTGGAATAACAAATGAAAAAACTGAGCCTTATTGGATTTGGGGTGCTAGTGGTCATGGGGTGTAAATCCCTAACTCCAGTGGCAACGACCAGCGCCATTGATACTAGCTTGCGTCCACGGGCGGTTCAACAACAAATAGAAGACAACGCACTGCGCTTTGAAAGTTTGCAATGGCGTGGGCAAGCCTCGCTTGAGCGAGAAGGAAAACGACAAAAGGTTAGCGTTACGCTGCGGTTAAGGCAGGGCGAAGGAATCTGGGTTAGCGGATCTGTGATTGTACCCTTGGCTCGTGTTTTTATTACGCCCAAGCAACTTCAGTTTTATGAAAAAATAAATAGGCAATATGCACAGGTTGATTTTAGGCAAGTGAAAAAGCTACTAGGTGCGCCGGTTGACTATGAAATGATTGAGCACATCATCACAGCAAGCCCCCTGGACAAACGTGCGCTCAAACGAGCAAAGCTTACGTTTACACAAAACAGCTATGTGCTTAGCTCACGAAAAAGAGGAGTTTCCTTGATTTGGACTTATGACGCCGCTTTCAGGCTTATCTCCCAACAGCTTTCAGACGGCGAAACATCTGTTCGTGTGGATTATGATGGTTATAAGCAAATTGACAACCAATGGGTTCCCGAACAGCTGAATGCTAGCTTGCGTGGTGTAGACAAGACAACCAAGTTGAGATTGCAATCCAAGCAAACGCAATTAAACGGGAAGTTTAAAATGCCTTTTGAAATCCCAAGAGGTTATACAAAAATTAACCTGCCATGAAAAAGTGGATTTGGCTTTTGATACTTATCCCTGTTTTGAGTTTGGCTCAAGACAAAAAAGCGGCACTTGAAGCCCAGAAAAAGCGGTTGCAACAAGAAATTGTTCAGATAAATGCATTGATAAAAACAAGTGCTAAAAAGCGCGCTAATGTCCTAACACAAGTAGAAACGGTTCAACTTAAAATGGATCGGCAAGATGCGTTGATTCGACTCACCAACCGCCAGATAAATAGACTCAACCAAGAAATAAATGTAAACCTACGCAACATAGAAAAGCTAAGGGCCGAACTCACGTCACTAAAAAAGGATTATGCCGAGATGGTTGTTTCTGCGCGAAAAAATCAATCCACCCAAAATCGTTTGATGTTCTTACTTTCTTCTGAAAGTTTTTGGCAGGCTTACAAGCGGATGGCCTATATGAAGCAATATGCCGCCTACCGCAAACAACAAGGAGAGCAGATAGCTGCCAAAACCAAAGCCTTACAGCAATACACCACAGACTTGGTGGCGCAGCGCAAGGACAAAAAGCAACTCATTGAAGAAAACAGGAAAGCACAAAAAGAATTAGACAGCATTAGAAAAAGGCAAAATACCCTTGTTTTGGAGCTGAAAAAACGAGAAAAAAATTACACTGCACAAATCAAGAAAAAGCAAAAACAACGAGAGGCTATTGATAAAGAAATTGCGCGCCTTATTCGGGAGGCTATTGCCGCATCAAACAAAAAAGCAGGAACAAAAACGGGGGGCTTTGTGTTAACCCCAGAGGCCAAAGCTCTTGCTGCCAGCTTTGTTTCCAACAAAGGGCGCTTGCCTTGGCCCGTAGAAAAGGGAATTGTTACACAACGATTTGGTACACAACGTCACCCTGTGGTTCGCACCACTACCATCAAGAGCAATGGCGTAACACTTTCGGTTCCGGCTGGCGCAACTGCTAGAAGCGTCTTTGAGGGAATAGTGTTAAATATTATGCAGTTTAAAGGCAGCAACCCTATAGTTCTCGTTCAGCATGGTAACTATATTACAGGCTACAAGAACCTCAGTAAGGTCTATGTCAAAAAAGGTGACCGCGTTACTGCAAAACAAGCTATTGGACAAATATTCACTAACAAAGATACGGGCAAGACAACACTGCAGTTCAGCCTATTCCAAAACACCACGCCACAAAATCCTGCGCTGTGGTTATACCAAATGAAATAAAGACTTATTTTTTGATAAGCTTTTGCGTTGTGGTTGTTCCTTTATGCGTCAAGCTGAGCATATAAATACCTGTCGTCAAATGTGAAACATCAAGGCTGTGGCGTATTGGCTTGGTCAAGATACGCTGTCCTGTAAGGGCATAAATACGTGCTGTAGCGGTTTGCGTCAATCCCTCGACATAAAGCATTTGTGAAGCGGGATTGGGATAGATACGCAGCCCCGAAATTTCCGTTGTTGCTATACTAAGTACCGCATTCGCCGTATTTGGAGAGGGCGTGCCTGTTTTAAAACTACCATCTGATTGGCGTTGCAAGGAATGATTAGCCGCATCTGAAGAAGCATTTTCGTTGTACTGAACCGTTTTGCCTAAGCCCGTTAACAAGCCCGTGTCATCTGCATCATCGCTGTCATAGACAACAGCGTCAATTAGGTTAGCGGTAGTCACTTGTGTGTCTGCCGGAAAGTCTGATTTGTTGGATTTATAAAGTGCCACCGCATCAGCACCGTTTTGAATACCAGAAGACAATAAGGTTATAGATACACCAACAACTCCGCTATCACCAATAACAAAATAGCCGTTGGCGTCGGTGCTTTGCCCGTCCAAATCATAAGCAGCATAACTGGCATCACCGCCGCCGTTAAATAAGACCAGCGCATAGCCGTCCAATGCGAGGTTGGGGGTTGAGGAATAAAGCTCAATAAACTCTGCAGTATCAGCGCCCGGGCTGTCTGGGTCTATTTCATTAATAACTAGGGTTTGGGCGTTTAAGAAGCCCACACCCACAAAAGTAAAGAGTATGTATATAGGTTTCATTATAAAAAGTATTTGGGAACCTAAATATATAAAAACCGAGAAATAAAAACAATTGTGCGTGTTACTAGCGCATTTTGGCTATGTATTTGCCCACCATATCAAATTCAATATTAACCAAATCGCCTTTCTGTAGTTGGTGAAAAACAGTGTGCTCATACGTGTATGGAATAATGGCCACCCCAAAAGTATGGGCTGTTGAACCCACAACAGTCAAACTGGTGCCGTTCACGCAAATAGAGCCTTTTTCAATGGTCATGTTTTTAGAGTCTTCGCTATATGCAAAGCGATACAACCAGCTGCCATCTTGGTCTTCAACACTAGTACAAGTAGCTACTTCGTCTACATGGCCTTGCACCAAATGTCCGTCTAGCCTATCGCCAAGCCGCATGGCGCGTTCAAGATTAATTTTATCCCCAACAGCCCACTGCTTTAGTGCGGTTTTGTCCAAAGTTTCCTGTATGGCGGTAACCGTATACTGGTCTCCGTCAATGGCAACTACCGTAAGGCATACGCCGTTGTGTGCTAAACTTTGATCTACCTTAAGTTCGTGGGTGATATTGCTCGAAAGCGAATAGTGCACATTTCCGCCTTCGCGTTCAATGCGTGTTATGGTACCCATCGTTTCTATAATTCCTGTAAACATAAGCGGTGAATCCTTTACCTTTGCCAAGCAAAAATACACAAAATGCCTGCGTTACCCATTATTGCAATTTCTATTGGTGACCCAAACGGGGTTGGCGTTGAAATTATATTGAAAACGTTTCAAGATAACAGCCTGTTTGAGCAGTGCATTCCTGTGGTATATGCCAGCGTAGATTTTGTACAAAAACAACAAGCCCTTTTTAATACGCAAGTTCCTTTGGACTTAATGGAAATAACGCCTAAACAGGGTGTGTTAAATATTGCTACGATATGGCAAGACACTCCTGAAGTAGCTTTTGGCAAGCAAACAGCTAAGGCAGGGGTTGCCGCATTTGAGTCGCTGCAAGCTGCTGCTGTTGCAGTCCAAAAAGGACAGGCCCATGCGCTTGTTACAGCGCCCATAAATAAAGCATCCATTAAGAGTCTTGATTTTCCTTTTGCGGGGCACACACACTATTTGGGTGCGTTGTGGGGCGGCAATGCCTTAATGTTGTTGGGGCATGATGCACTTCGGGTGGCGCTATTAACAGATCATATTCCACTGCACAAGGTTACAGCTGCCATAACGGTAGATTTAATCACACAGAAAACAAAACAACTAAACCAAACATTAGAAAACGATTTTGGTTGTCAAATGCCTAAAATAGCCCTGCTGGGATTAAATCCACATGCGGGCGATCAAGGGGTTATTGGCAACGAAGATGATGCTATTTTAAAACCCGCTATTGCGGCCTTAAAAAAAGAAGGAGTTGAGATTTCTGGTCCTTTTGCCGCCGACGGTTTTTTTGGACAGAAAAGCTATCGGAATTTTGATGCGGTTTTATCATGCTATCACGACCAGGGCTTGGTTGGGTTTAAGACCTTGGCATTTGGACAAGGAGTAAACGTAACTACTGGGCTGCCTTTTGTGCGTACTTCCCCAGATCACGGAACTGCTTTTGATATTGCAGGAAAAGGCGTTGCAAGTCATGTTTCTTTCGCTGCTGCCGTGCAGATGGCCTGTACGATATACAATAACCGTCAAAAGACGGATTAAATAGAGGGCTGTCCCGCCAAATTTTATATATTTGCCGACTGTAATGAGCGATAATAAGAATGTTTTAGCCCCCTTTGTGTTGGCTTTCGCTGGATTAAAAGAAGGAATACATCATTTTAATCGCGACATTACAAACAAGTTCTTTGATGCTTTTGATTATACCGAATTCAGTAGTACTGCGCTAGTTGTTCAGATTAATTTGACCAAAAAAGCCAGTATGCTAGAAGTACAGTTTACGGTTTCTGGACACGTTCGTGTTGGTTGTGATTTAACCAACGAATTGTTTGATTTGCCCTTGAACCCAACGCATGAGTTGGTGGTGAAGTTTGGCGAGGAATTTAATGATGAAAATGAACATCTATTGGTACTACCGCATGGATCACACCAGTTAGATATTGCACAGACACTGTTTGAAACCATTGTGTTGGCAGTGCCACAAAAAAAAGTACATCCCGGTATAGAAAATGGCAGTCTTCAATCTGATTTGTTAGACCGTCTAGATGAGTTACATCCTGGTGAAAGCACCAACGAAAATGAAACAACGGATCCCCGGTGGGATGCGTTAAAGAAATTAAAAAAAGACTAAAACAGCTGTTATGGCACATCCTAAACGAAAGATATCCAAAACGCGTCGCGACAAACGCCGCACGCACTATAAGGCCGTAGCGCCTCAAATTGCAACATGCACAACTACTGGTGAAGCACATCTTTACCACCGTGCACATTGGCATGATGGAAAACTATACTACAGAGGCAAGGTTTTAATTGACAATTCTGCCGAAGCTGAAGCATAGTTTTTAAAGCTAAAAGTATATAAAGCGCCTTTCGTAAAAGGCGCTTTTTTTGTGTCTTTTTGATAAATTTTAACCTTTTTTTGGTCGAAACGGGTTGTTTTTGACTAATTTTGGGCAAAACTTGTAGAATTGTGCTTTTGTACAATTCGGTTTATATGACTACCAAAACTGCAGCCATAACCGCCGTTGGAGGCTACGTTCCCGAGCATGTGCTCACCAATGCTGATATAGAGCAAATGGTAGATACAAGCGATGAGTGGATTGTCTCGCGCACAGGTATCAAAGAGCGACGCGTCCTCAAACCCACTTCACTGGGCACCTCTTTTATGGCCATCAAAGCCGCGCAAAAACTACTTGACAAAAAAAATCTTGACCCCGCACAAATCGATTTGGTCATAATAGCTACCGCAACCCCTGATATGCCTGTTTCTTCCACTGCGGCCTATGTCGCTACTGAAATTGGAGCAACAAATGCATTCGCCTATGACCTACAAGGGGCCTGTTCTGGCTTTTTGTTTGGTATGTCTGCGGCTTCTTCACATATAAGTTCGGGCCGTTACAGTAAAGTATTGCTTATTGGTGCAGATACCATGTCTTCTATTATTGATTATACCGATCGCTCTACATGTGTAATTTTCGGAGATGGTGCTGGGGCTGTTTTGTTCGAACCCAACGACGAAGGCCTTGGGCTTCAAGACGAAGTGCTTCGTGTTGATGGTAAGGGAAGAACATACTTGAAAATAGAAGCGGGAGGGGCTATGCTGCCTGCTTCAAATGATACTGTGGCGAAGAAACAACATTTCCTCCACCAGGAAGGGCGTCCTGTGTTTAAATTTGCCGTATCTAATATGAGTAATGCCATTACGCAAGTGCTCGAGCGCAATGATTTATCGAAGGATGATATTGACTTTGTAGTTGCACATCAAGCAAACAAACGTATATTAGATGCAATATCCAATCATTTAGACCTCAAATCTGATCAGATGTTAATCAATATTGAACGTTACGGAAATACCACAGCAGCGACATTACCACTATTGCTTTGGGATTACGAACACCTTTTAAAGAAAAATCAAAAATTACTATTCACTGCGTTTGGTGGTGGCTTCACTTGGGGAGCTAGCTATCTGACGTGGGCTTACAACTCATAAAAACAATAACCATGGAATTAAAAGAAATACAAAACCTAATCAAGTTTGTAGCCAAATCTGGGGCAAGTGAAGTAAACCTCGAGATGGGCGAAATTAAAATTACCATCAAAACAGAAAAGAGCGAGACTGCAGCACCTATGGCTATGATGCCACAAGCAGCACCCGTAGCTATGGCACCTGTGCCTGTTGCCCCTGCGCCAATTGCTGCCGCACCAGTTGCGCCAGTTGAAGCGGAAACTGCACCAGTAGCGGAAGCTGCAGGCGATACCATTAAGTCTCCTATCATTGGGACTTTTTACCGTAAGCCATCTCCCGACAAGCCTAACTTTGTGGAAGTAGGCGATCACGTAAACGAAGGCGATACGCTTTGTGTTATTGAAGCGATGAAACTCTTTAATGAGATTGAAGCAGAAATGAGCGGAACTATCGTAAAGATTTTGGTTGAAGACTCTACACCTGTTGAGTTTGACCAACCATTATTTGTTATTGATCCTGCCTAAAGCCCGACCTATGTTTAACAAAATTCTTATCGCCAATAGAGGCGAAATAGCACTACGTGTTATCCGTACTTGCCGTGAAATGGGAATCAAAACGGTGGCTGTTTATTCAAAAGCAGATGCCGACAGTTTGCACGTCCGTTTTGCCGATGAAGCTGTTTGTATTGGGCCTGCGCCAAGTAGTGAGTCTTATCTTAAGATACCTAATATCATTGCGGCGGCTGAAATTACCAATGCAGATGCCATTCACCCTGGTTATGGATTTTTGTCTGAAAATGCCAAATTTTCTAAAATCTGTGAAGAGCACAAAATAAAATTCATTGGCGCTTCTGCGCAAATGATTCAGCAAATGGGCGACAAGGCCACCGCTAAAGCAACCATGAAAGCTGCAGGTGTGCCAACAATTCCAGGTTCTGAGGGAATTATTCCGACCTTTGAGGAATGTAAAAAGCTGGCCAAAAAGGCCAAATACCCCGTGATGCTAAAAGCTACTGCCGGTGGTGGTGGAAAAGGGATGCGTGCCGTATGGAAAGAAGAAGATCTTGAAAAGGCTTGGGAAGATGCTCGTCAAGAATCTAAGGCTGCCTTTGGTAACGATGATATGTACCTAGAAAAGCTAATCGAAGAGCCGCGGCATATTGAAATCCAAATTGTTGGAGATGCTTTTGGAAAAGCCTGTCATCTATCTGAACGTGATTGTTCTGTTCAAAGAAGACACCAAAAATTAACCGAAGAAACCCCTTCGCCATTTATGACCGATAAGCTTCGTAAACAAATGGGGGCTGCTGCAGTTAAGGCGGCAGAATTCATTAAATACGAAGGAGCGGGAACCGTTGAATTTTTGGTTGATAAGCACCGTAATTTTTATTTTATGGAGATGAATACACGTATTCAAGTGGAGCATCCCATCACAGAACAAGTCATTGACTTTGACTTGATCGCAGAACAAATAAAAGTTGCTGCAGGAAAGCCAATCGAAGGAAAAAACTATATACCAAAGCTTCATTCGATTGAATGTCGCATCAACGCAGAAGATCCTTACAACGACTTTCGTCCGTCTCCGGGTATAATCAAGACGCTTCATACCCCTGGCGGTCATGGTGTGCGTTTAGACACCCACGTATATGGCGGGTATATGATACCCCCGCATTACGACTCGATGATTGCCAAGCTAATTACCACAGCGCAAACGCGTGAAGAAGCCATTAACAAAATGAAACGTGCATTAGACGAATTTGTTATTGAGGGCGTAAAGACAACTATTCCGTTCCACCGGCAATTGATGGATCACCCTGAATATGTTGCAGGGAACTATACCACCAAGTTTATGGAGGACTTTGAAATGGAAGATGAAGCCTAGTAAAACTAGCCTTTCACTTTTTTGTTTGGAAGCACCTTAAATCCCATATTATAAAGCGTAAAGGCAAATATGTCTGCGTATTGCTCGATGGTTTTGTTCACTGGTGTGCCAGCGCCGTGACCCGCATCTGTTTCAATCCGTATCAGTACTGGGTTTTGGCCACTTTGATTGGCTTGCAACTGTGCTGCAAACTTAAATGAATGTGCAGGCACGACCCTGTCATCATGATCTCCCGTGGTAACCAAAGTAGCAGGATAAGGCGTGTTCGCATCAACATTGTGCACGGGTGAATACCCTTTTAAATACGCAAACATTTCCTCGGACTGATTGGCCGTACCGTAATCATAGGACCAACCAGCGCCAGCAGTAAATGTATGGTATCGCAACATATCCAAAACCCCAACGGCAGGCAGTGCGACTTTAAACAGTTCTGGGCGTTGTGTCATGCATGCGCCTACCAGCAATCCGCCATTTGAGCCGCCACGGATGGCGAGGTATTCTGGGCTTGTATACTTGTTTTCAATAAGGTATTCCGCTGCAGCAATAAAATCATCAAACACATTTTGCTTTTTCATTTGTGTTCCCGCATCGTGCCACTCCTTTCCGTATTCTCCTCCTCCACGCAAATTAGGAACGGCATAAACACCCCCTTGCATTAACCAAACGGCATTGGTGATACTAAAAGAAGGTGTAAGGCTTATGTTGAATCCGCCATAACCGTATAAAATGGTTGGGTTGTCTCCCGTAAGTTCAAGCCCTTTTCTATAGGTAATCATCATGGGTACTTTTGTCCCGTCCTTAGAGCTATAAAACACCTGCTTGGACTCAAAATCATTTGCATCAAAGTCAATTTCTGGTGTCCAATATTGACTGGTTTCTCCCGTTTTTGGGTTTAATGCAAAAGAAGAGGATGGCGTGTGATAATTTGAAAAGCTGTAGTACAGTGTTTCTTGATCAATTTTGCCACTAAACCCACCTGCGCTTCCAGCGGCTGGTAACTTAATTTCTCGTACCAGTTTGCCGTCATAGTCGTATTGGTAGACCTTAGACAAGGCATCAATCATATACTCAGCAAAGAAATAATTACTACCGTTGCTGATGCTCAATACGTTTTCGGTTTCTGGGATTAAGTCCCTCCAATAATTTGGCGTTGGGCGATCGGCATAAGTCGTTACTAATTTTTTGTTGGGAGCATTTAGATTAGTTACTAAAAATAACTTGTCTTTCTCGGTTTCTAACACATAGGTGTCTGAATCTTCGTGATTAACAATGGGTTTTATGCCTGCTTTGGGATTTTCCAAGTCCATCATGAATAGTTTATTCCCAGAAGTAGTGTTGGAAGCGCTGATAAACAAATAGCGTTGGTCGTCAGAAACATAGCCTCCTATATAGCGGTGCTTTTCTTTGGGGTTGCCGCCAAAAATAACCTCGTCTTGAGCTTGTGGCGTTCCTAACTTATGGTAATACAACTTGTGTTGGTCTGTTTTGGCAGAGAGCTCAGAGCCCTCTGGTTTGTCGTATGACGAATAATAAAAACCTTTGTTGCCACGCCAAGAAACCGAGCTAAACTTTACATTAACCAGCGTGTCTTCGATTATATTTTTTGAAGCAGCTTCCATGACAATAATCTTACGCCAATCGGAGCCTCCTTCAGAAATAAGGTATGCCAAGCGGCTGCCATCTTTGGTAAAGCGAACGCCAGCTAAGGAAGTAGTGCCATCCTCAGAAAAGGCATTTGGGTCTAAGAAAACTTCTGGAGCAGCTTCTCCTTTTTGACGATACAAAACATAGTGGTTTTGTAGTCCGTCGTTTTTATAGAAATAGGTGTAGTCACCCTCAACAAAAGGGGTTGAGCGTTTTTCGTAGTTCCAAAGCTTTGTCAAGGACTCCTCCAGCTCAGACCTATAATCGATCTGGTCTAAGTAGTCAAACGTAACCGCATTTTGGCGTGTTACCCAATCTTCTGTTTCTGCTGAGCGGTCATCTTCTAGCCAGCGGTATGGGTCTTCTACAGCTTGTCCAAAAAAGCTATCGATAACAATTTCTTTTTTGGTTTCGGGATACATAATGGGTGATTTTTTGGCGCAAGAGGAAACCAGCGCTACGAAAATTAGGAATAAATAGGGGCGCATATTTTTAATTTTTCTTAAATGTAGAAAAAATTAAATTAAATTATTCTCTGCTAAATATTCCGCAATTTGAACTGTGTTGGTAGCAGCACCTTTACGCAAGTTGTCTGCAACTATCCACAAGTTTAAACCATTTTCTTGTGAGGTATCTTTTCGTAAACGGCCCACAAAAACTTCATCTTTCCCCTGTGCCTGAAGTGGCATCGGGTAGTCATTATTGTTGATGTCGTCCTGTACCGCAACGCCGGGCATTGCAGCAAGTACTTGACGAACCTCGTCTAGTTCGGCAGGCTTGCTTAAGGTTAGGTTTACCGATTCGCTATGTCCGCCCACAACAGGGATGCGCACTGCCGTAGCCGTTACCCGAATGTTAGGGTCTAAAATTTTGTGCGTTTCGTTTACCAATTTCATTTCCTCCTTGGTGTAATTATTGTCCAGGAAAACATCACAATGTGGAATGGCGTTGCGGTGAATGGCATGTGGGTAGGCCATTTCGCCTTCTTTACCTTCGTATTCGTTTTCCAATTGTTGTACTGCCTTAACACCTGTTCCAGTAATGGATTGATAGGTAGAAACAACTACTCTTTCAATACCGAATGCACGGTGAATGGGCGCTAGTGCCATCACCATCTGAATGGTAGAGCAGTTTGGGTTTGCAATAATTTTATCTTCAGCCGTTAGTTCGTTCGCATTGATTTCAGGAACGATGAGCTTGTGATCGGGATGCATACGCCAGGCCGAAGAGTTATCAATTACCGTACAACCAATGGCAGCAAACTTTGGTGCCCAAGCAAGCGAAGTGTCGCCGCCTGCAGAAAACAAGGCAACGTCTGGGTTTAGGGCAACGGCATCCGCTAGGGTAACAACCGTATAATCCTTACCGTTATAGGTCAACTGCTTGCCCGCCGAACGAGCCGAAGCTACAGGTATCAATTCCGTGATGGGAAATTGGCGTTCTGCCAATACTTTTAACATTACATTGCCAACCATACCGGTGGCGCCTACTACTGCTACGCGCATGTGTTTATTTTTGCTGCGAATGTACGGCATATCTGCTTTAAATAAAGAAGCATGCTGCTGTTTATCAAAAAAATAACAGTTTGTTTGTTTTGTAACTTTTTAAGTGATAACCTTTCGCTGTATCCTATGTGAAAGGCCTGTGATTAATTCGTAAGAAATCGTCCCTGCCGCATTGGCTACGTTTTCTGCACTGGCATCAGGGCCAATAACTACGACCTCATCTCCTTCTTGACAGTTAATCGAAGTTACATCGACCATAATCATGTCCATGCACACGTTTCCAAGGATGCTTGCTTGTTGTCCATTAATCATCACATAGCCCTTACCGTTTCCGTAGATTCTGCCAATTCCATCAGCATGACCCAACGGCAGTGTTGCTGTTTTGGTTTTGGCCTTTGCTACAAAAGCACGGTTGTAGCCTAAGGTATCGCCTTCTTCAAGTGTATGGATTTGAGAAATCACCGTCCGCAACCTAAGTACCGGTTTGAGCTGAGCGTCAACACTTGGATGATTTCCATAGCCATAGAGGCTAATGCCCGTACGTACCATATTGTATTGTGCCTCCGGAAAATGTAAAACCCCTGAAGTATTCAGCACGTGGAAGGTTGTTTTGGGATGCGTTGGGCTAAAAACAGCCACAATTTCTGAAAAGGTTTTTAGTTGTGTTTTGGTGAATGCACTTTCGCCTTCATCGTCAGAAGCAGCCAGGTGAGAATATACTCCTTGAAGCAACAACCACAGGGCGTTGTCTTTAAACAGTTCTAAAAGTGCCGTGGCATCTTTTGGGTTAAAGCCTAGCCGATTAAGCCCGGTGTTAAATTTTAAATGGACGGGGTAATGGCTCACATTTGATTCCTTTATTTTTGATAACAGCGCATCCAAAATACGTTGGCCATAAACGCTTGGTTCAAGCTTGTATTCAATCAATGCGTCTAGGTTTGGCAGCTGTGGATGGAGTACCAAAATAGGCGTGGTTATGCCTGCTTTTCGAAGGGCTACGCCTTCATGTACATAGGCAACGCCTAAATAATCAACGCCTTGAGCGACCAAACATTTTGCAACCTCAACGGCATCACTACCATAACCAAAAGCCTTCACGACAGCGAGCAGCTTGGTATTAGCTGACAATTGATTTCGTAAGAAAGTATAATTGTGCCTTAAGTTGG
>ERZ887830.279-NODE-279-length-33220-cov-17.442756_pt1 | contig 33220 bp, 33 predicted proteins | sample MGYA00521101_ERZ887830 | MGnify/ENA primary metagenome ERZ887830 (study PRJEB32303, sample SAMEA104408592) | aquatic metagenome | biome: Marine water; feature: Pelagic; material: water | place: Baltic Sea | collected 2014-06-05T16:38:00 | depth 1,762 m ... | reverse complement strand
AGGTACTCTTCCATCATTGATGCATTCATGCCCAGCACACCTCTTGGCATAGTGGCTCTTGCATACATGATCTCAAGCTCAGTGCCCTCTAGGATCATTTGAGCAGCCTCATGCTTCATTTCATCGTCCCATAAATGTGGATTTTCAATTTTGATTTGATTGATTACGTCAATTCCAAAATTTACATGCATAGATTCATCTCTTAGGATGTACTGAAATTGTTCGGCTGTTCCCGTCATTTTATTGCGTCTGCCCATAGATAAAATCTGGGTAAAGCCGCAGTAAAAGAATATGCCCTCAAGAACACAATAGAAGGCTATGAGATTTCTCAATAATTGCTTATCAGTTTCTGTTGTTCCTGTTTGGAAGGTTGGGTCTGATATTTGTTTGGTGTACTTGAGGCCCCAAGCTGCTTTTTTAGCTACGCTAGGAATCTCTCTGTACATATTAAATATCTCACCTTCATCCATCCCAAGAGACTCAATACAGTATTGATAGGCATGCGTATGGATAGCTTCTTCCAGACTCTGTCTAAGAATGTACTGCCTGCACTCTGGATTAGTTATTAATCTATAAAGAGCTAGGACAAGATTGTTGGCAACCAATGAATCTGCCGTTGAGAAGAACCCAAGATTTCTTTTAACAATCGTTCTCTCATCTTCAGTCAAGCCATTTTCAGATTTCCAAAGAGCTATGTCTGCTGTCATATTCACTTCTTGAGGCATCCAATGATTGGCGCTGCCATCAAGATATTTTTGCCATGCCCAGTCATATTTGAACGGCACCAATTGGTTTAAGTCTGCGTTGCAGTTAATCATAGCTTTATCATCTACTTGAACTCTTCCTGCTGTTCCTTGCATTTCATCAAGCTCTTTAATGCCCTCTGATTCATCAAAGTTTTCAATAGCCTTTCTGGCAATTTCAGCACGCGAGCCTTCTTCGATAGAGGCAGGAGTAGCTTCAGCTGGCGCTGACACTTCTTGGACTATAGACTGAGTTTCTTTTACTTCCTCAGGAATAGCGCTCTTGATTGCAGGAGCTACTTGAGCTTCTTCTTTATTATATTCATCCCAATTTAACATTCTATTTCTCCGTTATTTTATTACTGACATGCTTCGCAGTCAGGATCATCCAATGAACATGCTTCAGGCACTGGTGCAGGCGCTCCAAGCTCGTGCGGAACCTCTGGCGCTGCTTCTGCTTGCGAACTCACAGCATTTAAGGTGCCTTGATGGATTGTTGATTTTTCAGTTGTGGTGGCTGCAATTGATCTAAGGTAGTAAGTAGTCTTCAAGCCCGAGTACCAAGCCATCCTGTAAGTTAGATCTAGTTTTTTGCCGTTTGCATTTCCAATATATAGATTGAGTGACTGAGCCTGATCAATCCATTTTTGTCTTCTGCTTGCTGCCTCAACTATGTATTGAGGCTCAACTTCAAAAGCTGTTGAGAAGAGTGTCTTGATGTCATCAGGAATTCTTGAAATTTCAGTCAAGCTGCCTTCAAAGTATTTGAGATCGTTAATCATGACGTCATCCCATAAGTTTAAAGCTTTAAGCTTTCTTACAAGATATGGATTTACGATAGTGAATTCACCAGATAGGTTAGATTTCACATACAAGTTTTGATAGGTTGGCTCAATTGATTGAGTCACTCCGGTGATATTGGAGATTGTTGCTGTTGGAGCTATAGCCATAACATTAGAATTTCTCATACCATCTTTTTTAACCTTAGCTCTTAATTGATCCCAATCCAGCGTTTCAGATCGATCAACTTTAAGGAAGTCGCTGCCTCTATTTTTCTCTAAGATCTCAATTGAATCTTTTGGAAAAATACCTTGACTCCACAATGAACCATCGTAAGAAGGATAGGTGCCTCGTTCTTTCGCAAGATCACTTGATGCTGCGATAGCATGATAGCTAATTACTTCCATGCTTCGATCTGCAAATTCTATCGCTGCGTCTGAGCAATATGGCGTATCTTGCATGTAGAGCGCATCTTGAAAGCCCATAATACCCATACCAACTGGACGATGTTTGAGATTTGAATTCTTAGCCGTGTCCACAGAGTAATAATTAATATCAATAACGTTATCTAGCATTCTCAATGCTGTAGTTACAGTTCGCTTAACCTTTTCTTGATCCAGGACACCATCTTTCATGTGTTGAGGAAGATTTACTGAACCAAGGTTACAAACAGCAATCTCATCCGCACTTGTATTTAGAGTAATCTCAGTACAAAGGTTGGAAGAATGAATAACACCAATATGTTGTTGAGGAGAGCGTAAGTTACATGCATCTTTAAAAGTAATCCACGGATGGCCTGTTTCAAAGAGCATGGTTAACATTTTTCTCCATAGGTCTTTTGCTGGTATTGTTTTATGTTGATCCATTTTTCCTTCAGCTGCTAAAGCCTCATACTCTTCATATCTTTTTTCAAAGGCAAGGCCGGTAAGATCATGAAGATCTGGAGCTTCTCCAGGCGAGAACAATGTCCAGTTTGCGCCTAACTCAACCCTTTTCATGAATAAATCTGGAACCCAGTTTGCTGTGTTCATATCATGTGTTCTTCTTCTGTCATCACCTGTATTTTTTCTTAGATCTAAAAATTCCTCTACGTCTAAGTGCCAGGTTTCAAGGTAAGCACACATCGCACCTTTTCTTTTTCCGCCTTGATTAACGGCAACAGCAGTATCGTTTGCAACTTTTAGAAACGGAACCACGCCTTGGCTTTTTCCATTTGTACCTTTGATGTATGAGCCTAACGCTCTAACTGGAGACCAATCATTTCCGAGTCCACCTGCCCATTTTGAGAGTAGTGCATTGTCTTTCATAGCACCAAAAATTCCATCCAAATCGTCTGGAATGGTTGTTAGATAGCAAGAGGAAAGCTGAGGTCTTAGCGTTCCAGAATTGAAAAGAGTAGGGGTAGAACTCATGTAATCAAAGCTTGAGAGTAGTTTATAAAATTCTATAGCTCTATCTTCGCGGTTCTCTTCTTCGGCAGAAAGCCCCATAGCAACCCGCATAAAGAATATTTGGGGCAGCTCAAATCTAGTGTCTTGGTAATGAATGAAGTATCTATCATATAAAGTTTGGAGACCAAGGTATGTAAATTGATAATCTCTATCGTGATCAATAGCTGCACCCAATTTATCTAGATCAAATGTTTTGAGATTAGGGTCAAGCATCTCTAGCTCAATACCTTTGTCGATATAAGCTTTGAAAGCTTTCGGATAATTCTCTTTCATTTCGGGATGAGAGCTTTCTTCTGCAACTCCCAGGAAGGTCAAGGCTTCACTTCTAAGTTCATCAAGCAATATCCTGGCTGTTACAAAACTATAGTTTGGCTCTATCTCAACCTTTGTTCTTGCTGACATTACCAATGCTGATTTCATATCACTGATTGAGACACCATCATAAAGATTTTTAATTGATTCCGTCAGAATAGAATCTGCGCTTACATCCTCTAAGCCTTCACACGCATGGTTCACAACTGAGGCAAGCCTATTGATGTCTAATGGAACTTTAGTACCGTCTTTTTTTGTTACAGAGATTGCTGGCGCTTCTACTGTTGTTTGCTGTGACTTGTCTTTTGTGCGCTCAGAGGCTCTTTCTTCTCTATAAAGTATGTATTTTCTTGCGACAACATATTCCTCGCTGCGCATTAGTTGGAGCTCGACTTGGTCTTGGATTTCTTCGATGTGCAGGGTTCCGCCTGACGGCATCCTCCTTTTAAAAATATCTTGGACATCTTTTGTAATGTCTTCTACTTTTCTGTGAATTCTTTCGCTCGCAGCTGCATTCCCAGATTCGTTTGCAAGGAAAGCTTTTGTTACAGCAATTTTAATTTTGTCTTCTTCAAATGAGACTACTTTTCCATTTCTTTTAATTACGCGCAGTTTGCCCGGCGCTGTAATATTTAAATCTTCTGAAGGGATTGATGCTGTTAATTCTATTTCTGAGCCCTCTTGAGTATTACCTAACTCCTGTAATGACATGTTCTACCTCTTTTTTCGTGTTTCTTTCTTTGGCCGTATTGAAACGATCTACCAATGGGTGGGGCTAAAACTTCTTCTTAATTTGAACTTTTTATACCAAGGTTAATATTCTTACATTGTGGATAAATAATCAAGCTAAAAACACAATATATTGTGAATTCTTTTAATTTATTCACTATATGCTGTATAAATGATGTTTATGTGCTGTGAAGAATAAGTGCATAAATTGTGGATAAATCTAAATTTTCGGGAGTTTACATGACATATTTATTAGCCATAGATCAAGGTACAACCAGCACCAGGTGTGTAATCTATGATGAGGAATTAAATATTATAAAATCTGAGCAAAAGGAATATCCATTGCTCTATCCTATGGATGGATGGGTTGAGGTTGACCCAAATAAATTACTGGAATCTGTATACGACACTTTAGATCCAATGTTGGAGCCGTCGTTTGATATTAAATGCGTGGGAATCACAAACCAAAGAGAGACAACTTTAGTCTGGGATTCTGAGTCAGGAATTCCTATTTATAATGGCATTGTTTGGCAGGATAGGAGAACAGCAGATTGCTGCTCCACTCTTAAAAACCAAAACCTTGAGCCAATAATCAATCAAAAAACTGGTCTTTTGTTAGATCCTTATTTTTCTGCAACAAAAATTTCATGGATTTTAGATAATGTTGATGGCGCAAGAGAAAAGGCCTTGAATGGACATTTGAGGTTTGGGACCGTTGATTCTTTTCTTCTTTGGCATCTATCGGATGGTCAGTTACATAAAACTGATGTTACAAATGCTTCTAGAACTAATATTTTTAATATCCATTCAATGGAATGGGACCAAGAACTTTTGGATATATTTGACGTGCCTGCTTCGATGCTGCCTGAGGTTTGCAGTTCGGATGCTGAATTTGGGTTACTTTCTCGCAAAAGTGTAGCAATACCCATCACTGGCATGATTGGTGATCAGCAGAGCGCTCTTGTTGGGCAAGAATGCTTTGATTATGGGGATATGAAAGCTACCTTTGGAACGGGATGTTTTTTAATGGTGAACTCTGGGTTGAAACCTAAGAGCTCAAAGTCAGGCTTACTAAGCACTGTTGGGTATGGATTAAATGAAAGCTTAAGTTATGCATTGGAGGGTAGTATTTTTTCTGCTGGAACCACCATTCAATGGCTAAGGGATAACATGAAGTTTTTTAAAGATTCGGCAGCCAGTGCTGAGCTATTGTCATCTGCAGGACAGTCAAATGGAGTGCTTTTTATTCCGGCATTTACAGGAATAGGTGCGCCTCACTGGAATGCCGAGGTCAGAGCATCATTTTATGGAATTACCAGGGACACTTCTCAGCAAGATATTGCAACAGCAGCCTTTAAAGCACTTATCTATCAGGTTATGGATATCAGAGATGCATTAAAAGAGGATGGCATTGAAATAAAGAATCTTGCTATCGATGGTGGAATGGCGGGCAATAAAAAGTTTTGCCAATTACTTGCAGATTTTCTTGGGCTTGACATTCGAGTACCTGCTAGCACTGAATCTACGGCTATAGGCGCAGCAATTACCGCAGGAATTGGCTTTGGGTTATTTTCAACTGGGAAGAATTTAGAAAAAAAATCTAATCAATTAACAATCTATTCGCCAAGAGAGGGAATACTAGATCACGATGATCGGAAAAAGTGGAAACAGTTTTTAGATGTTTTAATGCAAGCCTATAGTTAATTTTAAAGAAACTAAGAAAATTATCTTGTAATTTAGTTGCATTAAAATCCATTACCCTATTTTGGTTTAAGACTTTCTGTAATAAACTAGATTTTTTTTTATCTCCAATCAAAACATCCAATGTTTACTTATAAAACTTTTAATAATATTGCTGAAGAAGGTCTGTCAGTAATGGCCTCAAGAAATATTCAAGATGTTTCTGAGAACCCAGACGGTTTAATGCTTAGAAGCCACAAGTTAGTTGCAGCTGAATTTGGCAAGAATCTGTCTGCTATCGCTAGAGCAGGGGCAGGGATCAATAATATACCTATCGAGGATGCTACTGATTTAGGAGTGGTTGTCTTTAATACACCTGGAGCAAATGCCAATGCGGTTAAGGAGCTTGTAATATGCGGAATGCTCCTTTCATCGAGAGGAATCGTAGATGGAATAAATTTTGCTAAAGGCCTTGATTCCAATGATGCAGATGCTTTAAATAAAATGATGGAAGCTCAGAAAAAAACCTTTGTCGGTAATGAGCTTGCAGGTAAAACCATAGGAATTGTTGGTTTGGGCGCAATAGGCTCTATGCTTGCACAGGCTTGTCAGGCACTTGGAATGAAGCTTGTTGGCTTTGACCCTCATATCTCTATTGATTCTGCTTGGAGGCTTCCAAGAGAGGTAGAGAAGGCAGAAACACTTGAGGAGCTATTAAAAAAATCAGACTATGTTTCTTTACATGTACCGCTGGTCGAAGCAACTAAAAATTTAATCAATTCTAACAACTTACGGTATTTTAAATCCGAAGCAAGGTTAATAAATTTATCTAGAGGCGGGATCGTTAACAGCAACGATGTGATCCAAGCTCTCGAAGATGGGAAATTGTCAAAATTTGTAACAGATTTCCCAACACCTGAGTTGATAGCAAGATCTGCAAAACAAAGCGATGTTATTCTTTTGCCTCATTTGGGGGCAAGCACCAAAGAAGCAGAGATTAATTGTTCTGTCATGGCTGCAAACCAGCTTGCTAATTTTTTACAAGATGGAACAATTATTAATTCTGTAAATTTTCCCAATGTATCTCAGGAGCGAAGCACTTTGCATCGTCTTGTAATAATTAACAAGAATGAGCCAGGCATGATTAGCAAAATAACTGATTCTATAGCATCCCTAGATCTAAATATTGCTGACATGACCAACAAAAGTCGAAACGAAATAGCAATAAACTTGATAGATCTAGAGCATGAAGCGAGTGATCAGCTGATTAGCCAGCTTAGATCAATCGACCATGTATTGAAGGTTAGGTCTATTAATAAAGCCTCTTAATTTAAACGTAGTTTTCTACAAAGCTCTTATCGAATGGAATAATGTCCTTTTCTTGTCCATTTTGAACCTTGTTTGCCCATTCTGGATCAGATAACAGCGCTCTTCCAACTGCAATTAAATCAAATTCTGCATTATTGAGCTTTTGATGTAACTTATTTAAATCAGTAGTTTTGGTTTGATGATCTCCGGCATAGAGCTTAATAAAATCTTTATCAACACCAACGCTGCCAACGCTGATAGATGGAAGTCCTGTTGTTTTTTTAGCTATGCCTGCTAAATTCAAACCATTTTCTGAGAATTCACCCTCCCAGAATCTTCTGTTACTGCAGTGCAAGAAATCTGCTCCTGCATTTTTAAGGATATTTAAAAACAAATTTAACTCATCCCTATCGGATGTAATTTTTGCTTCATAGTCTTGCTGCTTCCATTGAGAGATTCTTATGCCAACTTGAAATTCAGCAGAAGTTCTTTGCTGTGTCTCCTGAATAATACTTGAAGCAAACCTTGCTCTGTTTTCAAGCGAACCTCCAAATTGATCTGTCCTAGTGTTGATTGCATCCCAAAAAAATTGATCAATTAGGTACCCATGTGCCCCATGAATTTCAACGCCATCAAAACCAAGTTCTTCACAAATTTTTGCATCGCTAGCATAAATTTCAATCAGTTCTTCTATGTCAGATTCTGTCATTTCATAGGCAACTTTTTTTCCAGGTTTAATGCATCCAGAAGGGGTGAATCCTGGAACGTCTGGAAAAGGAGGCATGCCAAGCTTTCTAATTCCTCCAACGTGCCAAAGCTGACAAAAGATTGGCGAGCCATTTTTATGAACAGCAGAAACTACTTTTTCCCACATCATCTTTGATTCGTCTGATTCTAAATTAGGGACATCCAAATAACCACTTGCAGCTCGATGACTAACCTCCACTCCCTCTGTAATTATAAGCCCAACACCTCCAGCAGCTCTCTTAGCATAGTAGCTTGGAGCGTAGTCAGCTGGCACTCCTTTTGGAGAGAAACTTCTTGTCATAGGAGCCATAACAATTCTGTTTTTTAACTTTATGCCATTTAAATTATATTCAGAAAAAAGCACATCTTTTGAGTCATTCATAAGTCTTAATGATGGAGGATATAAATGAGATCTATTCTAATTTATTTTTATTTAAAAAAATACTTGCCCACAGACAAAAATAGTGGTATTGGAGCAACCTCTATTTGCCTATAAAATTACTGTTTAGGAGGATAAAATATTTATAAACTACTGATATAAGGTATTTTTATTATATTTTGATTACTTTTTGACCAAATTCCATGAATCCCTTTTAAATAGGTCTAAACTATTACAATACTAAGTTATCCCAAACTTTATCCACAGATTCTGTGGATAAAAATTAACCATTTTTGGTAACCATTTTTTGTGAAAAATTTTAACTTTCCTGAACCTTGGCATAATGCTCTAGGGGCTAGCTTTTGCGATGATTTATTTCGTGAACTCAAGCCCAGGATAGATGAGCTCATTAACAATGATGTGATATTTTTTCCACCAATTGATAGGCTATTTGAAGCTCTTCATCTAACCTCTTTTCTTGATACGAAAGTATTAATATTGGGGCAAGATCCATATCATAAATTTGGCCAAGCTAATGGATTAGCTTTTTCAGTTGATAGAAATATTTCTATCCCCCCATCCTTAAAAAATATTTATTTAGAACTAGTAGAAGATGTCGAATGCACGAATCCCAATCATGGTGATCTAAGTTTTTGGGCGCAGCAAGGAGTGTTGCTTCTAAATGCTTCATTGAGTGTAGAGGAGGGGAAACCTAACTCACATCAGAACCTAGGATGGAGCATCTTAACTGATAAAATTATTTCAAAATTAAGTGATCGCGGCGAAGTAATTTTTGTTCTCTGGGGAAACTTTGCACAAAAAAAAATTAATTTAATTGATAGACAAACCAATCATATTTTACTGGCCCCCCATCCATCACCTCTCTCATCTTATCGTGGGTTTTTTGGCTCGAACCCGTTTTCAAAAATTAATAACATCTTATCAAAATCTAATAATAGTCAAATTGACTGGCAGATATCCTAATAATCAAAAAGGTGTTTTATGCCCATGCAAGATGAAAAGTATTTGCCGTCGATGTTTAAAGTCTGGCCAATAATTTCAAATTTCTGCACTTCTTCTTGAGATGCATGGATTACTAAGGCAGTTTGTTTTTTTTGTTTAGCGAGATATTGCATCCTTGCAATAATCTCTTGGCCTCTAAAACAACCTTTTGAGAAACTAACCCTAGATATATGTTGCATTAGCTCATGAGGTCTAAATTTACGGGAGTCTTTTTTTTGAATAATATGATCTTCGAGTAACTTTCTGTTTAGAGACCAGCTTATTGAAGCTGTATCTTCAGTATTTCTTTCTATTTCCTTTTTATCAGAGGAGGCCAGAAGAGAAACTTGAGCATCATCTGCCATTATTATTAATTGCTCATTTGGCAACATGTTTTCGTGAGGCTTGCGAACCCATCCAGTGAAGGTTATAGCATCAAATGGTTTGATGGCTACCTTGTAAAAAGGTGCAAATTTCTTCATCTCATCCAAAAAAATACTCTCTAGCCCAGCATCAATTGCTATTAACACAAGCTGTTTGTGGAGGAGAATATCAAAATTACATAAAACATAGCCTTTTTCATCGCATAATGCAGAAGGTTGTCCCTCACCGTCTTTAAGCTTACTGCAGTCAGAAGTAACTTGTCCTTGTAATAAGTTGATTACAGAGTCAAAATCGCCCTCAAGATGTAAGGCTTTTAATTGGCCTAGCTGGTAAGCGCCAAATGTAAGATAGTCAATATTTTTCAATGATGAGATTTAATAAATTCTATTTAAAGATAATATATTAACCTAGGAAGATGAATACCGAAATCAATAAAACGAAATGGAAGTGTAGAAGGGGTCTTAGAGAGCTAGATTTACTGTTCAGAAAATTCAGCAACAACCACCTTGAGTCTTTAAGCAAACAAGATTTAAATATGTTTAATAGTATTTTAGATATAGAGGATCAGCCCATCTATGATTTTATTTTTAAAGGCGTGTCTCTTGGCAATCAAACTCAGGAAGATTTCATCTTACAGCGAATAAAAAAATTCTTAGATTAGTGAAACTATTACTAAAAAGGCTTGTCCAATTAGCAGAGGAAATAAATGGGTAACCTTACAGGAGATGAAATGCTAGTTAATGAGATCAAAGCAGGCAATGCTCTAGCGTTTGAGGCTATGGTTATTAAATATCAGCCAAAGCTACTATCATCATTGATTGCATATACAAAATCTCATGATCAAGCTGAAGAGCTCTGTCAAAAAACATTTATAAGAGTATGGCAAAAAATTGATACTTTTAGAGGGGACAGCGCTTTATTTACATGGATATATCGCATCGGTATAAATTTAGCAAAAAATGATTTTGCTAGCAGTTACGCTAAAAGCAAAAAAAAGACAGATCCCTTGGATGTATCAGAGCATGATATTTCTAGTCATATATCTCCAGAAGTAGATCTTATAGGCAAGGAAGCAGAGGGAATAATTTTCACTTTTATTGAAACCCTTGATATCGATTTAAAAACAGCCTTTATATTGCGTGAGCTTGAGGGAAGATCATATGATGAGATTGCAAAGATTATGAAGTGTCCAATAGGAACTGTCCGCTCAAGAATATTTAGAGCTAGGCAGATTATTTTAGAATTTATGACTCAGGAGAATCTGCTCAATGACTAAAGACATAGAAAAACTCTCAGCTTGGTATGATGGCGAGATCTCTCAAGAAGACTTTGATAAGGGCCTTGAAAACCTAGAATCAAACCCTGAGAGTAAAAAAATATTACATCAATACGCTATTCTTTCGGAGTTGATGCAAAGAAAATCTAAGCCACAAGTTTCTAAACTTGCTCAGCTGAAAGATTATTTACCTCAAAAAAATCCCTGGCTTACTAATGCATTTACTGCAGCTGCGACTGTGTTAATAACAATTATGGTTCTTTATCAAGTTGATTCAGATCGCTTTGGTTCAGATGAAGCCAGTCAAATGCAGCTAACTTCTGCGCTCTTAAGTCAAGAGGCGAAAGATCTATTGATCAGTGCTGATCAAAATATTATGGATCATATGATTCATATTATGCAGTCGAACCAACAACATGAACCTAGCAGCATCCCAAAGGAAATGATTCCGGTTGGATTTATGCCTTCAGCAAAGAATCCCAGCAGATACACCAATGGAAATAATAATCTTTATTTTCACATTGAAAATAAACAACTTGGCATTAAAAAGGTAAAATATTTTAAAGCAAATAATAATTGGATCTATTTAGTCCCATTAAATGATGGCAGACTTCTGACTGCATATGGTGATGTTCCCCCGGAGCTAGCTAGCAAAATGATTCGCTCATTGAACTAAAAAAACTAAAAGGACAGAAAATGAATATAAAAAAAATTAGCTTAATAAGTATCTTAATTACAGGATTATCTTTTGGCTTAAATGCGGCCTCAGCCTTGCCAGATAATATCTCTGGATTGGTTGATTCAGCTGCACCTGCAGTAGTTAACATAACCTCTAAAAAAGAGGTCAAAATGCGCGATAACCGAAGAGGCTTTGATGAATTCGAGCGATTCTTTGGAATTCCCAGAGGATATCCCCAACCTCAAGAGCCTCAGACAAGAGACGCTGTTTCCTTTGGTTCTGGGTTTATTTTTAAAGAAGGTTATTTGTTAACCAATTTTCATGTCATTGATGGGGCAGAAGAAATAACAGTCTCACTTAATGACCGCCGAGAATTTTTAGCAGAAGTGGTTGGAATTGATCCTTTATCAGATCTTGCAGTCTTAAAAATCTCAGGAAAAAATTTACCAAAAGTATTGATTGGTGATAGTGAAAATTTAAGAGTTGGCGATTGGGTAGTTGCAATTGGATCTCCTTTCTCATTTGATTTTTCTGTAACTGCAGGAATTGTTAGCGCCAAAGGTAGAAGTATTCAAAATCAAAATATTGGAAATTACGTTCCATTTATTCAAACAGACGTAGCAATTAATCCTGGTAACTCAGGCGGTCCTTTATTCGATCTTGATGGAAAAGTTGTTGGCATCAATTCTCAGATATATTCTCGCAGCGGAGGCTATCAAGGTCTTGCATTTGCTATTCCTATTGACGTAGCCATGGAAGTTGCTGAGCAAATCATAGCTACGGGAAGTGTTGCAAGAGGTTATTTGGGAGTGCGTGTTGGAGAAGTAGACAATGATTTAGCAGAAGCTTTAAGTATGGATAAGCCATATGGGGCATTAATTACTGATGTTGAGAAGGGAGAATCTGGGGCTGAGGCTGGCCTAGAACCAGGCGATGTGATTCTAAAATTTGATGGAAGAGAGATTAAATTTGGCTCTGATTTGCCTCATGTTGTTGGTCGCATCCAGCCAAAATCAAAAGCTAATGCTGAAGTTATGCGTGATGGAAAAAAGATTACTCTTAAATTTGTTCTTGGTGAGCTGCCCGCAGATCAAAGAACTTTTATTCCTGCAAAAACAGAGATTTCGTCTGATCCTTTGGGACTAAAAATAGAAGACTTATCAGCTGAAAATTCTAAACCAAATGACCCTGAGGAAGGGGTATTGGTGATTCGAGTTAATAATGGCTCTCCTGCAAGTGGTAAAATTACGAAAGGAGATATCCTTACTGAGATAATTTCCCAAGGAAAGCGTTACGAAATAGAAGATGCTGAATTCTTTGAGAGCCTGGTGGCTGGATTTTCTTCGGGAGATAAACTAGCCATAGTTGGGCGCCGAAATGGCAATAGGTTTTTTGTTGCTGTAACTGTAGATTAATTCCGCTTAAAACCTTAAGAAAAGCTGATAACACTCGGCTTTTCTTATAGAATAGTCGTGCATTACGCATAACATGAAAAATATAAGAAATTTCTCTATTATTGCCCATATTGATCATGGTAAATCGACCCTGTCTGACCGATTAATCGAAGTCTGCGGAGGGCTTTCGGCAAGAGAGATGTCTGAGCAGATTCTTGATTCAATGGACATTGAGCGTGAAAGAGGGATCACCATAAAGGCTCAAGCAGTTACATTGGATTACAAAAAAGACGGCGAGGTTTATCAATTAAATTTTATTGATACTCCTGGCCATGTTGATTTTTCATACGAAGTATCTCGATCACTCTCAGCATGCGAAGGCGCTCTTCTTGTTGTAGATGGCTCTCAGGGAGTTGAAGCTCAAACTTTGGCTAATTGTTATACCGCAGTAGATCAGAGTTTGGAAGTCCTTGCAGTTATAAATAAGATTGATCTGCCTCAAGCAGAGCCAGAAAGGGTGAAGCAAGAAATTGAAGATATGATTGGAATTGATGCTTCTGAGGCTCCGCTAGTGAGCGCTAAAACAGGTGAGGGCATAGAAGAGCTGCTAGACTTGATTGTTGAAAATATTCCATGCCCAACGGGCAACCCTGATGGAGAATTTGAAGCCTTAATCATAGATTCATGGTTCGATGCTTATTTGGGAGTTGTTTCGCTGATTAAAGTGATTAATGGTTCGATAAAACAGGGTCAAAAAATTAAAGTCTATTCCACGCAACAATCATATCTTGCCGATCAAATTGGCATCTTTTCTCCCAAAAAATTACCTAAGAAGGAATTGTGTGCTGGGCAAGTTGGATACATGGTTGCAGGGATAAAAAAAATTCAGGGTGCGCCTGTAGGAGATACAGTTATTGATTCAAAAAATGACTCTGCAAAGCCTTTACCAGGATTTCAGAAAGTTTTACCTAAAGTTTTTGCATCTCTTTTTACGGTTGATTCTGATGACTACGAGAAATTTAGAGACGCTCTATCTAAACTAGTGTTGAATGACTCCGCGTTAATATACGAGCCTGAGGTTTCCGATGCTTTAGGATTTGGCTTTAGGTGTGGTTTTCTTGGCACTCTTCATTTGGAAGTTGTTCGGGAGAGACTTGAAAGGGAATACGACCTTAATTTGATTTCAACAGCACCCTCTGTTCAATATCAAGTAGTCAAAACAGATGGTGAAATTATTGATTGTGATAGCCCCTCTCAACTTCCATCTTTAAACCATGTCTCTGAGATTCGAGAGCCTTACGTCTTAGCAACAATTCTTACCCCAAAGGATTATGTGGGCAATGTTATTACTCTTTGCACCCAAAAGAGGGGAACTCAAAAAGATATGACCTACTTTGGAAATCAGGTGTCCATAGTCTTTGAGATGCCTTTAGCCGAAGTAATCATTGATTTCTTTGATCGATTGAAGTCTACAACTAAGGGGTATGCTTCAATTGAGTACAACATTATCAATTTTCAGGCCTCTAATTTAGTAAAGCTTGATGTGTTGCTAAACAATGATGTTGTGGATGCATTATCTATTATCATTCATAAAGACTTTGCTATGGCGCGAGGTCGAGATGTTGCAAAAAACTTACAGAAATTAATTCCTAGACAGATGTTTGATATTCCAATTCAAGTTGCACTAGGCTCTAAGATTGTTTCCCGAGAAACTGTTAAAGCTTTGCGCAAAAACGTAACTGCTAAATGCTATGGTGGAGATATTAGTCGTAAGAAGAAATTACTGGAAAAGCAAAAAGAGGGTAAAAAGAAAATGAAACAGTTCGGCAGAGTCTCAATTCCCCAGGAAGCTTTCTTAAATTATTTTAATTCAGGAGAGAAGTAATGTTTTCTGATCCAATTTTTATTATAGCCCTGGCCTCAGTTACTTTATCAATTGCTTTTTGGATTTACAAAGTCTTATCAGACACTCTCACTCATCAAACGCAGCAGGTTATATACACCTTTGGCTTTCTCTCAGCTGTATTAGGAATTTACAGAATTTTTGTTAATGCTGGAGATCTAGGGGTGGTTTTATTTTTAGGATCAATCATGTGTTTAGCAATACTGCTTGCCGGCATCATCAAAAAAAATGATCTTTTAAAAACTACTGGTAAGGGATGGTTTCTGCCTGTTTTTTTTATTTTTGTCCTGAGAACTTTTATTTATGAGCCCTATCAAATTCCATCAGGCTCGATGATTCCAGGGTTACAGGTTGGAGATTTTATTCTTGTAAATAAACATAGTTATGGACTTAAAATTAACCGAATTGGTAAGCCATTTGCTATGGCCTCAGATCCTGAATACGGAGATGTGGTTGTATTTATCCCCCCTCATGTGAATGTTCCATATATCAAGCGCTTAATTGGAAAACCCGGCGATACTATTCGCTACATTAATAAAAAACTATATATCAATGGAGATTCAGTAGAGCAAGAGTTGATCTCGCATGATGGCATAGAGACTTTTTTGCAAGAAACATACCTTCAATCTAGTAGAGTAATTAGAGTCCAAGGAGGCAGCGCATCTTATCCAGAAGAATTCTCTGTTCCTGCCGGTCATTATTTTGTCATGGGTGATAACAGAGATAACTCAAGCGACTCTAGGTATTGGGGCTTCGTCCCAAGAGAGCATTTTATGGGAACAGGAGAGATGATCTGGATGACTTGGCAGTGTTGGACCTGCTTGCCTTCATTCAGTAGAGCCGGTTGGATTAATTAAAATGATTAATAGCTTGATCAAGGTTAGTACAAAATACACAAATTTACCTAGTTTTAAACAAGCTCTCGTCCATAAAAGTATTTCAAGAATTGAAAACAATGAAAGGCTTGAATTCCTTGGTGATGCTGTGCTTGAGATAGTGATGTCCGAGTATCTATTTAATAATTTTTGTAACAGTGACGAAGGCGTTTTAACCCAAATGCGAGCATCGTTAGTTAATACACAATCCCTTTCAGAAATTTTCTTGAGGTTAGATTGTAATAATCAGCTCCAAGTCTCCAAGGGGACCGACAATCTAGATGAGACTCATAAACATTCAATTTATGCAGGAACTTTGGAAGCTTGTGTTGGAGCAATATTTACAGATATAGGTAGTAAGGAGGCTAAGTCTTTTGTCTTACACATATTTGCGCAAAAGCTTTCTGAGCTTAGCGAAGCAAGTGAATTTAAAGATGCTAAATCAAGGCTCCAAGAGTCTTTGCAGGCCATGAGCGAAGAGCTGCCTGAATACCACGTGAACTCAAATGAAGACGGCACCCATTTTTATTGCGAGGTGACTGTTCTAAAGAAAGTTTTCTCGGCATCCTCGGATATCAAGAAAGATGCGGAGCAAAAAGCTGCTGAATTAGCCCTTAACAACTTAAATCAATCATGAGTAAGAAATTTTGTGGATATATTTCTATCGTAGGTAAGCCAAATGTTGGCAAATCAACCTTAATGAATACCATCTTAGATAAAAAAATATCTATCACATCGAGAAAATCACAAACAACTCGAAATAATATTCTGGGAGTCAAGACAGACCAAGATCATCAGATGATCTTTTTAGATACCCCAGGCATTCACCTGCAGGGAAAAAAAACTATGAACAAGGTTCTTAATCATTCTGCATTAAGCGTGATTGAAGATTCTGACCTAGTTCTATTTGTTATCCATCGAACCAGCCTGCATGCTCAGGATCGAGAAGTCTTACAGAAAATTATAGATACCAAGGTGGATGCGATCTGCGTTTTTAATAAAGTAGACCAGGTACAAAATAAAAATGAGCTACTGCCAATCATTCAAGAGATAGATTCTCAGTACTCCTTTTTGGACTACGTTCCTATTTCAGCTCTAAAGAATGAAGGCATCGATGACTTGTTAGCCTGTATTAAAAAAGCTCTTCCTGAAAACAATCACTTATATCCTGCTGAAATTAAAGAAAAAGAGATACCTGATAATTTCTTTATTAGTGAGCTAGTGAGAGAGAAAATTATTCGATCCCTAGGTGATGAACTGCCGCATGAGACATATGTTGCTGTGGAAACCAAAGCAATGGAAGAAAAAATGCTTTCTATCGGGGTAATCATTTATGTTGCAAGAGATAGCCAAAAAAGTATTGTTATTGGTCACCAAGGCTCAAACCTCAAAAGAATTGGCCAACAGACCAGATTAGAGCTAGAAAAAATGCTCAATAAAAAAGTGATGCTAAAGACCTTTGTTAAGGTTAATAAAAATTGGAATAACGATGCACAATACCTAAGCAGTCTAGGGGTAGGCAGCAATCACGATGCCTCATAGCTGGGAATCCTGTTTTTTACTTCATGTTCGATCATTTGGGGATACCTCCATTATTGCCGATGTTTTCTCAGAATCCTCTGGAAAGATTTCCATCATGGCTAAAGGTGCTAAGAACCCAAAATCTAAATTTTTCGGTCACCTATTACCATTTTCTGCACTAAAAATAGTGCTAACTGGTAAATCGGAGATGAAGACTCTCACTCAAATTGATTCAAATTATTTATCTCAATCAGCCAAAGGACCTCATGATTTATACACTTACCTTTATGTGAATGAGCTGATGATTAGGTTGTTGCCCAAGGGTTTAGCAAACCTAGAGCTATATAATTTATACAGCAATTTTGTTGAGCTAGCTCGCGCAGATGCAATCAATGAGGCATCCTTAAGAATCTTTGAATTGGATTTGCTTGATGTATTAGGCTATGGAATTAACTTTGATACAGACATGCACGAAAACTCAGAATTTAAAAACGAAATAATCTATTCATACAAACCAGAAAGAGGCTTTTATCCCTCAAACGATGGCCATGGGTTTACAGCCAATGAGATTCTTTCAATAAAAAATCGTGAGGTTCAACAAATAGATAAGTTAAAATTAAAACAACTCTCTGAAGTTGCAATTACAGCCTGTCTTGATGGAAGAGAGCTGAGCAGTAGAAAATTTTTTAAAAAAATTAAAATATGATATTTGGTATAGGAACAGATTTAGTAGACATTGAGCGCATCAAAGCTATTAAATCTAAAGCAGCTTTTGCAAAAAAAATACTTGGTCCTCAAGAATTACTGCAATATGAACATATGAGTTTAGATCAGGGAATCAACTACCTGGGAAAGCAATTTGCAGCGAAAGAAGCCATTGCAAAAGCATTCGGATCTGGCTTTAGAGCACCAATTTTTCCAAAGGCGATTCAAGTATTAAGAAATAACTCTGGTAAACCCGAAATACTATTTTCTCAAGAAATTAATTCTTATGCTGAGGGCTTGGGCATCAAAGGATCACATGTTAGTCTTTCGGATGAAAGAAACCACCTAATAGCATTTGCAGTATTGGAAGTATGAATAAACTATTACTTATAGGCCCTCCAGGTGCTGGAAAGGGTACTCAGGCAGATTTAATCTGCGACTCCTTAGATATACCTAAAATTAGCACAGGTGACATGCTTCGCGCAGCTATTGCTTCGGGTAACGACTTGGGTCAAAGAGTAAGTGGAATAATGAAATCTGGAGGATTAGTCTCTGATCAAATTATTATCGAGCTAATTCTAGATAGAATTTCTCAACCAGATTGCATGTCAGGATTTTTATTCGATGGTGGCATTAGAACTGTTGGTCAGGCTGATCTATGCGTTGAAAATAATATTGAGTTCACTCACGTTATTGAAATTAATGTAGATAATGAGATTATTGTCAATCGTATGTCTGGAAGAAGAGTGCATCCGGGTTCAGGCAGAAATTATCATCTTGTGCACCAACCTCCCAAAAATGAAGGCATGGATGATGTTACAGGCGAGCCTTTAATCCAGCGTGAGGATGACTTACCTGAAACGGTGAAGCATCGACTAGATGTTTATCATGAAGAGACCCAGCCTTTGGTTGAATATTATGAGCTTCAATCTAGTCAAAGCTCATTGAACTACATAAGAGTGGATGGCTCTCAAGATGTCAAAGTTGTCTTTGAGGAAATCAATAAACATTTCTAACGCATGAAAATTCTTGCTTTCGATATCAGTGGAACTTATTCATCCATAGCGCTACTCAATGGAAATGAGGTTAACGCTTTTACTCAAACACATGAAAGAAAACATAGGCCTGAGTGGGATGAGCTCTTTTCTAGAATAAATTTTGATTCTTTTAAAGATTTTGATACCTTGGATGCTCTTGCTTTTGCGCAAGGGCCAGGTTCCTATACTGCCCTAAGAATTACAGCTTCATTTCTTAAGCCAATAGCTGTGATTAAAAATAAACCACTAATACCCGTATCAAATTTAAAGTCTCTGGCTTTCGAGGCATCTCAATGGATAGATTCTGATAATGCCTCTATTTTTGTAGCAATAGAAGCAGATAAGACCGAGAGCTACTTCGGATCTTTTTCCAAGTCATTGATAAATATTGAGGCCACTGCTGAAGAGTCAGTGTTGAGCATGGAAGAATTAAGCTCATATGAAACCAATAACTCTTTTTACTTTGTTGGGACCGGCTGGCCAAAAAATATTCAAGATAATCCTCAATACCTCCCTTTAGTAAAACCAGGCGCAGAAGCAATTGCAGCAATAGCTAAGAATGAACTGGAGACGGGCAAGAGCTTTGATCCTGAGCTAGCCAACCCTGTCTATTTAAAGACACCGGAGTACCAGAAAAAATGATCAGTGATTTATTGTTGGCGTTAGCCTTAGCCTGTATTCAAGGCCTCACAGAATTTCTCCCTGTTTCCAGCTCGGCACACTTACTTTTTCCATCGCTGCTATTTGGAGCCAAAGATTTTGGCTTAGTGTTTGATATCGCTGTGCATGCTGGCACATTAGCTGCAGTTGTATTTTATTTTAAAGACGACATATTAAAACTTCTGGAAGCTTGGATGCCTTGGACGCGCAATCGCAATGAAGGTGATTTTTTGCTTGGTTTAAACTTAATTATCGCCACTATGCCTATAGTGTTTGTGGGATTAATTTTTTCTGATTTGATATCCGCTCGATTACACAGCATTGGTTCAATTGCATGGGCTAATCTTATCTTTGCTGGGCTTTTGCTAATTGCTTTTAAGCTATCATCGCAAAACAAAAATATTTTAGGTTTAACCCTGAGCATGGCTGTTTTTATTGGTTGTCTTCAGGCTTTAGCAGTTTTTCCTGGCGCCTCTAGATCAGGGATGGCGATAACAGGAGCATTGTTTGTGGGGTTAAACCTTAAAGATTCTTCCAAATTTGCTTTTTTACTTAGTATTCCAACAATTCTAGGCGCTATGATTTTGATGATAGCAAAAGAAGCCTATGTTCTTTCATTAGATGATCTGATGATATTGCTAACAGGTTTTATTGGCTCAGGTGTTATTGCATTTTTTACGATCAAAATATTTTTAGAATTTGTTGAGCGCATTGGAATGACACCGTTTGTTATATACAGAATCTTGCTTGGGTTAGTTTTATTGCTTTTATGGTAACAAAATTTTTTTATACTTCAGAAATATACAAAGACAAGGCACAAGATATAGCCAATTTTTTAGGCATGAGCGCCTGCAGCGGACCCATCAAAAATGACCGAGCTCATTTAGTGTTTGGGGAGTCAGGTCTCTCTTTTTTTCATCCAGAGGCAAGAGCCAAGAATCCTTTTAATCTTGATTTTCAAACTGGTTCGAGTGGATGGCGTCTTAAGAGAGCAGACCATGAAAAGCTAATTAAAAAAGCGCTGGGCAAGTCTGATAAACCTCTAAAGATACTTGATTGCACTGCAGGCTTGATACAAGACTCTTTATTATTCTTGACTCTGGGCCATCACGTTACTGCCATTGAGCAGAGCAAGATACTTTTTCTTCTTTTGCAAGATGCTGTCAATAGAAGTAAAGAAACTCATAACGAACTTTTTAAAAACTTTAGCTTAATTCATGGCAATGCTTGCTCGTTTGTTCAAAATGCAGATGACTTTGATGTAATTTACTACGATCCAATGTACCCACCTTCAAAAAAATCTGCGCTTGGCTCAGGCCAACTAGAATACTTATCAAAGATTTTAGAGGTCGAGCAAATTAGCAATGAACCCCAAATGGACTTTGAGGTGCTGCAGTTAATGCCAGTCAACAAAATGATTGTAAAAAGACCAATTAAAGCAGAACCATTTAATCCTAGTATTAACTACCAAGTCTCGGGAAAAACAACCAGGTTTGATGTGTACATATAAAAAAGCCCATAATAAATCTGGCCTTTATAACTAATGCTTACGATCTAATTTGACCATCTCCAGATACTATATATTTGAAGCTGGTAAGTTGATCTAAGCCTACAGGGCCTCTAGCATGAAATTTTCCTGTTGCTATTCCAATTTCACCACCCAATCCAAATTCACCGCCATCGGCAAATTGCGTGGAAGTATTAATCATAACGATTGCACTATCGATCGAGGCTGTAAATTGATTTTGAGCTTTCAGGTCTTCGCTAATTATAGATTCAGTATGCCCAGTTCCATATGCACTGATGTGTCTAATTGCTTCTTCGGCATCATCAACCACTTTAATGCTAACAATTGGAGCAAGATATTCTGTTGACCAATCTTTTTCTGTTGCCGGAATTACGTATTGATCAAGTGATAGTGTTTTCTTGCAACCCCTGACCTCACAATTAAGAGAGGATAGTTTTGCAATAAGATCAGGTCCAAACGATGTTGCAATTTTTTGATGCAATAAGATAGTTTCAGCTGCCCCACAAATTCCAGTTCTTCGCATTTTTGCGTTAATACATATTTCAAGTGCCTTTTTTAAATCTGCATGCTCATCAACATAGACATGGCATATACCTTCTAAGTGACCAAAAACTGGGACTTTTGCTGACTTTTCTACTTCAGCAACAAGACTTTTACCGCCCCTGGGAACAATCACATCAATGGATCCATTTAAACCTTCAAGCATTAAAGTAGCTGCTTCTCTATTTTCTGAAGGCACAATCTGAATAGATTCTTTGGGTAGGCCGGCTTTAAGTAGTGCTTTTTGCATTGCAGTGACTAGAGCTGATGCTGACCTTAGGCCATCTTTGCCACTTCGTAAAATAACCGCATTACCTGATTTTAAACAAAGACCTCCAGCATCACTTGCAACATTAGGTCGACTTTCAAATATTATGCCAATCACTCCAAGTGGGGTTGATACCCTTGAAATATTTAAACCATTAGGCCTGTCCCAGTTTGCTAAAATCTTGCCTACAGGATCAGGGAATAGCTTTATTTCTTCCAATGTTGCACATATGCCTTTTAGGCGATCATGGTTTAGCTCCAACCTATCAATAAATGCAGCGTCTTTTCCAGCATCTTTGGCTTGAGCTACATCTTGATGATTTGCCATTAGTATTAGTTCTTGATCTGACTCGATCTCCTTAATAGCGAAATCAAAGAAACTATTTTTTTGGATAGAGGGCGCAGTATTTAAGACTGCACTTGCTGCCTTTGCTTTTTCCCCCATTTCATTTAATTGTTGCTTGAGATCCATTTTATCTTTTGACAAACCAAGTTGCTTTACCTTTTCCATTCAAACTTCTAATTGGTTTATTTCTAATTCCAGAGGCAATAACCATGTCAGATTTATTTTTAAAACAAATTTCAGCAGCTTCTATCTTGGAGATCATGCCACCTTTGCCCATATTGCTTGCCTGACCAGCCATTTTTTTTATCTTAGAGCTAATCTTTGTTACTTCTTTAACCAAAGCTTCAGATTTTTGAGTTTTTACTGCTTCCTCAGAGTCATATAAGCCATTCACGCTAGACAGAATGATAAGTAAATCTGCCTTAACAAGCTTTGCAACTTTGGCGGCCAACAAGTCATTATCACCAAATTTAATTTCATCAGTGGCAGTGGTGTCGTTCTCGTTAATAATTGGAAGACACCCAACTTCTAATAGCTTCTCTATAGTTTGTTTTGCATTTTTAGAAGAAATCTTTAATTCAGTGTCCCTGGGAGTTAAGAGTATTTGCCCTATAACGATAGAGTACTTATTGAGATGTTTTTTCCAGGCTGACATTAGCTCAATTTGACCATGTGCTGCCATTGCCTGGGATTCTGGAAGGCTTAAGTTCTCTGGCAAGTTAATATTTTTTCGACCAAGAGCAATAGCTCCAGAAGATACAACCAAGACGTCTTTACCTTTTTTTAATAACCAAGCTATGTCTTCGCTGATAGCGGCCAAGACAGTTTGATTGACCTTACCATTAGGATTAGCCAGCACAGCAGAGCCTATCTTAATGACTATTCGATTATATGAATTTAAATTACTCATTTTTTTAAGCTACGTAATATAATGATAATGGCTTTAAAAAATGATATTTAAACACAATAAAAATATTTCAAGAAATTTAATTCTAATCTACTGCTGTGTCTTTTTTATATCCTCGTGCGGTGGAGGTGGCGGGGGTGGCTTTGTTCCAGAGTCTACCCAATTAACTTTCTCTGTGAATGGCTTGCCATCAGCACTGGAAAGCTATGATGAAGTGTCAATACAAATTGCCCCAAGTATTGAAGGGTGTTTATTTGGTGTTTATAGCCAAGATTTATTATGGTTGAGATCTTCAGACTACTTAAATTTTAATTTTAGAGCACCCATAATTTATAGTCAGAGCAAAGATTTTAAATTTGGCATTGTTCCCCTTAACACCACCGTGAAACCAGAATGTAATACCTCTAAGGATTTCATGTTTAATGTTACAAGGAATCAAACAGAATTCATTCCAAATCCTGATCCAAGTAATATTTCGTATCTATCTTCTCCGCATTTTAGTGTTCATGATATTGGGTTAGGCGGAATTGAAATCACAGACAGATATTCAGCAACAGTGTGTTACCCGACAGAAAATGATTGTGTTACATATGAGAATGAATTGTTTGGGCAAGATGCTCACAACATGGCTACAGGAGATTTTAACGGCGATGGTTATGAAGATTTTGTAGTTGCTTGGGCTCTCTTTCCTCACACCATAGATCAAAGTAAAAAAATTTATGCCCCTGTTAATATCTATTTAAACGATCAAAAAGGCGGGTTTGCAGAGGACCCTAATCTGTATGTTTCTGCAGAAGCTCCAAAGCACCCATTCGCATACAGGCTTGTGGTAGATGATTTCAATGGAGATGGCTTGGATGATGTTTTTGCTGGCTCAATGGGTCTTTCTGTTTCACAACGAAAAGGATGGGGCATTGACCCATACCCACATTTTTTATTGCTTTCTAATTCCTTGGGTAAGTTTGAAGAGAGCTCAGTTAATATTGAAGATGAGAATAATGGTCTAGGGCAGCTTTGTAGATTTGCTCACGATGCAAGCGGAGGAGATCCTGATGGGGATGGCGATGTGGATCTTTTTGCCTGCAATATGTTGTTGGTCAATGATGGTGCTGGCAACTTCACCATACACCCACATCTAAATCTTGATTGGCATCATAAATATGCTAGCCCAATGAGCAGTTTGTTAGAAGATTTAAACAACGATGGCTTTGATGATATTCTTTTTTGGAACTTCAATGATAGACAAAATTTTGATCTGCTTCCCGAGGAGGGATTTGTGCTACTGAGTGATGGCACCAAAGAGATTCAAAACTGGAAAAAAAATACCTTACCTCCTGGTCCATTTGGCATCAATCAAACTAAATACAATCATGCTGCTGGTGGAGATTTAAACAATGATGGCTATGTAGATGTTGTGCTTGGTATTACAAGGGCAGACCCATACTATGAAGGAGCCTATGTTCAAGTATTAATGAATGATGGGTCCGGGGGGCTCGTTGACGAAACCTCAGCGCGCTTTGTCAACCAAGAGAGAGCAACCAGCCATCATGGTGAGGGAAATATTTATGTGCGGGATATGAATTTAGATGGCGCACTAGATATTATTCATTCAACAAGAGATTTTCAGTCTAGTTTGCATGGAGCCCATGTCGCAATTAATGATGGCATTGGAAATTTTCAATCACTATCAAACGCTATTCTTCCAAATCGACCAGATCAAGGTTTCAATGCCACAGATTCTTTATACAAAGGAATGCCAATCAATGCTGATAATCTGGGTTGCCTTGATTTGATCTCAACAACAGACAGCTGGCAAGATGCAAGCACAACAAGAAACTATCTTTTTTCAATATTAAACACTGATTGCAGCTATTAACAGTAAAAATATGGTGCCCCATACCTGAGTCGAACAGGTACTCCCGAAGGAACGCGATTTTGAATCGCGCGCGTCTACCAGTTCCGCCAATGGGGCACGCGAATCATTGTAGCCGAGAACAACATCTTTTAGAATTACCCACCTAAATGAAAACTGAAAAATTTAATTACGATTTACCTGAGCACTTAATTGCTCAATATCCCCTTGAAAACAGAGTGGATTCTAAGTTGCTGGCTTGTATTGCTGGCATCGAGCATAAAAATTTTCATGATGTGCTTTCTTACATGGACCATGGAGATTTATTGGTAGTAAATAAAACCTCTGTGATCCCCGCAAGATTATTTGGTGAAAAGAATACTGGTGGAAAAGTAGAAATTTTTCTTGAACGATTTTTATCAGACTTCCAAACATTAGCTCAAATAAAATCCTCAAGAACACCCAAGGAAAATACTCAATTAGTTTTTTCTTTTGAGGGCAAGAAATTCTTTGCAACCATAAAAGGCAGGCAGGATAATTTCTTTGTATTGGATTGGGAGCATGACCCTCAAGATATTTTTCAATTACATGGTGAAATTCCGCTTCCGCCATACATGCATCGTTCAGCCGAGCAAATTGACGAAGAAAGATACGAGACTGTGTACGCTGATTCTAAAAAAAGAGAATCTGTCGCTGCGCCCACTGCAGGAATGCATTTTGACGATCAGCTATTAAATGAGATTAAAAATAAGGGCATAGATATTGGCTATGTCAATCTGCAAGTCGGCGCTGGAACCTTTCAACCAGTTAAAACAGAATTAATTACCGAGCATCAAATTCACAAAGAGCTCATTGAGGTAGATGCAGTCTTAATCGAGCAAGTAAAACAGACTAAAGCCAGAGGCGGCAAGGTAATAGCAGTTGGAACTACCTCGGTCAGAGCACTGGAAACAGCTTGCCAGCAAGATTACCAACCTTACAAAGGAGAGACGCAGTTGTTTATTTATCCTGGCTATGAGTTTAAAGTAGTTGACCTTATGATCACTAACTTTCATCTGCCCAAGTCATCGCTGCTGATGTTAGTTGCAGCCTTCATTGGTTATGAAAAAATGATTGATCTTTACCAGCTTGCAATTGAAAAAGAGTATCGATTTTTATCTTATGGCGATGCCATGATTCTTAAAAAACATGAAATTTAAAATCTCTGCTACGGAAGGTTTTGCCCGCAGTGGAGAGCTAGAATTTGATAGAGGCTCCATTCAGACTCCAGCCTTTATGCCTGTGGGCACCAACGGGACTGTAAAAGCTCTAGAAGTAGATAATATTTTAGCAACAGGCGCTGAAATTATTCTAGGAAATACTTATCACTTAATGCTGCGTCCAGGAGATGAGCTCATCAAAAAACTGGGAGGACTGCATAAATTCTCAAATTGGAGCAAACCCATCCTCACTGATTCTGGAGGATTCCAGGTTTGGAGCTTGGGAGATCTCGCGAAAATTACCGAGGAGGGCATTAGCTTTCAGTCGCCCTATGACGGCAGTAAACATTTTATGAGCCCAGAAGACTCCATGCGCATCCAGCAGAATCTTGGATCGGACATTGTTATGGTGCTTGATGAATGCACTCCTTATCCATCAACGCATCAAGAAGCCAGAAAATCCATGGAGCTATCGATGAGATGGGCCCAAAGATCTATGAATGCCCATCAGTCAGAATCTGCATTGTTTGGAATTGTCCAAGGCGGTATGCATGAAGATCTTAGGTTAGAATCTTTATCTGGCTTGAATAATATTGGCTTTGATGGCATAGCAATTGGTGGACTCAGTGTTGGCGAGCCCAAAGAGGATAAGACCAGAATCCTGCATCATCTTGCGCCACATCTCCCTGCTGATAAGCCTCACTACCTCATGGGCGTTGGTAAGCCAGAGGACATAGTAGAAGCAGTATTTTATGGTATAGATATGTTTGATTGCGTGCTTCCCACCCGAAATGCCAGAAATGGGCAACTGATTACTTCTTATGGAGCATTAAACATTAGAAATGCACCGAGCAAGAAGAATGAGGAGCCTGTTGATCCTGAATGCAATTGCAAAGTTTGCCAGAACTATTCCCAAGCTTATTTAAACCACTTAGACAAAACCAATGAAATGTTGGGCTCAATATTAAATAGTTTTCACAATATTTATTACTATCAATCTCTTATGAGCGATATTCGAGAGTCAATTGCATCAGATTCATTCGCTAAGTTCATAAAAGACTTTTATAATAAGCGTCATTTAGAAGTACCCAAGCATTTAATCTAGGGAGATTATATGGACGAATCACAAACTCAACCTCCATCTTTTTTATTTGGAGACCCAATCTTTGTTTTTTTTATAGGCTTTTTGCTGATCATTTATTTTATGTCGATCAGACCGCAACAAAAAAAAATGAAAGCACTTCAAACTATGATGGACGATCTTGAAAAAGGCGATGAGGTTGTAGCTGCAGGCGGAATTATTGGACGCATAAAAGAAATTAAAGGCCCTTATGTCTCAATTGAAGTTAGTGAAAACATTACTTTTAAACTTCAAAAAACAGCCATAGCTAATACATTACCTAAAGGCACTATTGCCTCAATAGATTAATAATATCCATGAATAGATTTTCAATCGGAACCCACGCTTTTATATTAATAGTATTAGCCGTTGGAATTATCTATTCTTTGCCTAATCTTTATCCTGCCAAGCCTGCTATTCAAATTGCTTATACAGATTCTGGGCAATCAGCCGATCAAGGTCTGCTCAACGAAGTAACTGAGATTTTAAGCGCTAAGAGCATTCAATCTGAGTCTATTGGGTTAAAAGACAACAATATCGTGGCTAAATTTTCTTCTTTTGATGATCAGCTTGCTGCGAAATCAGCCTTGCAAAGAATCTTACTTGATAGAGCTATTGTTGCCCTTAATCTCGAGCCCTCTACACCTCAGTGGTTAAGAGATATCGGAGGCGGCCCTCTGAAGCTTGGTTTAGATTTATCTGGTGGCGTCCATTTTTTACTAGAAGTAGATATTGAAAGCGCTCTAGATAATCGTCTTGATTCTTTGCTAAATCAGTACAGGAAGAAATTTAGAGATGATCGTATTAATGTTGAGAGCTCTCAGAAGAAAGACAAAGAGCTGAGCTTTAGCTTTGCGAGTGACGAAGACTACAACAAGGCCTTAAAAGTTTTTGGCGATGATAATATTACAGCGGTTGGAACAGCTCTCTACGATATTCAAACAAATACCATTCGAAATAATGTAGATATTTCATATTCTCAATCTGCTATTAAAGAAATTAGGGATTATGCGGTAGGTCAAAACTTAATGACCTTGCGAAACAGAGTTAATGAGCTAGGTGTGTCTGAGCCAATTGTTCAGCGTCAAGGCAGCAGCAGAATAGTTGTTGAGCTTCCTGGAGTTCAAGATACCACGGCAGCCAAAAAAATTATTGGTAAAACAGCTAACTTAGAATTCAGGCTTGAAGCAGCTCCCACAACATCACGTTTACGCAAAGAAGAATTTACTTATCAAGATGAAAGAATGGGCTCAGCTTATCTAGAAAAAAATATTATCGTTGCCGGTGAGAGAGTCACCAATGCTAGCTCTGGATTTGACGAGAGTGGATTTGCACAGGTAAATATTTCACTAGATATGCAAGGTGGCCGCGCCATGCAAAAAGCTACGAGTGGAAATATTGGTCGAAGGCTTGGTGTTTTATTTGTTGAGCGTAAAAATAAATCAACTCTAACTATCGATGAGAATGGTGATGAGGTCATTGAACAATCCTCGTATATTGAAAAAAATATTATCAGTCTGGCTACCGTGCAAGCAGTCCTTGGAACAGGTTTTAGAATTACTGGAGTGGGCTCACCTCAAGAAGCAAGTGAACTGGCTCTATTGCTTAGGGCAGGTGCTTTGGCTGCCCCAATGAAGTTTGTAGAAGAGAGAACGGTTGGACCCAGCCTTGGAAAAGAAAATATCGAGCTGGGTATTCGCTCTATTATTATCGGTCTTTTATCGGTAGTGCTGTTCATGGTTTTTTACTATCGCTGGTTTGGCTTGGCAGCAAACATAGCCTTGTTCGCAAACGTTGTTCTAATTACAGGCTTTATGTCATTGCTTGGAGCCACACTTACTCTCCCAGGAATCGCAGGCATTGTTTTGACTATTGGTATGGCCGTTGATGCCAACGTTCTAATTTTCTCTCGAATAAGGGAAGAGCTTGCAGAGGGAAGGGATCCACAAACAGCCATTCAAGAAGGTTTCTCTCGAGCCTTTGTTACTATTTTTGATGCAAATGTTACAACTCTTATTGCCTCTATAGTTCTTTACGCTATAGGAACTGGCCCTATTAAGGGTTTTGCAATTACTTTATCAATAGGAATTATTACTTCAATGTTCACAGCTATTTTGGGAACCAGAGCTATTATTAATTTAATGTATGGAAATAAAAATATTAAGGAGCTAAGAGTTTGATGAATCTTAATATTCCATTTATGGACTATCGAAAGATAGCTACTATTGCATCGTTAACTTTATTAGTTTTATCTATTTTTTCTCTTGGCTTTAGAGGTCTTAATTTAGGCTTAGATTTTAGTGGCGGAACTCTCATTGAAGTGTCTTATTCTGAAGCAGCTGACCTTGGCGAAATTCGTGACTTAATGACAGCTAATGGTTTTGATGATTTTCAAGTAGTCAACTTTGGTTCAAACACAGATGTGCTTATCAAGGTTGCAGACAAGGATGGAAGCAGTCAATTAGGTGATACTATCTTCGCTTTTTTAGAGGCATCTGATTCTGAAATAGAACTTCAAAGGATTGAGTTTGTTGGTCCTCAGATAGGATCAGAGTTACGAGATCAAGGGGGCCTAGGAATGCTTGTCGCCCTTGGCATGATCTTGCTTTATGTTGCTTTTAGATTTCAATATAAGTTTGCTTTAGGTGCTGTGGCTGCGTTGGCACATGACGTAGTAATCATTCTTGGTTTATTTTCTTTGCTAGCCTGGGATTTTGATCTGACGGTTCTTGCTGCCTTATTAGCGGTGATTGGATATTCTCTGAATGATACGATTGTTGTGTCTGACAGAATTAGAGAAAATTTTAGAGGTGAGAGAGGATTTGAACCTGAAGAAATTGTTAATCGCTCAATCAACCAAACCTTATCAAGAACATTGATCACTTCATTCACTACCTTATTAGTTTTATTCGCATTGTTTTTCTTTGGTGGAGAGATGATAAGAGGCTTTAGTCAGGCGTTAATTATTGGTGTTTTAGTTGGAACCTATTCTTCAATATATGTGGTAGCCAACATGCTTTTGGGCCTATCAATCACTCAAGATGATCTAGCGATACCAGAGCCAGAGGGTTTAGAATTTGACGATATGCCTTAGTCTTCTTTGGCTTTAAAATTAGGCTGAATAGCCTCAATCATTTGCTTGAAACATTTCGGTGTAGCACAAAGGTAATGATCCGAATCAGTCACATCTGGATTGCCCACAAAATCACTCGTCAAAGCTCCAGCTTCTTGAGCAATTAAAAGTCCAGCAGCAACATCCCATACAGATAAACCATTGGCCCAAAAACCATCCAATCTTCCCGCCGCCACATAGGCTAAGTCGAGGGCAGAGCAGCCAGATCTTCTAATAGTCAAACCGTGTTTATATAGAGATCTAAATGCAGAGATATTATCAAATGTATAATTTTGTGATTCATTAACATGTGAAGTATTGCCTAATAGAGCATCCGTTAGATTCTTTCTTTTACTTACCCGAATCCTTTCTCCATTTAGTTCAGCTCCCTTGCCTCTTGATGCGCTAAACTCTTCTCGACGAGTGGGATCAATAATCACAGCATGCTGAGTTTGTTCTTTGACCACGCAGGCCAAAGAAATACAGTACTGAGGATAACCATGAATAAAATTGGTAGTGCCATCTATGGGATCTAGTACCCACGTTGTATCAGAATTATTAACTTCATGACCAGACTCTTCTCCTAGAAAATTGTCCTCTGGGTAATACTTTTTAATTTCTTCAAAAACAATGTCTTCAACTTTACGATCTACTTCAGTGACGTAATCCGTAGGACCTTTTTTCATCACATCGAGAACATGTACTTTTTTTACGGCAAATTCGAGCTCTGCAGCTCCGATGTTTGCAGCGATTAGGGCGACGTTTAATAAAGCAGGCTTTGACATGTCGCATATTGTACTGGAAATGATGATAATAGTTCCATGAATCCTCTTAATGAATTTGTTCAAATAGTTTTAGTCGAAACATCCCATCCAGGAAACATTGGATCTGTAGCCAGGGCAATGAAAAATATGGGCTTAAGTAGACTTACATTGATTAATCCCAAGAAGTTTCCGCACGATGAAGCGACCGCTTTGGCCGGAAATGCCGGCGATGTTTTGGAGAAAGCAAAAATCTTTGGTTCAATTGAGGAAGCAGTAAAAAATTCTAAAATAATTTTTGCAACCTCAGCTAGAGAGCGAACCATTGAATGGCCGGTGGCCTCTGCCAAAGACGCTGCCCAGGAAATCAATCAATTAGCCGCAGAGGGGCTCGAAGTTTCAATTCTATTTGGTAGAGAGGACAGGGGGCTTACAAATGAAGAACTGCAACTATCAAATAAACATTTGATTATCCCAGCTCACCCTGAATACCCAGTTTTAAATATTGCTATGTCGACTCAAGTGGTGTGTTATGAGCTTTATCAGGCCTCTCAACATGAGCCCATTGGACCATGGCAAGATTTTCCTGAATATAGCGCCGAGGAGCTTACACATTTAATTGAGCACTTTAACGAAACTGTTTTCAACCTTAAATTAATCGACCCGGCCAACCCAAAGCAGATCCTTACGCGCATGGAAAGAATGTTTAGGCGTTTGTACCCAGATCAAATGGAAGGCAATTTTTTAAGAGGGTTTCTAAAGGCAGTCAATAAACAGATTAAATAAGACTTTGGTCTTTTAATATAGAGTTTTAGCTTTTATAATTGCCGCAATCTAGTCCCGTTCGTCTAGAGGCCTAGGACACCGGGTTTTCATCTCGGCAACAGGGGTTCGACTCCCCTACGGGATACCACTTTTCTAAGAAGCCTACAGTAGTAGGCTTTTTTATTAGCCATGGCTTCAACTAAAAATTATCAGCCTCAGATTTTATTGTGCAAGAACTAGAGCCAATAAAGATAGAGTATTAAAAAAATACATCTCTGTTAGCAAATAATTTCTTAAAGTATTTATTCAGTCTTTGTAATGACGTATAATTGACAACGATATCAATTATATTATTAAAACATTAGAGAGCGACCATGAAAAAAGAAGAACTTGTTGAAATATTTTCGAACTTACACCCTGAAGACTCAACGGGTCAGATGATTGGTGAAGTCCACCTTGCCAATGGCCAAGTTATCAAAACAGATTCATTAAGAGTTGATATGGATGGCGGAAGAATAATTCTTTCAGAAGATAAATCTTCAATGCATGAAGTAAATAAAAGAAATTGGATTCAAGAACTTATTTTTTATAAAAATAAGCAGCGTCAATCAGCCTAAGCTCGATAAGTTGCCCGCTAGTATTAACGCTAGTATTAAATAATTAATTTATTCCCCAAGAAGAATTTTTGCAGCTAACTGGGTATCCATATACTCTTTCAGTTCTAGAATTTTCCCATCTTTAATTCTAAGCAAAAAATGATACTGATTATTGTATGTCTCTCCTGAGGCATGTAAAGCTTCGCCGCTTATTTCTACTGCAACTCTTTCATCTTCAGCTGTTAAGCCTGTAATGTTAAAAGTAATACCAGTAGGAAATGCAGAAAGAATATTTTGAGCAAAGCTAACAACTTCTTTTTTTGTCCTAGTGCCTCCAATAGCATTACCTCCTGCAGTCCAAATAATTGATTCGTCTGTATAAAAATCTAAATATCGATCAGAGCCAGTGCTTAAAGCTCTAAAAAACTCCTTAGTAATTTTTTTATTTTGATCAGTTATTGAGCTCATAACAGCATGGAATGTTAATGATTAAGGTTTTTTAAGAGGCTCTTGCAGGCAAAGAAAATAAGTACCGCAAAAGGAACGCCTGTGACTATTACGGATGTTTTTAATGCGCCTAAGCCTCCTCCAGCTAGAAGAACAACGGCAATAATACCAAGAGATATAGCCCAGACGACTCTCAGAAGCATTGGCGGTTCATC
>ERZ887830.275-NODE-275-length-33354-cov-19.675065_pt1 | contig 33354 bp, 28 predicted proteins | sample MGYA00521101_ERZ887830 | MGnify/ENA primary metagenome ERZ887830 (study PRJEB32303, sample SAMEA104408592) | aquatic metagenome | biome: Marine water; feature: Pelagic; material: water | place: Baltic Sea | collected 2014-06-05T16:38:00 | depth 1,762 m ... | reverse complement strand
TGGCATTATCATATTGTACACATCAACATAGTGTCCTAGTAATATTACAATTCCTGCCATAACTACAAACCAATTGACACGCTTGTAATCGCTATTCATTAGAATAAGTAGTGGGAATATGAAATTCATGATCAACATTCCAAAAAACGGTAGGTTGTAATCTTCAATTCGAGTAACGAAATAAGTAACCTCTTCTGGGATGTTTGAATACCAAATTAGCATGAATTGTGAAAACCATAAGTAAGTCCAGAACACACTAATCGCAAACATGAATTTTGCCAAATCGTGAATGTGATTATCATTGACTTTTTCTAGATACCCTTTTGCCTTCAAGTAAATTGTGATTAGTGCAATGGCTGTAATTCCTGAAACAAACATACTTGCAAACACGTACCAGCCAAACAAAGTACTAAACCAGTGAGGATCCACCGACATGATCCAGTCCCAAGACATCATGGATTCTGTATAAATAAAGAACACTAAAAACCCAGCGGATATTCTAAAATTTTTCTTGTGAAAACTAATCCCTTGGACAGCATCTTGTGCCAATGAGTATTTTCTTGAAAGATAACGATACAAGTTCCATCCTGCGATATAAAACACAGCGCGAGCCAATAGAAAAGGAACATTTAAATAACTTACTTTTCCTTGAATAAGCTCGTCATGAGCAACAACTTCGGGATCCATCCAAACAAACAAGTGGTTGAGTTGCAATCCTGAGAGTACCAACAACACAAATACAATAACTGTTCCTGGGAACAAGTAGCCTGTGACTCCCTCCATTACACGATACAAAACAGGAGACCACCCTGCTTGAGCAGCACGTTGAATGGCGTAAAAAGCCAACGCTCCTAAAGCAATCATCATAAAGAAAAGAGCAGCTACATAGAGAGCAGCCCAAGGTTTGTTTTGCAATTGGTGTAACAAATGTTCATCGTGTGAAGAGTCGTGACCAGCCTCTTCGTGGTGATCCGCCTCGTGATGTGTAATTTCTTCATGGATATCTCCATGACCGTCACCATGAGCATCGGCCACCATGGCTTTTGCTTCCTCAACATTAGAGGGTGCTGATAGAAATCCATATGTTAGCCCTAACGCACCTAAAATCATAAGGGCGAATGAAAACAGTTTTAATTTTTTTGAAAACGTATACATACTGATCTTCTTAACTTTTTATTTTTTTAGGGTTTCTCTTAACTCCAAAACATGTTGTGCAATTTGCCAACGTTCTGTATCACTGACTTGACCGGCATGAGAACCCATAGAGTTAATTCCGTACATCAAAACATGATAAATACTACCCTCTGTAATGTCACGATCGGCATAACTTGGAACGCCCAAGAACTTTTCGCGTTGCATCAATATTCCTTGACCGTCTCCTTTATTACCATGACATACGGCGCAATAGATTCCGTACAATTCTTTTCCTTGAGCGAGGTTTTCTTCGGTATTCTGCAAGGGAGATTTAAAAGATGCTTTTGCAGCTTCGTAGCCTTCGTTTGTGTTTGGATATTCGTATGGAGTCCAACCTCTTGGAACCGTACCTTCAACAGGTAATTGTGCTTCAATTCCATTGGCAAAGGCTGGAGATTCGGCATAGGTTTCGTATCCAATAGGTTCGTACATGTTAGGAAAATACTGATAATTAGGCTTTGATTCATCAAAGCACGATGTCATTAATAATGATGCTACTAAGAGAATTCCAAAAGTGATTTTTTTATTCATCGCTATTCTTGCTTTTCTTGAACCGTTATATCAATAGCACCTGTTTTCTTCAACAAGGCAGTCAATTTTTTTTGATCATCTCCAACCGCCACTTCCATAAGAAACTTATCGTCAGTGGTTGCGGGAATTGGATTCTCAGCTTCTTTAAATGGCCATAATTTGCTTCTTAGATAAAAGGTAATTACCATAAGGTGTGCTGCAAAGAAAACGGTCATCTCAAACATAATTGGCACAAAAGCTGGCATGTTTTCTATGTATGAAAAACTAGGTTTTCCACCAATGTCTTGTGGCCAGTCTTCAATCATAATAAAATTCATCATCAACACAGCAACTGATAGCCCAATGCATCCGTAGATGAAAGCCATAATGGCAATTCGAGTAGGTTCTAGCCCCATTGCTTTGTCCAATCCATGAACAGGAAAAGGAGTGAACACTTCCTCAATATGATAATGTTCTGCGCGAACTTCTTTCACAGCATGCAACAACGTATCGTCGTCGTCATAAACAGCATGTAAAACTTTATTACTCATGAGCGTCTTCTCTTAATTTTTTATAATTGTCTCCCGATGATTTCAAGATCGTTTTCACTTCAGCTTGGGCAATAACCGGGAAGGTTCGTGCATATAATAAAAACAACACGAAGAAAAATCCAATAGTACCGATGAATATTCCAATATCAACAAACGTTGGTGAGAACATCGTCCAAGACGAAGGAAGGTAATCACGATGTAAGGATGTAACAATAATTACAAATCGTTCAAACCACATTCCAATATTTACAACAATCGAAATGATAAAGGAGAACATAATACTGGTTCGTAGTTTTTTGAACCACATAAACTGTGGAGAAAATACATTACAAGACATCATTGCCCAATAGGCCCACCAGTAAGGACCTGTAGCGCGATTTAAAAACGCGTATTGTTCGTATTCAACCCCCGAATACCATGCGATAAATAGTTCGGTTATATAAGCAACCCCAACTATAGAACCCGTAATCATAATAACGATGTTCATAAGTTCAATGTGTTGAACAGTAATATAATTTTCAAGGTTGCACACTTTTCTCATAATGATCAAGAGTGTATTTACCATAGCAAATCCCGAAAAGATAGCTCCTGCTACAAAGTATGGAGGAAAAATAGTAGTATGCCAACCTGGAATTACTGAAGTTGCAAAGTCAAACGATACAATGGTGTGTACTGAAAGTACTAAAGGAGTTGCCAATCCTGCTAATACGAGTGATACTTCCTCAAAACGCTGCCAATCTTTGGCGCGTCCACTCCATCCAAAGCTTAAAATACCGTAAATTTTCTTTTGAAAAGGTTTGATCGCACGATCCCGAATCATTGCAAAATCGGGCAACAAACCCGTCCACCAAAAAACCAATGATACCGAAAGATATGTTGAAATTGCAAATACATCCCATAAAAGTGGAGAATTGAAGTTTACCCACAACGATCCAAATTGGTTTGGAATAGGCAAAACCCAATAGGCCAACCAAGGACGTCCCATGTGAATGATCGGAAACAATCCTGCTTGGATTACTGAGAAAATGGTCATTGCTTCCGCAGAACGGTTAATAGCCATTCTCCATTTTTGTCTGAATAAAAGCAATACTGCTGAAATCAAAGTTCCGGCGTGACCAATTCCTACCCACCAAACGAAGTTGGTAATATCCCATGCCCATCCAACGGTTTTGTTGAGTCCCCAAACTCCTATTCCTGTTGAAATCGTATAAATAATACATCCTATTCCCCACAAAAATGCTGAAAGGGAAATTCCAAAAACAATCCACCATTGTTTGTTTGCTTTTCCTTCTACAGGAGCTGCAATATCAACCGTAACATCGTGATAGGACTTGTTCCCGGTGACTAAAGGTTTTCGTATGGGTGCTTCGTAGTGCGAGGCCATAGTTTTGCTTTATTATTCTATATTATGATTCAGCGTTTCTTACCTTCACTTGATACATAACGTTGGGTTTTGTTCCAACGCTTTCGAGCAAGTGATACTTCCGATCGCTTTCTTTTAATTTTGATACTTTACTATCTTTATCGTTGATGTCTCCAAAAGTCATGGCTCCATTGCTACAAGCGCTGGAACATGCCGTTTGGAATTCACCATCTTTAATGGTACGGCCCTCCAATTTGGCGTCCAAAATAGTCTTTTGTGTTTTTTGAATACACATCGAACATTTTTCCATCACTCCTCGTGAACGAACTACAACATCTGGATTCAATACCATACGTCCTAAGTCATTATTCATGTGATAATCGAATTCATCATTTTCGTTATAAAGAAACCAGTTGAATCTTCGTACTTTGTAGGGACAGTTGTTAGCACAATAACGCGTTCCTACACATCGATTGTATGCCATTTGGTTTTGTCCTTGTCGACCGTGAGAAGTTGCTGCAACCGGACAAACGGTTTCGCAGGGTGCGTGGTTACAATGTTGACACATCACAGGTTGGAATGTAACTTGAGGGTTTTCGGAAGGATCTTCCATCTCTCCAAAAGTACTCAAGGATGCTCCCAATCCGTCGATACCATCAATAACTTCAAGATCTTCCTCAAAAGAATCTTCGGCTGAATAATATCTGTCAATACGCAACCAGTGCATATCTCGTGACTTTCTTATTTCCTGTTTTCCCACTACCGGAACATTGTTTTCGGCATGACATGCAATAACACATGCCCCACATCCTGTACAAGCATTCAAGTCAATGGATAAGTTAAAGTGATGCCCTATCGATCGATCGAACTCATCGTACAAATCAACATCTGGAGAGTCTATTGGGGTTTCAATGTGATTAAGGGATACTTTTGGTATAGAATTCCAATATTCAACATCTTTGGTATTAAAAATCTCTAAGGATGTTTCTTTAACAATATCTCCCCTACCCATTAGAGTATTATGCAATTGAACACATGCAAACTCGTGTGTTCCCTCGACAGCCTCAACAGAAACTTCTTGTGCTTGATTGAAGTTAGAGTACAATGCATACGCATTGACTCCTACTTTCATTTCTTCTTTAATTCCAGTCGTTTTCCCATATCCAAATGCCAATCCAACAGAACCTTTTGCTTGTCCTGGCTGAATCAAAACAGGAACTACAAGACTAGTTCCATTTGCGGAAACTTTGGCAAAACTTCCGTTCAGCGCTCCGTTGGCGACGTTTTCATTAGTCAACCCTAGAGAAGCTGCATCTGATTTCGAAACGGTTAAATAGTTGTCCCATGAAACACGGGTTATCGGATCTGGCAACTCTTGCAACCATGGGTTGTTGGCTTGATGTCCATCACCCAATCCTGTTTTGCTGTACAATACCAATTCGAGTCCTTTACTTTTGGATTGTGTGAGTTGAGTAACTGCAGAACTCACAGTTGCATTGAAGGAAGTGGTTGACGCTTTTTTGTTGGTATTTAAAAATCCATCGTGCAATACTTTACTCCAAGAATTTCCATTCAAAATAGAATTCTTCCAATAACTAGTAATGCTTTGATAGTATGAATTTTGACTTCCTGTCCATTTGAGCAAACTATCTTGAAACTGTCTAGTATCAAACAATGGACGAATCGTAGGCTGTGTTAACCCATAATTTCCTGAACTAAATTCAGTATCTCCCCAAGACTCTAGGTAATGTGGTGTAGTAGCTACCCACTGAGAGGCTTGAGCAGTTTCGTCATTCTTCATACTAAAACTAACCGATAAGGATGCTTTTTGAAGACCTTCTAAAAAGGCTTTGCTTTCTGAAAGTGTATAGGCTGGATTAACTCCCGCCATTAAAATTCCTTTAACAGCTCCACTGTTCAAATCTTGAATCAGTTGAGATACTTCGGAATCGTTACCTTGACGGACGAGATTGTGAACTTGTGTATCAACTGCTTCACTTTGTAAATAATCGTTAATAGCCAAGGCTGTTAATTGTGCGTTGACATCGTTTAGACCTGTAACCAACAATCCTTTTTTACCAGCACGTTTGATTTGGTCAGCTGCTTTTTTAAGTTGAACTTCTGCTGCTTGCGGTAAGTTAGCGACTACCGAAGTTCCTGTGATATAGCCATACAATTTGGCAAGTGCTAATTTTTGTTGGGAGGGTGTCAAAGGAATACGTTTGTCGGCATTGGCTCCAGACAAGCTCATATTGGCTTCGAATTGAAAGTGCTTCGACATGGTCGCTTTGCCATTGTCTTTATTAGGAACTCTATTTTGGGTGTAAGCACTGCTAAATCCACCACCTTGCCAATCTCCTAAAAAGTCAGCGCCAAACGAGACAATGACTTCTGCTTTAGAAAAATCGTACGAAGGGAGCGCGCGCGATCCGTATGCCATTGAAAATGCATCTAGCGCAGCTGATTCTGAGATAGCATCGTAAGTTATGTGACGTACATTTGGGAATTTCTCTTGAAAGTCAGCTATAATTTTTGCCGTCGTTGGACTTGCAAATGTTTGTGTCAGTAATACAACGGGGCTGTTAGCTTCTTTTAAGGCTGTCAATTGCTCTAAAACGCTTTCATCAAGTTGACTCCAACTTACATTTTTTCCATTTTGAACAGGCCCTTGGAAGCGAAGGCTATCATACATAGACAAGACAGATGCCTGAACTCTTGCATTGGCACCTCCACGGACAAGAGCATCCACGTTGTTTTCTACTTTAATAGGTCGACCTTCTCGGGTTTTAATCAAAACACTTGCAAAGTCAAAACCATCAGCAATGGTAGTTGCATAAAAATTAGCAACTCCAGGAATAATTTTTTCGGGTTGAACCACATAAGGAATCGACTTAATTACGGGGCCTTCGCAAGCAGCCAATGAAGCCGCTGCCGTACTAAAACCAACATACTTAAGGAAGTCACGACGAGTGGTTTCTGAAGATTCCAAAATCTCTTTTTCTTCTAAAAAATGATTTTCTGGAAGCGGGTCAATAAATTCCTCATTTTGAAGCTTTGTTATAACCTCGTTGTCGGAAGATAATTCAGCTTCATTTTTCCAATATTTTTTATAGGTTGCCATACTAAATCGCTATCTACTTATCTATTAATAATGACACTTTCCACATTCAAGTCCTCCCATTTGTGCAGCAGTGAGTTTCTCAACGCCATACTTCTTGGAAAGTTCTTCATGGATTTTTGTGTAATATTCGTTGTCTTTAATTTGAACGTTTGTTTCACGGTGACAGTTGATACACCAACCCATTGTTAGGGGTGAGTGCTGGTACAAAATTTCCATTTCCTCAACAGGCCCGTGACATTTTTGACATTCCACTCCTGCTACAGAGACGTGCTGTGCGTGATTGAAATAAACAAAATCGGGTAAATTATGAATACGAATCCATTTGACTGGCTCGGTTTCGCCTGTATAACGTTGGTTTTCTTCGTCCCAACCTACGGCTTTGTATAGTTTTTTAATCTCAGCCGTGTAAAATTCTTTGGTGTATCCTTTTTCTAGATCTTCTTCTCCATTGTATTCCGCAATGTTTTTGTGACAGTTCATACAAACATTTAACGAAGGGATTCCAGAATGTTTTGAAACTCTTGCTGAAGAGTGACAGTATTTGCACTCAATTTGATTGTCCCCAGCGTGAATTTTATGAGAATAATGAATGGGCTGAATTGGCATATACCCTTGATCAACACCAACTTGCATAAGCCATCCGTATGCGAAATAGGCACTAGAAAGCAACAAGAAAATTACAGTCAAAAACACCAAGAATTGGTTCTGAACATAGGCCTTCCACAATGGAAGCGGTTTTTCTTTTTGAATTTTTGCCTCTTCAAGTCCATTGGCGACAGCAAATTTTCTTAGCGTATTATTTACCAAGAATAGCATTACAATCAATACCGCCAAAACCAAGGCAAGCATCGCTAAAATTATATCACTTGTAAAACCACCCTCGCTGGAGCTGGTAGTTGCTGCAGCTTGAGCTGGCATCTCTGGAGCTGGAGGAGTATAATCGGTATAAGCTAATATGTTATCGATATCCTCATTTGAAAGTTGAGGAAATGCGGTCATCGCCGTTTTGTTGTACTCTTCCCAAATGGCAACAGCTTGAGGGTCACCCGATTTGATCATAGCCGAGCTGTTTTTGATCCAGCTATACAACCACTCCTTTTCGTATTTGGCAGTTACTCCAGCCAAAGCAGGACCAACGGCTTTCTTTTTCAGTTTATGACAAGTTGCACATTGTGAATTGAATAAAGATTTCCCCTTATCAACATCTTGAGCAAGCAATGAGCCTGAAAAGAAAAAACAGATAAATAGCAGTAAATATAAAGGAATGGAGGCGAAATTTCGTTTGAGCACCTTTCTCATAGTGGCTTATAATGTTTTCTTTTTAATAGCTTTTTTAGACTGATTTAGTACTATAAACCCCTAAAAATAGACAGCAAAAATACAACACAACAACCACTTAATGAACCCTATTTTAAGGGAAAATATAATTTATAATTATTCTAAATTACAAATTATCTGTATGGCGAATGGATTCATATTAAGACAGTGTTTTTTATGTATATTTGTGGGATAAATTCGATTATGAAAAAAGTGTTTTATCTTATCGTGTTGAGTAATATGCTCTTTTTTACAAACACTTGGTCTCAGGAAGCAACCTTGGATATTCGTATTGAGTCTAAGTTGCAAAAAATTATTGATATTAAAAAAAAGGTTAACCAAAATACCTTTACTTCAGGGCAGTTTACCATTCAACTTTTTTATGGTAACATTCTTCAGGCCAATAATGTTGTCAGTGAATTTAATGCTGCTTTTCCTGGCCAACGGGCAGAATTGTTTTTTGAAACTCCCAACTATAAGGTAAGGGTTGGAAAATATACTTCCCGTTTGGAGGCAACAAAAAACTTACAATTAATCAAGCAGAAATTTCCAGCAGCTTTTCTTCTGGTGCCTTAAAAGCTTATTTTAATTTCTTTTTAACGGCAATTTCTTGATAACATTCAATGATATCTCCTTCTTTGATATCGTTGTAGTTTTTGATTTGCATTCCACAATCGTAGCCTTTGGAAACTTCTTTGGCGTCGTCTTTGAAGCGCTTTAGTGATGCCAAAACTCCTGTAAACACAACAACTCCATCTCGAATAAGACGAATCCCTGCGTTTTTAATAATTTTTCCATCCGTTACCATACATCCCGCAATGGTGCCGACTTTAGAGATTTTATAAGTCTCTCTAATTTCTGCATTACCCGTTATCTCTTCTTTCATCTCAGGAGACAACATTCCCTCCATTGCATCCTTTACGTCGTTGATAGCATCGTAAATAATGGAATAATTTCGGATGTCGATTTCTTCTTTGTCCGCAAGTTGACGAGCATTTCCGGTAGGACGAACATTAAACCCTATAATAATTGCGTCAGATGCTGAAGCTAGTAACACATCCGATTCTGTAATAGCTCCTACTCCTTTATGAATAATGTTTACTTGTATTTCCTCTGTTGATAATTTTTGGAAGGAATCGGTTAGTGCTTCAACAGAACCGTCAACATCTCCTTTAAGAATAATATTGAGTTCTTGGAAATCTCCTAAAGCAATTCGTCTTCCGATTTCATCCAAAGTAATGTGGCGCTGTGTCCGAACAGATTGTTCGCGTTGAAGCTGAGTTCGTTTGGCAGCAATTTGCTTGGCCTCTTTTTCATCTTCAAATACACTGAATTTATCTCCTGCTTGAGGAGCTCCATCGAGGCCTAAAACGGCGACAGGAACAGAAGGTCCGGCTTCGTTTATTATTGTGCCCCGCTCATTAAACATGGCTTTTATTTTTCCACTGTGTTGCCCTGCTAGAAGATAATCTCCAATTCGAAGGGTACCCGCTTCTACCAAAATAGTGGAAACATAGCCTCGTCCTTTATCAAGAAGTGCCTCAACAACAGTTCCTTGTGCCAATCGATTTGGATTGGCTTTTAGCTCAAGGATTTCGGCTTCTAACAATACTTTTTCCAGAAGCTCTAAAACTCCCGTTCCTGTTTTAGCAGAAATATCTTGAGACTGAATTTTACCTCCCCAATCTTCTACTAATAGATTCATTGAGGCTAATTTTTCTTTTATTTTTTCTGGATTTGCATTGGGCAAATCTACTTTGTTTATGGCAAATATAATAGGAACTCCAGCCGCTTGAGCGTGACTGATGGCTTCTTTAGTTTGAGGCATTACGTCATCATCAGCGGCGATAACAATAATTACTAAATCCGTTACTTGCGTTCCACGAGCACGCATCGCCGTAAAGGCTTCGTGACCTGGAGTATCTAGGAACGTTATGTGTTGGCCACTTGGAAGCTCTACTCGGTATGCATCAATATGTTGTGTGATTCCACCCGACTCTCCAGCGATAACATTTTCTTCTCTGATAAAATCAAGTAGGGATGTTTTTCCATGATCTACGTGTCCCATGACGGTTACAATAGGTGCTCGTGGGATTAAATCTTCTGGATTGTCTTCAATGGTTTCAATGGCGTCTTCTATGTCAGTAGTTACAAACTCTACTTCATAACCAAACTCGTCTGCAACAATACTTAGGGTTTCGGCATCCAATCGTTGATTCATGGTTACCATAATTCCTAACGACATACAGGCAGAAATTATTTCTGTACTTCCTACTTCCATTAGGGTAGCAACTTCTCCAACGGTTACAAACTCTGTAACTCTTAGGATTTTACTTTCCGCTTCTTGTTGCGCAATTTCATCATCGGTTTTTTGACGATGTGAATCTCTTTTTTCTCGACGGTATTTGGCTCCTTTGGATTTGTTTGATTTTCCTTGTAGCTTTTCGAGAGTTTCTCGAATTTGTTTTTGAACCTCTTCTTCTGTAGGTTCTACCTTAGCAACTGCGGGTCTTGAATTGGATTTTGGATTTGAACGCCTTTTATCATTCGGCTTTCCTGCTCCAGCTCCAGATTTTGGATCTTTGGTTATTCGTTTGCGACGTTTTTTACGATCGTTTTCTTCTTTTTGAGCAGCGGTGGGTGGCTTTTTTTTAAATTGCTTTAAGTCAATGGTTTGACCTGTAGCTTTGAGCCCTGATAATTTTTTATAGTTCGTCTGAATTGTTGAACTCGTTTCTGAAGTAGCGGCCTCAGTAGGAGTATCCTCAGTTTTTTGGGGAGATTCCGGACTTTTTACTTTTTCTTCTACTTGAGCAACAGGCTCTTCTTTGGGTTTGGGGGCTGCTTTTTTGGTTTCAGACAAATCAATTTTCCCAACCATTTTGGGCTTCGTAATGGATGACCGAGCTTTAACAATACGCTCTTGTTCAATTCGTTTCTCTTCTAGCTCTTTTTCTAATTGAAGGCGAAGAGTTTCTTTTTCCTTTCGCTTTTCTTCGCTCACTTCTTGGGAAGCCTCACGCTTGGATCGATCTGTTTGAAATTCGTCTAACAAAAATTCATATTCCTGCTTCGTGATTTTTGAAGTAGGCCGAGACTCTACTTCATGACCTTTCGAGGCAAGATGCTCAATGGCCCGGTCTAAAGAAATGTTTAGCTCGCGCAACGCTTTGTTGAGTCTTATGGTTTTTGTTTCTGACATATACTATTAATTCTTTCTCTTCAAAAATATAAATTTGTTCGTAAAACGACTTAGCTTGAAAATTCTGCGTTCAATACTTTACATACTTCCGCAATCGTTTCTTCTTCCAAATCGGTTCGCTTGATAAGATCTTGAATATCTTGTTCCAAAACACTTTTGGCGGTATCCAATCCTGCTTTTTTAAATTCTGCAATCACCCAATCTTCGATTTCATCTGAAAACTCTGTAAGCTCTACATCTTCTTCAGCACCTTCGCGATATACATCAATTTCATATCCTGTCAGCTGTCCTGCCAAACGGATATTAAATCCACCGCGACCAATGGCTTTTGAAACCTCTTCGGGATCCATAAAAACCTCTACTTGTTTGGTTTCTTCGTTAATGTTCAAAGACGTTATTTTTGCAGGACTCAAAGCACGCGTAATAAGCAACTGCATGTTGTTGGTGTAATTGATTACATCGATATTTTCGTTTCCTAATTCACGGACAATTCCATGAATTCGAGATCCTTTCATACCCACACAAGCTCCAACGGGATCAATACGATCGTCATAAGAATCTACAGCTACTTTGGCTTTTTCGCCAGGAATACGCACTACTTTTTTGATAGAAATAAGACCATCAAAAACTTCTGGAATTTCTTGTTCAAACAATTTTTCCAAAAATACAGGAGAACTTCTTGACATTACAATACTAGGCTTGTTTCCTTTAAGTTCTACACTTTCAATGATTCCTCGAACATTGTCTCCTTTTCTGAAAAAATCCGATGGTATTTGACGATCCTTGGGAAGAATAATTTCATTGCCTTCATCGTCTAATAATATCACTACTCGGTGACGAATATGATGTACTTCGGCCGTGTAAATTTCACCCACTAAGTCAATGAATTGCTTGTAAATAAAGGTATTGTCGTGTTCGTGAATTTTTGCAATTAAGTTTTGACGCAAAGCAAGAATGGATCTTCTTCCAAGATCAATCAGTTTTACCTCTTCAGAAACATCTTCTCCTACCTCAAAGTCAGGTTCGATTTTACGAGCATGAGACAATTCAATTTCCTGGTTTTCATCCTCAACTGCTCCGTCTTCAACTACCGTTCGGTTTCTCCAAATCTCCAAATCGCCCTTATCAGGGTTGATAATGATGTCGAAGTTTTCATCGTCCCCGTACTTCTTTTTGAGAGTATTTCGAAACACCTCTTCAAGAATAGACATCAGCGTAACACGATCGATAAATTTATCGTCTTTAAACTCTGAGAATGATTCAATTAACGCAATGTTTTCCATAATTCGGATTAATTAAATTGGATAATAATTTTAGCTTTATTTATTTCATTATAGAGCAGTGATTTTTCTTTTTCCACTGTTCGTTTTCCTTTTCCTATCGGTTTGGGCTCTCGCGCTTTCCACTGAAGAACCACATTCGTTTCGCTTGCCTCTCGAATGGTTCCTTCGAACGCTTCTCCGACATGCGTGTCAATTTTTATTTTTCGACCTATATTTTTAACATACTGCCGAGGCTTTAACAAAGGAGCCGTTGCATCTACCGAGGTCACTTCCAACGAAAAATCGTGTTCTTCACGATCGATATTGTGCTCAATGTGTCGGCTTATGTTGATACAATCTTGAAGAACAACTCCTCGATCGCCATCAACAACCACGCGAATGGCTCCACTTGAATCTATTGAAAAATCAATTAAAAATAAGGAAGGATGATTATTCATCACTTCCTCTAACAAATCTCGAACCGTATTTTCAAAGTTCATACTATGGTATAAAGAAGGGGACTTTTGGTCCCCTTATCGTTTTCCGTTCTGCGGTGCAAATATAACGTTTTTTGTTTTATTACAAAAATTTAATCTGCTAACACCCATTTCATTAGGATTTAAAAAGCCCCCAGCAAAATACTGAGGGCTTTGTTGGCCTACTAGGGCTCGAACCTAGACTCTTCTGGACCAAAACCAGACGTGTTGCCAGTTACACCATAGGCCATAATCGAGCGGCAAATTTAAAACAAAGTTTTTGTTCAGCAAATAAATTGAGATGAAAATACGTTTATTAAAAATAGTTCGTAAGATTGTGTAAATTCGTACTCTTAAAAATCATTCCTCATGACGAGCCCTTTTGCATTTAAAAAATGGAATCAAATTTCGGGTTGGACGATCTTTGCAATTGCTCTTACTACCTTTTCACTTACTGTAGAACCTACTGCTAGTTATTGGGATTGTGGAGAATACATCGCTACTTCCGCCAAGCTTCAAGTAGGCCATCCTCCGGGAGCCCCCCTGTTTCAAATGTTAGGCGCTTTTTTTGCCATGTTCGCCCTCGAAATTGAATCCATTGCTTTGATGGTCAATATGATGTCTGTAGTTGCCAGTGCGTTTACAATCCTATTTTTGTTTTGGACCTCAACGCTTATAATAAAAAAACTTTTAAGTAAAAACGAGCCACTTACTACCCAACAAGGAGTATTGATCCTAGGAAGTAGTGCTGTTGGAGCGCTTGCCTATACCTTTTCTGATAGCTTTTGGTACAATGCCGTTGAAGCCGAAGTGTATGCAATGGCAACTTTTCTCATGGCCTTGCTTTTTTGGCTTGGGCTTCGTTGGGAACAAGAAATGAATACTCCTAGAGGCGATCGGTGGCTGGTTCTTATCTCTTTTGTGATTGGGCTTTCGTTTGGGGTTCACTTTATGGGATTGCTTGCAATTCCTGCTATTGGAATGATTTATTTTTTTAAGAATTACCCCAAAGTGACTGTGAAAAGCTTTGTTGTGGCCAATACAGTTTCGATAGCCATTTTGTTGTTTATATTCAAATTGTTATTACCACTTACTCTTGCCTTTTTTGGAAACGCCGAAGTGTTTTTTATCAATACCATCGGGTTGCCATTCAACTCAGGGACGGTCATAGCAGCCATTGCTTTTATTGCATTTTTCTACTACGGCATTCGTTATACTCGAAAGAAAAACTGGATAAACATCAACACAGGTTTGCTGTGCGTTCTGTTTATTCTGATCGGATTTTCTTCCTGGATCATGTTGCCTATTAGAGCCAATGCCAACACCGTTATCAACGAAAATTCTCCTTCAGACGCCCGATTGCTGTTGGCCTATTACAACCTAGAGCAGTATCCGGATACGCACCTGTTTTACGGACCTATGTTTTCAGATATGTATGCAGGTCAAGACCCCATTAAACCCTACAAAGACGACAAGCCTAAGTTTGAACGTGACGAAAAAAAGGGAAAATATATCATTGTTAACGATTGGGAAAACGCACGAATCAACTCCAACAGCGCCCATGAAGGATTCTTACCCAGAATGTGGAGCACAGAACATGCTGTCAACTATATGAATTATTTTGAGGTGTTGGATTTTTCAATAAAACCTGAATATCGAGCGCAAAACGAACTTGTTCAGGCAGTACAACAATTTCGTTCCTCTTTCAATCAAGGAGATATCAATGCAGAAGAATATCACGAGTTTTTAACTCAGTTTGGAGCTTATTTAAACATTGACAAACCTTCTTTTTTAGCAAATATTCGATACTTGCTTCAACACCAAATGGGCTATATGTACTGGAGATATTTTATGTGGAATTTTTCTGGAAGACAAAACGATGTTAAAGGGGAATACGACCCATTGAATGGAAACTGGATTAGCGGTATCGACTTTATTGATAGTTATCGATTGGGTTCTCAAAAAAACTTACCCGCTGATGTCGAAAACAACAAAGCTCGCAATACTTATTATATGTTACCGTTGTTTTTTGGAGTCATAGGATTGTTGTTTTTGTATAATCAAGACAAAAAACGTTTTTGGGTACTCCTTGTACTCTTTTTGTTTACAGGATTGGCGCTCAAGGTATATTTGAACGAACGCCCTTTTGAGCCCCGCGAACGTGACTATGCACTTGTAGGGTCTTTTTATGTCTATGCGTTATTTATTGGTTTGGGGGTAGTGTCATTGTTTCAAACCTTAAAAAAATATCTTGCTCCCAAAATAGCAACTCCGCTCGTTATTGTTAGCGCCCTTTTGGCAGTTCCTGTATTAATGGCCTATCAAAATTGGGACGATCACGACCGCTCAAATCGATATACCGCTCAATCAACAGCAAAAGCGTATCTAGATTCGATAGATGAAAATGTAGGGGCGCTTATTTTTACCATTGGCGACAACGACACCTTTGCGCTATGGTATGCCCAAGAAATTGAAGAATACAGAACCGATGTGCGAAGCATTAACACGAGCTTGTTGGGAACGGATTGGTATATTGATCAAACGAAGAGGAAAACCTACGAAAGCGAGCCTGTAAAATCACAATTGATACACCGTCAATATGCATATGGGGTTAGAGATTACATCAAGCATGAACCCATCCTTGACTCTGTTCGATGGAATATCAATGATTTTATGAATTGGGTGTCTAGCGATAATCCTAGAACTCGCTACAAACATTTACTCAAACAAGTGGATGCCGATTTGGATAGGGTACCCATATCTACGCAAAATTTGGTGTACTATCCTACAAACAAGATTCGAGTTCCTGTTAACAAAGAAAACGTTTTAAAAAGTGGATTGGTACGTCCTAAAGATTCCGATTTGATCGTGGACTATATCGATATTGATTTGCCCAAGTCAGGGATTTACAAAAACCAATTGTTAATGCTTGATATTTTAGCCAACAACGACTGGGAACGTCCTATTTACTTTACGGGCGGCAGTTACACTCCCTCAGAGTATATGTGGATGAAGGATTACCTCCAGCTCGAAGGATTGGTGTACAAACTAGTTCCTATTAAAACCGAGATAGACTCCAGAAATCCTTACGAAATGGGACGTATTGACAGCAACCGTATGTACGATATTGTGATGAAATGGGACTGGGGAAATTCTGGCAGCGCTGATATTTACCACGATACTGAAACTCGAAAAAATAGCATTTCTTTTAGAGGAAATTTGGCGCGCTTATCTAGCACTTTGATTGAAGAAAAAAAGAGTCAAAAAGCAGAGGCTGTTATGGACTTGGCTATGGAACAAATGCCTATTGATTATTTTGGGTATTATACATTAGTAGAACCCTTTTTAGAAGGATATTACCGTATAAATAAAGTTGCTAAAGCACAAAATATTTTCGAAAGTCTTTCCAAAAAATACCAAGAATCATTGACTTATTTTGCTTCCATTTCCACTGAAACTCAATATCAACTTGGAGAGCAGATCATTACCGATTTGGAACGTTACAGAAGCTTGGTTGAAATGGTTGTTTTTTATGAAGACACCGAAATTTTGAAGCGCGCTTTGGATGACTTTATAAATTTCACCAATCCTGTCAAGCATCTTTATGGTGACTACGAATACTACACGCTCATGACACCTTTTGTTGAGGCGTATTATTCGGTAGTAGCCCTCGAAAAAGGTCAAAACCTATACACTATTATTGCAACCGAATATCAAAAACGATTGCAATTATTTGCGGATTTACCCTTAGCAGAAATGAAAGAATATTATGCAAACATCGCAACTGAAATCGAAGGATATCGAATGCTTGTCCAGGCAGTAAAAATTTATGAAAAAGACAGTTTTGCCTTGCAAGAACTTCAGAATTTTAACAAAAATATTGAGCCTTTTGAAAGGTTGTTTACATCACTCGGTAAGTGATTACAGACTACGTAAAATCGCGCATTAAGTTGATAAGCGTATTGGCGTCTTGCTCACCGCTTTGTCGCCATACCATTTCGCCCAACTTGTAAATCATCAAAGTAGGCAGTCCCTTAATTCTGAGGGCTTCTGATAAATCGGCATTTTTATCAACATTAATCTTTATGACTTTTCCACTATCTCCTAGGGCTGCAGCAACGTCTCTTAGGACAGGATGCATGTTGGTAGAAGGCTCACTCCAATCAGTGTAAAAGTCTAGCAGAATAGGAATATCTGCATCTATAAGTTCTCCAAATTTTGACATAAGGCACTTGTTTTAAATGATTTGGCTATGACAAATGTACTAAATTTTACAGATTAGGCACTACTGTCCGATTTTTTTAAGGTAATTACGGTAATTTCTGGCCAAATTCCAACCCTTCCAGGATACGCCAAATAACCAAATCCACGATTGACATTGATATATTGACCCGCTTTTTTATAAATTCCAGCCCAATATTTATATCGCCATTTGACAGGACTCCACTTGATCCATCCTGGAATTTCAATTCCAAACTGCATACCATGAGTGTGTCCACTCAAAGTAAGCTGATATTTAGTAGTGTCTGGAAGCACCTTTTCCTCCCAATGAGATGGGTCGTGACTCAGTAGGATTTTAAAATCATTAACGTGGATATTTTGGGTTGCTTTTCGTAAATCCCCTTTTTTCTTAAAACCTCCTTTGCCCCAATTTTCAACACCCACAAGTGCAATTCGGGAATTTTCTTTTTCAATATATCGCGATTCGTTCAACAGCAAATCAAACCCCATTTCTTTTTGAAGCTGCATAAGCAATTCCATATTTTGCTCTTTTTCTTGAGGAGTTTTCCACTGAACATAGTCCCCATAGTCATGGTTTCCTAACACAGAATATTTTCCATCTTTTGCAGAAATTTTTGAAAACACCTCTTTCCAAGGCACCATTTCGGATGCGGTATTATTTACAAAATCGCCTGTGAACAATAACAAATCAGAACCTTGACTATTGATTAGGTCAACTGCATATTCGATTTTAGATGGATTGTCAAAACTACCACAATGAATGTCTGAGATTTGAGTTAATTGATACCCATCAAACGCATCCGGAAGGTCATCAAACGACAAGGAGTAGCGAAGTACTTTGTAATTGTATTTTCCCTTCATCATTCCCATCAAAAGGGCACCAAAAGGAATCGCCGATAAAGCCAATGCCCATTGACTGATAAAGGTTCTTCGTCCTTTTATAAAAACACCTTCGGACGAATCAATGAATAAGTCAACAATCGCTCCAAAGACTCGAACAATATCTTCAATCAATAATACCCCAAAAAAAAGCAGTTTGGGCGCAAAAATAGTTAAAAAAATACCCATTGCATACATGGTATTCGGAGAAAAAGTTTCACGCCTATCTCCCGTAAACTGATACCATAAAAATCCAAACGACAGAATTGTTAAAAGCAATGAAACCCCATAAAAAAAGCCGCCTTTTGTTCCTGTCTTAAATACTTGATAAGTATATACCTCAAAAACGAGAACAATGATTATAAAAACGATCCATCGAGTCATGCTTATTGTTTTAAGACCACAAAAGTAAATTCTAGATTGGAATAGTTTGCCTTTTTTAGAAAAAATTAAGGAATATCCTGTTTTGTCATTTTTTTTAAGAAGAATCATTTTGTACTTTTGAAACACGTCAAAAATGACCAAAATCCTTTCGATACCAAATTCATGTCCAATCAAAAACGCCTTTTTCTCCTCGATGCTTATGCGCTAATTTTCAGAGGATATTACGCCTTTATCAAAAATCCACGTATCAATTCAAAAGGAGTTGACACCAGCGCAGTAATGGGGTTTATGAATTCCTTACTTGATGTTATTAAGCGAGAAAGACCCGATCATTTGGCGGTTTGTTTTGACAAAGGAGGATCCACGAGTCGTACAGAGCTTTTTGAAGATTATAAGGCCAATAGAGACGAAACCCCGGAAGCTATAAAAATTGCTGTTCCCGTTATCCATGAAATTTTAAGAGCCATGCACATCCCGATCATTGAAAAGGCGGGTTTTGAGGCAGATGATATTATTGGAACACTTGCCAAACAGGCCGAAAAAGAAAACTTTTCAATTTATATGGTTACCCCCGACAAAGATTTTGCGCAATTGGTTTCCGAAAACATTTTCATGTACCGTCCCGCTCGAATGGGAAACGGTATTGAAATATGGGGTGTTCCAGAAGTACAAGCCAAATTTGATGTCGAACGCCCTGAACAAGTCATCGACTATTTAGGAATGATGGGAGACTCGGTTGATAATATTCCTGGGTTGCCAGGGGTGGGCGATAAAACTGCTCGAAAATTCATCGCTGAGTTTGGTTCAATGGAAAATTTGCTCCAAAACACCCATCAACTAAAAGGAAAACTGAAAGAAAAAATAGAAGCCAATAAAGAATTGGGTATGTTATCCAAAGAATTGGCAAAAATAATGTTGGATGTTCCTGTTGCATTCAACGAAAAAGAATACGAACTCAATACCCCCGATATCGAAAAGGTAAAAACTCTTTTTCAAGAGCTTGAGTTTCGAAGAATGACGGAGAATTTATTGAAAATTTTTACTCCAGAAAGTACTCCTTCTCCAGAAACACCTATTAAAGAAGAAGCTCCCAAAAAAAACGTTTCCGAATCTCTTCAATTTGATTTGTTTTCCATGCCAGGAGCAGGCGAAGCAACTGTTGAAGGTTCTTCATTCAAAACCTTGAAAAACACCCCTCATTTTTATCAAATCGCTGACAATCCATTGGCTATTGAATTGCTTTTAAAAAAAATGGGGGTTCAACCCAGTGTTTGTTTCGATACCGAAACCACAGGACTGAATCCCATCAATGCCGAACTCGTAGGAATTGCATTTAGCTGGGAAAAGCATAAAGGATATTATGTTCCCCTTCCCGAAGATTCCTCAAAAGCACAAGAAGTCGTAGAAAAACTCCGTCCTTTTTTTGAAAATGAAACCATTGAAAAAGTTGGGCAAAATCTTAAATTCGACCTGAAAATATTGAAAAAATACAACATTCAAGTAAAAGGGCCGCTGTTTGACACGATGATTGCGCACTACTTAATCAATCCCGATATGCGCCATAACATGGATGTTTTGGCAGAAACATATTTGGGATACCAACCACAATCCATTACAGAGTTGATTGGGAAAAAAGGGAAAAATCAATTGAGCATGCGAAGTGTTGATTTGGCCAAACAAACCGAATATGCTGTCGAAGATGCAGACATTACCTTTCAGCTTCGCAATCATTTTGCTAATGAACTCGAAAAGGGACATTTAACAGATTTGTATCAAAAAGTAGAATTGCCGCTCGTTCGTGTTTTGGCCGACATGGAATTGGCAGGAATTCGAGTGGATACCGAATTTTTAGGAACGCTATCCACAACACTATCCGAAGACATTGCTGCTTTGGAAAAACGCATTTTTGAAATATCAGGAGAACATTTCAATCTCGCTTCTCCAAAACAACTAGGAACTGTTTTGTTTGAAAAATTAAAACTTGTTGACAAGCCTAAAAAAACAAAAACAGGGCAATACTCAACCGCAGAAGATGTCTTGTCTTACTTGGCAAAAGATCATGAAATCATAAAAGACATTTTGAATTGGCGCTCCTTACAAAAACTACTCAACACCTATGTAGATGCGCTTCCAAAAGAAGTAAATCCACATACGGGTAGGGTTCATACAATATACAATCAGGCGGTTGCCGCTACCGGTCGATTGAGTAGCAATCATCCCAATCTTCAAAACATTCCCATTCGAACTCCACGCGGACAAGAAGTTCGAAAAGCATTTGTCCCAAAAAACAAAGATTTTGTGCTTATGGCCGCCGATTATTCGCAAATTGAACTGCGAATTATCGCCTCGCTTAGCCAAGACCCAAGCATGATGGATGCTTTCAAAAACAAGGAAGACATTCATGCTTCAACAGCAGCAAAAGTATTTAATGTTCCTTTATCTGAGGTTACTCGAGAACAGCGAAGCAATGCCAAAACAGTCAATTTTGGAATCATTTATGGAGTTTCAGCATTTGGATTGAGCAATCAAACCGATTTGACCCGAACAGAATCCAAAGAATTGATAGAAACGTATTACAAAACGTATCCTCAACTTCGAAAATACATCGCCGATCAAGTGAATTTTGCGAGAGAAAACGGCTATGTAGAAACCGTTTTGGGAAGAAGACGCTATTTGAAAGACATCAATTCCCGCAATCAAGTAGTTCGAGGAGCCGCAGAACGCAATGCCGTTAACGCGCCCATTCAGGGAAGTGCGGCTGATATTATCAAAATTGCCATGCTGAACATCCACAAACGCATGCTTGAAGAAAATCTTCGCTCTACCATGCTACTGCAAGTTCATGACGAATTGGTTTTTGATGCCTATAAAAGTGAACTCGAGCTATTAAAAAAACTAGTAAAACAAGAAATGGAAAACGCTTATCAACTCAATGTTCCGCTCGTGGTTGACATAGGAATTGGAGACAATTGGTTGCAAGCGCATTAACCTCAAAAAAATCCCATAAAAATTGTTTTTGGGTGTTTGCATTTATCATTTATAATTGTACATTTGCAGCCCGATTCTAATTGGTAATAAACCAATTGGATGGTAATGATTAAAAATTTTAATGTGGATTCATTAAGTTACAAAACAATTTCAGCTAATAAAGCTACCGTTGACAAACAATGGTTGGTGGTTGATGCTGAAGGTCAAACTTTAGGAAGAATGGCGTCCAAAGTCGCTATGCTTCTTCGTGGAAAATACAAACCCAACTTTACAGCTCACGTGGATTGTGGAGACAATGTCATTATTATTAATGCTGAAAAGATTGTTTTAACAGGAAACAAATGGGAAGCTAAGGAATACATTCGCCACACAGGATATCCTGGAGGACAACGCAGTCTTACTGCTAATGAGCTTTTTTCGAAAGACCCTGCTCGCTTGGTTGAAAAATCCCTCAAAGGAATGTTGCCAAAAAATAAATTGGGGGCGGACTTGTTCCGTAACCTAAAAGTATATGTTGGACCCAATCACAATCACGAAGGTCAAAATCCAACACTGATCAACCTTAACGATCTAAGATAAATATGGAAGTCGTACACAAAATAGGACGAAGAAAAACAGCCGTTGCAAGAGTTTACCTTTCCAAAGGAAAAGGTACAATCACGGTAAACAACAAAGCTTTGGAAGATTATTTTCCAACAGCTACTCTACAGTACAAGGTCAAACAACCCTTTACATTGAGTGAAACCACCGACACTTACAACGTTTCTGCAAATGTTGTTGGAGGAGGATTTAATGGTCAAGCCGAGGCAGTTCGATTGGCTATTTCCAGAGCATTGGTTTCCATTGATGAGGAAATCAAACCCCTTTTAAAACCAGAAGGGTTAATGACTCGCGATCCAAGAATGGTAGAACGTAAAAAGTTCGGTCAGAAAAAAGCACGGAAGAAATTCCAGTTCTCGAAACGTTAAACATGCCGTTTGCCTATGGCAAACATCAAGTTCATATATTTATTGTTAATCCTGAAGTCGTAGTTCGTTTAAAGCGAACATTAGTTTAGCATCTAAATGGATAAGGTCGAAAATCGCCACTTATACATTGCTAATCATACGGAACGTAAACTAAAACAAAATGACAAACATTGAAGTAAAATCGCTTTTAGAAGCGGGTGTTCACTTTGGACATCTCACCCGAAAATGGAATCCCAACATGGCTCCCTATATTTATATGGAGCGAAATGGAATCCACATTATCAATCTTTACAAAACTGCTGCAAAAATTGAAGAAGCTGCCAAAGCACTTCATAAAATTGCTGCTTCGGGGCGTAAAATTCTTTTTGTAGCCACCAAAAAACAAGCCAAAGGGATTGTTTCTGAAAAAGCCGCTGCTGCCAATATGCCATACATTACAGAGCGTTGGCCTGGTGGAATGCTTACCAACTTTGTTACGATTCGAAAAGCTGTTAAAAAAATGGCTGCTGTAGATCGTATGAAAAAAGACGGTACGTTTTTAACACTTTCCAAAAAAGAACGTTTGCAAGTAGATCGTATGCGTGCAAAACTCGAAAAAAACCTAGGTTCTATTTCGGATATGACTCGATTGCCAGGTGCTTTGTTTGTGGTTGATATCAAACGCGAACACATCGCCATCAAAGAAGCGCAAAAACTAAACATTCCAATTTTTGCGATGGTAGATACAAACTCTGACCCCCGCGAGGTTGATTATGTAATCCCTGCAAATGATGATGCTTCAAAGTCTATTGATAAAATCTTAAGTGTAGTTTCAGAAGCAGTAATCGAAGGATTGTCTGAACGCAAAAAAGGGAAAGAACAAGAAGAAAAAGCAGCTCAAAAAGCTGATGAAGCAACTGCTGAAAAAACCGAAGCTAAAGAAGCAACTCCTGTTGAAGAAGTAGCTCCAGCTAAAGAAGCAGCTCCTGTTGAAGAAGTTGCTCCAGTTGAAGAAGCAGCTCCAGTTGAGGAAGCTAAGGAAGAAGCAAAAGCAGCTCCTGCCAAAAAAGCCACAACCAAAAAAGCGGCGGCAAAGAAGCCTGCTGCCAAAAAAACGGCTACCAAAACAAAAAATGAAGATACTCCGGAAGGAGATGCATAATTGAAAAAGGAAATTTTATAAAATTTATATCATGGTAAAAATTACTGCCGCAGAAGTCAATCAATTACGAAAAGCCACAGGTGCTGGAATGATGGATTGTAAAAAAGCGTTGGTCGAGGCTGAAGGAAATTTTGATTCTGCTATAGAAATACTGCGTAAAAAAGGTCAAAAAGTGGCTGCCAATCGTGCCGATCGCGATTCGTCGGAAGGTGCTGTTTTAGCCCGAGTTAATGCCGATGCAACTGCTGGAGTCATTGTCTCTATCAATTGTGAAACTGATTTTGTTGCTAAAAACGATACTTATTTAGAATTGGCGAACAACTTGGCCGATTTAGCTGCTAACTATAAAGATCTTGAATCTTTCTTAAACGCTCCCTTTGACGGAATGACCGTTTCGGAAAAATTAACCCAGCAAACAGGTGTTATTGGTGAAAAAATTGAAATCGGTGGATTCGAATATTTGGAAGCCAATTATGTAGGAGCCTATATTCATGCAGGTAACAAAATTGCTACCCTTTCGGGGCTTTCTGCAAACGTGGAAGGAGTTCAAGAGGCCGCAAAAGATGTTGCCATGCAAGCAGCTGCGATGAATCCGATTGCTTTGAACGAAGACCAAGTCGATGCTTCTGTCATTGAAAAAGAAATTGAAATTGCTAAAGACCAACTTCGTCAAGAAGGAAAGCCTGAGGCTATGTTAGACAATATCGCTAAAGGAAAAATCAAACGATTTTTTAAAGACAATACGCTTGTAAATCAAGATTTTATCAAAGACAGCAAACAAAGTGTCGCTGATTATGTAAAATCTATTGACAGTAGCCTCGTGGTTACTGGATTCAAACGCGTTGCGTTGGGCTAAATCGACTTTCTTTATACAAATTTAAAAACCCGCTAATTAGCGGGTTTTTTTATGAAAACCCATTTAGCCTCGCATACGTAAGCAAATCCATAGCATTCTCAAATACGTTTTGGAAACCAAACGATAGAAAACTATTCATATGGAGGATTCAATCATCCCCATAAATAAATCTTTAGAATAGAGATGAGCATAACGTTGCTTCGACTAAAACCAATACTTCGTCGGTTGAGGCGTTTCAGATGGGTGCGAAAATTTAAATGCATTCGTTCAATATGGTTTGTGTCTTTTACGCTAGCACTATGGATTTTTTTTGGAATCAGATAGCGATAGTGTTTCAGTTTGTCTGTGTATATCTTTTTGGCTTTTGCCAATTGTAAGGGATCTAAAACCCGATTCAAGGTTTTGTTAGTTCTACTCCCTACATGCATGCGAACAATGTTTTGGGTTTCTATGCAATAAGCACTGACCACCCAAATCAATCGTCTTTTTTTTTAACAAAGGTTCTGAGTTCATCCACCTCATAGGTTTTGCCTAGAACCAAAACAGGTTCTTTGATTTGGGAAGCTATTTTTTTGATTCGTGAGATCAAAGTGGTAGGTGAGATGCCTAACAAACGTGCGGTTCCTCGGATGCCTACTCCCTCTTTGGTTAGGGCAATGATGTTTTGATCCAATTGAGGATCATAGGCGTTGTAACTGTACTGGACTTGTTGACTTTTCCGACATTCTTTACAGCGATAACGCTGTTTCCCAGTTGCTATTTCCACACCACTTTTCCAACAACCACTGGCGCAATATTTATAAAGCACCTTTGTAGTGTCAGAATCTGAAACTTGAAGACTGGATTTTTCTAATTGTAAAGCCATAGCGGGGTGATATTTCTTCTTGCCAAGAGAAACTACCGATGTTTTAATATTTTTCATTGGGGCTAAAGAGTTGATTTTATTGGGTTAAGCTACTGTTTTTTATTCAATGTCAGAGTTTGGAACATTACCCCTTAACAATCAGTTGATTATTTTTATACAATTTGAATAAATTTTATAAAAATTATATGGGTAATAATTCAAAATGGAAACGAAAATTTCCCTTGTTAGTCCGCAAATCCATAGCATTCCCAAATACGTTTTGGAAACATCACAACACACTGGCCCGTATGGATATTATAGATGAGAAAATAGCTTGGTCTAAAAAGAAAATGTGTGGGAATATTGAATGAGCGCCTCAATATCAATCGCTTTGATTATATTTGTAGCTCAAAACAATTCCATGCATTACAAAAGAATTCTCTTAAAACTCAGTGGTGAAGCCCTCTTGGGAGATCGAGCCTACGGAATCGATCCGGTTCGGCTTTCAGAATATGCACAAGACATTAAATCGGTTGTTGATCAGGGTGTAGAACTCGCTATTGTCATTGGAGGTGGAAATATTTTTAGGGGCGTTTCTGGAGCTAGCAATGGCATGGATCGGGTGCAAGGAGATTATATGGGTATGTTGGCGACCGTCATCAACGGATTGGCGCTTCAAAGTGCTTTGGAAGATGCGGATGTCCCTACCCGACTCCAAACGGCCATTAAAATTGAAGCCATTGCAGAACCTTATATCAAACGAAAAGCGGTACGGCATCTCGAAAAAGGACGAGTCGTCATTTTTGGATCCGGAACAGGGAATCCTTTTTTTACGACCGACTCTGCAGCCGTGCTTCGAGCGATTGAGATTAATGCTGATGTGATTTTAAAAGGAACTCGCGTGGACGGTATTTATACGGCAGACCCCGAAAAAAATACCGACGCTATCAAATTTGACAACATCTCTTTCAAGGATGTGTTGACCAAAGGCTTGAAAGTAATGGACTCAACTGCGTTTACTTTGAGCCAAGAAAACGAGTTGCCAATCATTGTATTTGACATGAATACTCGAGGAAATCTAATGAAAGTGGTTTCTGGAGAAAAAATTGGAACGAAAGTAAACATCTAAATTTTTGGATATGGAAGAAGTAGAATTTATCCTAGAAAGTGCTGAAGAAGCGATGAAAAATGCAGTAATTCATTTGGAAAAGGAATTGCTCAACATCCGAGCTGGAAAAGCCAATCCCACTATGCTTTCAAGCGTTAAAGTTGATTACTACGGTGCACAAACACCCCTCAGTCAGGTAGCAAACGTTAATACTCCCGATGCTCAAACGCTTTCTGTTCAGCCTTGGGAAAAAAGTTTTTTACAAGAAATTGAGCGTGCTATTATGGCTGCAAATCTTGGTTTTAACCCTTCAAACAACGGAGAATCTATCATTATCAATATTCCCCCACTAACAGAAGAACGGCGACGTGAGTTAGTGAAAATTGCTAAATCAGAAATTGAACACTCCAAAGTAAGCATTCGAGCGGCTCGAAAAGATGCCAACAATGAGATCAAGAAAACAGATATTTCGGAGGACCTCAAAAACAATGTAGAAATTGATATTCAAAAATTGACCGATCAATTTATTGCAAAGGTCGATGCAATCTACGTTGCTAAAGAAAAAGAAATTATGACTGTTTAATCAATGATTGACAGCTCTTTTTTCTCTAATTTTTACAGACCCGATTGCTTATGATTCGATGGATAAATGCTAATTTTTGGGGATTGATATCTCGTCTCATTCTTCGAAATCGAGTCATACTTCTTCTTATTGTAGCTGGAATTACTGTATTTATGTCCATGCAATGGAAACACATGCAGTTTAGTTTCACAGAAGCCAATTTACTTCCCGATGACCATGAATACAATCTTCAATACGAAGAGTTTTTAAGCATCTTTGGGGAAGAAGGGAATATGATTGTTTTAGCAATAAAAGACAGTGCTTTTTTTGAATCTAAAAATATCGGTGCATGGAACCGACTTACCGATACACTTGCCAGTTACCCCGAAGTAGCCCATGTTGTGTCTATTGGAAATTTAAAGACACTACAGAAAAATCTTCGGGAAAAAAGGTTTGAATTGGCTCCTTTGTCCATTAGCAATCCTAAAAATCAAAAGCAAGCCGATCAGCTAAAAAGCACCCTTTTTCAGGAACTTCCTTTTTACGAAAGCCTATTGTTCAATAAAAAAACAGGAACCGTTCAAACGGCTATCTATCTTGATAAGAAAATTGTGAATAAGCTTGAACGCAAGCTTTTTGTTTATGACGTTCTAATTCCAGCAATTAAGCAATTTGAAAAAGACAACAACCTAAACATTCGGGCGTCTGGAATGCCTTATGTACGAACACTAAACGCACAAAATATTGTTGACGAAATTGGTATGTTCGTTGTTGTAGCCATGCTGGTTACCACCTTAATATTCTTTTTCTTTTTTCGCTCGTTTCGCGCAACATTCATCTCTATGTTTGTAGTCATAATAGGGGTAATGTGGGCATTTGGAGTGTTGGGATTGCTAAATTATGAGATTACGGTGCTCACTGCATTGATTCCGCCATTAATTATTGTTATCGGAGTGCCTAATTGTATTTTCTTAATCAACAAATACCAACACGAAGTCAAAAAGCATGGGAATCAGGCTCGATCGCTTCAGCGTGTGATTTCAAAAATTGGAAATGCTACACTAATGACAAACCTGACAACTGCGTCAGGATTTGCCACATTTATGCTTACCAACAGTCAACTACTAAAAGAATTCGGACAAGTCGCTTCTATCAATATTATGCTGATTTTTGTTTTGTCTTTATTAATGATTCCTATCATTTACAGCATTTTGCCTTTGCCCAACGAAAAACATCTAAAACACCTAAGCAGCCGGTGGATGGTTGATTTGGTTCACTGGATGGAGAGAATGGTGAGGCATTACAGAATTCAAGTCTATACGGTTTCTATTATTGCACTGGTTTTGAGCGTGATAGGAATTTATCAAATCAAGCTTTCTGGAAGTATGATTGAAGACATGCCTAAAAAAACGGAGTTTGTAGATGACATTCGTTTTTTTGATAAAGAATTTGATGGAATCATGCCTATTGAAATCATGATTGATACGCGAAGAAAAAAAGGAGTAATGAAGCTAGCCACCTTGCGAAGGATGAACGCATTGGATCAGCACATTCAAGAAACCCCGGAATTATCAGCTCCTTTTTCTGTAGTGAATGTAGTGAAATACATCAAACAGGCTTATTATAATGGAAATCCCAACTATTTTCAGCTGCCATCAGCTCAAGAAAATAATTTTATTTTTTCCTACGCCAAAAAAAGCAGTTCGGATCTTTGTTTGCTCAATTCAATTGTAGATTCTACCGGGCAAATTGCACGAATGACAACAAGAATTCGCGACATTAGCACCGAAAAAATGGAGGCTGTTGAAGCCCATTTAATGGCTAATATCCAGAAACACTTTCCCGATGACAGGTACACCGTTACCGTTACCGGAAAAGCACTGGGTTACTTAAAAGGAACACGCTATTTAATTAAAAATTTGGTGCTTTCCCTATCGTTGGCAATTTTATTGATTTCTTTGTTTATGGCTTATATGTTTCGCTCTTGGCGTATGATTTTAATTTCATTGATCCCCAATTTACTTCCATTGCTTGTTACTGCCGGAATGATGGGATTTTTAGGAATTCCCATCAAACCCTCTACCATACTAGTTTTTAGTATTGCCTTTGGAATTTCGGTAGATGATACCATTCATTTTTTGGTGAAATATCGTCAAGAACTCAAAGCCAACAAATGGAAAATCGTTAAATCGGTTTATGCTGCTCTTTACGAGACCGGTATTAGTATGTTTTATACATCGATTGTTTTGTTTTTTGGATTTTCGGTGTTTATGATTTCGAGCTTTGGAGGAACCGTAGCTTTGGGAGGACTAGTATCTGCAACCCTTTTGTTTGCAATGCTTGCCAATTTGATTTTATTACCCAGCTTGCTAATTTCTCTTGAAAAAAGTATTTCAAATAAAAAAGTGTTGAAAGAACCCAAGTTCAATCTTATTCCAAATGAAGATGAGGAGATAACTACTGGAAACACTCCCTAAAAACCGTTATATTTGCCAACGTCAAAAGCATAGAACAAATGAACTTCCAGAACGTAAAGGCTCTATTATCCGACACTCATCAAATGCACGATGTGCACGTAAAAGGGTGGGTGCGTACTTTTCGTGCCAATCGCTTTATAGCACTCAATGATGGATCTACCCTTCAAAACATTCAATGTGTTGTGGATTTTGAAAAATTTGAAGAAGACCAACTCAAAAGAATTACCACTGGCGCCGCGATTTCCGTTTCAGGAATATTGGTAGAAAGTCAGGGGAAAGGACAAACTGTCGAAATTCAAGTTTCGGATATAGAAATCCTAGGCGACTCAGACCCTGATGAATATCCTATTCAACCGAAAAAACATTCGTTTGAATTTTTAAGAGAAAAAGCTCATTTACGCGTTCGAACCAACACGTTTTCTGCTGTGATGCGTGTGCGTTCTGCATTGTCTTTTGCCGTTCATCAATATTTTCACAGCGAAGGCTTTTATCATGTCCATACGCCCATTATTACAGGTAGTGACGCCGAAGGAGCTGGAGAAATGTTTCGGGTGACTACCTTGGCAGAAGGAGAGAAAAATCCAGAGGACGACTTTTTTGGAAAAGAAACCAACCTGACTGTTTCGGGTCAATTAGAAGCCGAAACCTATGCCATGGGAATGGGAAAAGTATATACTTTTGGTCCTACTTTTCGGGCAGAAAACTCCAATACGTCGAGGCATCTAGCCGAATTTTGGATGATTGAGCCGGAAGTAGCTTTTAATAAATTGGACGATAATATGGATTTGGCAGAAGCCTTTATCAAGTCGGTTTTAAGCTATGTAATGGATTACTGTAGGGATGATTTGAAGTTTTTAGATCAACGACTGGAGCAAGAAGAAAAAACAAAACCGCAAGATCAACGTGCTGAATTAGGGCTGTTGGAACGTTTGCAATTTATAATTGAAAATCAATTCAAACGCGTTTCGTATACAGAAGCCATTGAAATTCTCAAAAATTGCAAACCCAATAAAAAGAAAAAATTCAAATACATAATCGACGAATGGGGAGCAGACCTTCAAAGCGAACACGAACGGTATTTGGTAGAAAAACACTTCAAATGTCCCGTCATATTGTTTGACTATCCTGCAAAAATCAAAGCGTTTTATATGCGTCTCAATGAGGACGGAAAAACCGTGCGTGCTATGGATATTTTGTTTCCAGGAATTGGGGAAATGGTGGGGGGTTCTCAACGAGAAGAACGTTTGGACGTTTTGAAAAAGCGTATGGCTGAAATGAACATTGAAGAAAAAGAGCTTTGGTGGTATTTGGAATTGCGCAAATTTGGAACCGCTCCGCACAGTGGATTTGGACTTGGATTTGAACGATTGGTTCAATTTACCACAGGAATGGGGAATATCCGAGACGTCATTCCGTTTCCAAGAACACCGCAAAATGCCGATTTTTGATTTTTTAATGAATGTAGATTCTACTAAAACCATTCTTCATCAATTCATAAGCTGTTTTTTTTGTATTTTTAAAAAGCCCAAGGATGAACGATGCTAAAACAACAACTTCAATTTAAGCTTTCTCAAAAGCTGTCGCCCCAGCAAATTCAGTTGATGAAACTGATACAGTTGCCTACACAAGAATTTGAAGAGCGTCTCCAACAAGAAATTGAAGAAAATCCTGCATTAGAAAACGGAAAAGAGGCCGAAACTACCGAAAAAGAAACCGAAGATTATGACGACGTTTCAGACAATGAAGTAATCAATACGGAAGATATCAATATTGATGATTACCTCAGCGATGATGAAATACCGCAATACCGCCTTCAAGCCAACAATTATAGTCGAGATGATGAGGAAAAACAAATTCCTTATGCGGGAGGTATTTCCTTTCACCAATATCTGGCCAGTCAATTAGATACGTTTTCTTTTTCCGATCATCACAAAGAAATCGCCTCGTTTTTATTGGGAAGTATTGATGATATTGGGTATATCCGAAGAGATATGCTTGACATTGTGGATGATTTGGCATTTATCCAAAACATTACAACCGATGAAAAAGAAGTCGTTTCGATACTCAAAAAAATTCATCATTTAGACCCTGCAGGAGTCGGAGCGAGAGATCTTCAAGAATGCTTGTTGATTCAACTCAAAAGAAAAGAAATCTCGGTTCCTATTAAGTTGGCTATCCAAATTCTAGAATTGGAATTTGATGCTTTTTCAAAAAAACACTTTGACAAGCTACAACTTAAATTAGATGTGGAAGAAGCATTGTTGAAAGAGGCCATTCTTGAAATCGAAAAATTAAATCCCAAGCCCGGAGCTTCCTTTTCTGGAAACTCCCGAATCAATTCTCATGTAGTTCCCGACTTTACCATCCAAATTGTAGAGGGAGAATTGGTGTTGACGCTCAATGGAAGAAATGCTCCTGAACTTCATGTTTCTCCCGATTACAACAATATGCTATTGGGTTATAAAAACACCAAAGAAAAAAGCAAAAGTCAAGCCGAAGCCGTATTGTTTATTAAGCAAAAACTCGATGCTGCCAAATGGTTTATAGATGCCATTAAGCAACGAAATCATACCTTGATGATTACTATGAATGCCATTATGAAGTATCAAGAAGAATATTTCCTAACGGGTGATGATCGCCTAATTCGACCCATGATTTTAAAAGACATCGCCGATATAATTGAAATGGATATTTCAACCATCTCACGCGTGGCTAACAGCAAATATGTTGATACTCCATACGGAACCAAGCTCATCAAGTCGTTTTTCTCAGAAAGAATGACCACAGAGGAAGGAATTGATGTCTCTACCATTCAAATCAAAGACTCATTGACCCGAATTCTTGAGGAAGAAGACAAGAAAAAACCATTTACCGATGAACAATTGACCGTATTGCTCAAAAAACAAGGCTACCCAATTGCTCGAAGAACGGTAGCCAAATACAGAGAACTCTTGGGATTCTCGGTAGCGCGTCTGCGAAAAGAAATTTGATTTATTCTTTGTGTGAGCCGTCACAAAATGGCAACTCTTTGGATTTTGTACATCCACAAAGGGTAAAACGAGGTCGGTGCTTAATTTCATTACCGCTTTCGTCTGTGAGTATTACCGGTCCTTGAACAACAATTTGTCCTTTTGATTTTCTGAAAATTGTAACCTGCTCTTTCTTCATATATTTACTCTAATTTATCTATTCTAATGTATAGATATTCTAATTCTTACTCAAAAATTAAAACTACTTTTCAAGAAAATTTTTTGGTTTTTTCTCTTTGGAAAATTTTAATGCATTGAAATGTTCGCTTTCTCCTTTTGGAATTGATAGTGTTTTCCATTTTTTATCACAGATTGTTTTACCAATCATCACAATTTGTCCAATATGATATGAATAATGACAGAGTTGTCTATTAATACACTCTATCACTGTATGACCTTCATTTCTTATATAGCTAATTTTAGCTAAATCATCGTTTGAAAGGTTTTCAAGAGTATCAAACAATACTTTCCACCCTTTATTCCAAACATTGATTAGTTCTTGTTTGGTTTTAATAGTGTCTATGAATTCATCATCCCTATTTCTCCAATCCTTTTCTCCGTCTGAGTGAAAAAAATCACTCCATCTGGAAATCATATTTCCGCTTAAGTGTTTAACTATTGTGTTGATAGAATTAACTTCTTAATTTAATGCAAATGAAAGTTGAGTTTCGGGAATTTGTTCAATGGTCTTCTCGCCTAATTCTTTGTAATATTTAAACTGTAATATTGACGACTTTAAAAATGAATTGTCCATTTTTCTGATTTATAAAAAAAATATTCCTTAAAAGTTGGGTAAGAATAACGAGCACTTAATCCTACTCCACCGTAATGGATTAATTCTGTGGGGTGGTTATTCTTACCAATTAAACTTTTCTTACAT
>ERZ887830.269-NODE-269-length-33574-cov-31.930010_pt1 | contig 33574 bp, 38 predicted proteins | sample MGYA00521101_ERZ887830 | MGnify/ENA primary metagenome ERZ887830 (study PRJEB32303, sample SAMEA104408592) | aquatic metagenome | biome: Marine water; feature: Pelagic; material: water | place: Baltic Sea | collected 2014-06-05T16:38:00 | depth 1,762 m ... | reverse complement strand
ACCTGTGACCAATTGGTTAAAAGCCAACTGCTCTACCAGCTGAGCTAGCGACCCACGGTTATACATAATAAAAAAGTGTGATTATTCCATATTTTTCAATAACTGCAAGGCCAAAGATGATGCAGTGTCTTTTGGGTATTCTCTGACAACAAAATTATATTTCTCTTGAGCTCTAATTGGCTCATTTTTTTTCATGTAAATGTCCCCTATTTTCTTATGTGCCAAAGGAACTCTGTAATGAGATGGGTAGGATAAAATGAGTTCCATAAAGTAATCATTAGAAGCGTCTAGATTATTTTTAATTATAGAGATTTCTCCTAGCCAAAAATATGAGATAGCGTTTTTTTCATTGTCATTAAAATTTTCTATGAAATAAGTAAATAAGTTAAAAGCTGTATCTAGGTCTTGGGCCTCAAGAGCGCTGACGGCTCCCTGAAAAACATCTTCTTTACTCTTTATGTCTTCCATGCCCTTAAACCTTAAATCACCAGATATTGATAACTTATTAGGCTGGCTTGCCTCTTCATCTGTTACTGATTCAGCTATAAGCTTTTTGATAAGATGGTTTTGTGACTCGACTTTATTTCTTAAATCAGCGATTTCGACTTCAAGCTCTTGAATTTTAAGAAATAAAATATCTGCCTGCAATGTTTCATTATCATCAGCATTGGCTGAAGAAGTAGAAAATATTACTGTGAGAAATAATAAAGATGTAAAAGAAAACTCTTTCATCTTTAGTTGATTTCAACTCTCCTATTTTTTGAATAGCTTATTTCGTCATTACCTGAAGCAACGGGTCTCTCCTCTCCATAACTTTTAACAGAAACTTTTGAAGAATTAATCCCATTTAAAATGAAGTAGTCTTTAACTGATTCTGCTCTCCTTTGACCAAGAGCAAGATTGTATTCTCTTGTACCTCTCTCATCTGCATGCCCTGCTAGGGTTATTTTAATATTTTCATTTTGATTCATAACTGAAACAACACTTTTTAAAGTTTGAATTGATTTGGATGTTAAGTTATAGCTGTCAAATTCAAAGAATACGGTTGCATTAGCAAAAATTGCTTTTGTCTCATAATCCAGTTCACTAACCTCAGCTACTGATGCCTCAACTGTTTTAATCCCACCTTCATAGACTCTTTCTTCAGTTACATTCATGCTTGAACATGATGATAGAATCATCATAAATGAGAAGCAGAATAAAAAATTTTGAGCTTTATTGTTATTGATTGATGGCATAAAAAAATCTCCTATTTGTTATCTTAAAAAACCAGACCATGCGGGCTCTCTAACTTCACCTTTTTTTGCAGGAAGTCTAAACTTTGCACCGCTAAGTGTAAGGCCTGAGAGCAAACTTTCACCATTTTCTGTTACTGCATAGATTATCACATTCCCGTTAGGAGAAATACTAGGGGACTCATCTAATTTAGATTCTGTTAATGGTCTTATAAAATTTTCATTAAAGTACTTTAGCGCTATCTTAAAGTCATTGTCAGCCCTATGAACAAATATAATTCCATCACCATTTTTTAGATAAGATCCTTTTGCATTGTAGTTTCCTTCAAAAGTTATTCGCTCGGGATTAGAATTATATTTTCTTAGCTTAATTTCATATAGCTGAGGAGAGCCTGACCTTCCTGAAGTAAACATAATACGGGAACCATCAGATGACCAGGATGATTCAGTATCTATAGCGTAATGATTCGTCAATCTTGTAAGGTTATTATTTTTTAAGTTAAGAATATATATTTCTGCATTTCCATCTTGGTACATTGTCATAGAAAGAAAATTTCCATTTGGAGACCATGATGGAGAGCTTATTTGTTTAGTATTTTCTATAGCAACCCTTCTTTTTCCCGTTGCTATATCTTGTATGTAAACTTTTGCAATCCCAGTCTCAAATGAAACATAGGCAACTTGTTTTGAGTCCGGAGACCAAGCAGGTGAAATAATAGGCTCGTAACTTTTTAATAACACTTGCTCGTTTGCTCCATCAGCATCAGCAACTATCAGCTCATATAAAGATTTCTTCTCTTCTGCTATCTCAGTAATATATAAAATTTTTGTTGACGCCACCCCTTTTATTCCAGTGATTTCTTCATATATTCCATCACTTATATAATGAGATAACTGTTTAATTTTATTTGGTATGCCGAAAACCTTCGATGTTCTTATTTTTTTCTTGCTGACTACATTATAAATTTCATAAGATGCAGATAAATTGAATTTATCTTCAGATTCCAAAACTCCCATAACAATATAATTAATACCCAGTAACCTAAATTCGTTAAAGTTTATATCTTCTTCATTACTAGGAGAGGACAAAAGCTTTTCGTCTTTTATAATTTTGAATTCTCCTGTTCTTTTTAAATCATTATTAATAATGGCATCTACTTCGTCTGTTAGAGCTTTTTTTCCATCGAAACTTAACAAAGCAATAACAAATGGATCATCAGAACCTTTTGTGATTTCTAAAACAAGTTCTGCAAAAATGAATTGAGGTATTAAAAATAATATAAATATCTTTTTCATGATGGGTTAAAAGTAATTACCATTTTTTTAAAATTATTTGTATACAAGTTACTGGAGATTTTATTATAAAAATTAAAAGACTCAACTCTATAAACTGCTTTCAGTGCTGAATTATCAAAACGAATATTGCCACTGCTTCTTATCAGATCAACACTCGTTATCCTTCCATTTCTATTTATTGATAGCCTTAAATCGCATATCAGCCCATCTTGAATATTTTTTGGTTTAAGCCAAGCTGACTCAATTAAATTAATAATCTTTTTACTAAATTCATTAATTTCATTTTCTTCGCTTGATAAGATTTGGGCTTTATCAATATCTATTAACTCATTTAAGTTTAATAGCATTTCATTAGAAGAGCCGGTATTCACAATCTCTTCATAGATTGTTTTATTGTTAACTGGCTTTTCTTTAACCAATATTTTTTTTGGTTTCGATGGTGTTTTTAACTTAGCAATGTCTTCTTTAAATACCAAACTTACATCCACTGCTTTGCTAAGAACTGGTCTTGATTGCTTATCAGAATAAAAAAAATCCATAAGAAATAAGATAATCATTGCGTGGATTAAAAATGAAAAGAACGATGCAATTAAATAGTCTGATTTAATTTCCATAGCCTGTGGTGACGATTCCAATCTTTGATATTCCTACACTTTGAACGGCTGCCATAGCCTTTGCCACACTGTCAAAGGTTACATCTTTGTCGCTTTGAAATACTACTTCTATTTCAGGGTTAGCATCATAAATAATTGCAGATTTTCTTTTAAGCTCGTCAATGCTAATTGGTAGAACCTCTTCTCCAATATTCAAATAGAATTTGCCCATTTCATCTATTGAGATAACAAGCGGTTCATTTTGAACAGTCATTTTTGTAGTATCTGTTTTAGGTAGATTTACTTCGATGCCTTGGATAAGTAAGGGGGAAAGAACCATGAAAATAATCAATAAAACCAACATCACATCGATATATGGAACTACATTTATTTCTGCCTTGAGAGTTTTTTTCTTTGCTAGCCTATAGATCATTTATTTTTTATAGATTGCTTATAAAAAATGCTTGCTAACTCTTCAGAGAAAATCAAAGTCGATTGACTCATAGTCTCAAGCTCTGAAGTATATTTATTAAATGCGATTACAGCAGGTATAGCTGCAAACAATCCCATTGCTGTTGCTACAAGTGCCTCAGATATCCCTGGAGCCACTGCATTAATGGTGGCTTGAGTTGCGTCAGATAAGCCTTGGAATGAGGTCATAATCCCCCACACTGTACCTAAAAGACCTACATAAGGACTTACAGAACCTACATTGGCAAGAAAAGGAAGATGTTTATTCATTTCTTCCTCATCAGCAGCTATGGCAACTCTCATGCATCTATTAATTCCCTCTAAATCTAATTCAGTTATTACCTCTTGGGGGTTTAATTGTTTAAACTCTTTAAATGCGCTTTGGAATACACTTAAAGAGCCATAAAGTGGTATATTTTCTAATTCTATCTCATCATACAAGACGTTCAGATCTTCTCCGCTCCAAAATCTTTTATGAAAACTTGTATTTATATCTTTAATTTTTTTATAAAAGTTATATCTCTCAACTACAACTATCCAAGTTAGAACTGATGCAAGTAATAGAAGCAACATAACAGTTTTAACAACCATTCCAGCTTCTAAGAAAAGATTTAATACAGAAATATCATTCATTTAATTTATCCTCATCAAGTATTAATAATAAATTATCAGGTAAGCGTCTAGGTTTTTTTGATTCAATATCAATTAAGCAAACCTCAACCATGCCGCTACATAGTTTTTTATTATCATTACGATTAACTATATCTTGTTTAAAAATCATACGGGCATTAGATTTTTTTTCAATTAAAGATTCTACAATCAATTCATCTCCTAATCTTCCTGGGAAAAGAAAATCTATTTCAATTCTTTTTACAACAAACGCAAGATTATTTATTCGTAATTCTTTTTGAGATATTTTGTTATCTTGAAGGAATTCAGAACGAGCTCTTTCAAAGAATTTAATGTAATTTGCATGATATACAAAACCCTGGAAGTCTGTATCTTCAACATATACCTTTAAATTTAGATCCCTAGGCTTGAAAATTTTTTTCATGAAGCTCGATATCTTTTTGAAATAATTCTAGTAATACTTGAATGAAATCTGGCCATAGTAAGTCCACTGTTACTAAAGTATTTTTGATATCTTTATTTATTGTACACGCCAAGATTCTAACTTTAATCGGTCTATTGTTAAATTTATAAACAAGTGCCGGCTTTAAATCAGCGCCTTTAGATGACGCTAAAACTTGCTCCCACCAATCAGGCCTTGGCTCGGCACCTGACCCGTATGCCTTGCATTCAATACACCAATTTCCAAGCATAAGATCTGGAAGCTCTTTAGTTCTTGTCTGTTCTAGTATTCTCTTGACTGGATTGGTTAAATTTAAATCATTAATTAAGGCATTAGCTATTTGTCTCTCAAAAGTTGCGCCTTTATTTCTTGAATTTATTGACAATTTTTACTCTTTTAATTCAAAGTTATCTGGAAATTCTGCGTTGGTATGGACCTCTTGCACATCATCAAGCTCATCCATAAAATCCATTATTTTAAGAACTTTTTCAGACATTTCTTGGTCAATTGCTACAGAGGTCTCTGCTCTTAGGGTAAGCTCAGCATTGATATTTTCTATGCTATTAGATTTTAATGATTCAAGCACATTACTTAAATTGCTACTTGATGAAATAATTTCAAAGTATTCGCCCTCATCGACCAAATCATCTGCTCCTGACTCTAACACAATATCCATTAACTCTTCTTCAGAAGTGACTTTTGAAATATGGATAATACCAATTTTATTAAACAAATAAGATACAGAGCCATCGGTTCCTAAATTTCCTCCAAACTTTGAAAAAGCATGTCGAACATCAGAAACTGTTCTATTTCTGTTATCAGTCATTGTTTCAACTAATATTGCAACACCGCCGGGACCATACCCTTCAAATATTATTTCTTCCAAAGCACCAGTCTCTCCAGTACCAGAACCTTTTTCAATTGCTCTTTTTATATTATCTTTAGGCATATTTGCTGCATTTGCTTTGTCTAAGGCCAAACGCAATCTAGGATTGTCATCAGGATCAGGACCACCTTTTGCTGCAACAGTTATTTCTCTTATGACCTTAGTCCATACTTTTCCACGTGATGCATCTTGTCTAGCTTTTCTATGTTTAATATTTGCCCATTTGGAATGTCCTGCCATATTTAATCTTCCTTATGCGTGCTAATAATTTTTAATTCTTCAAGCTGAGAATCATCAACTTTACTTGGAGCATCTGTTAGTAAGCATGTTGCACTTTGTGTTTTAGGAAATGCAATAACATCCCTTATATTGGTAGTATCTGTAATAAGCATAACTATTCTATCTAGACCAAATGCTATTCCTCCATGAGGAGGACAGCCTGATGAAAGAGCTTTTAATAAAAAGCCAAATTTACTATCAGCCTCTTCTTCTGAAATATTTAGTATATTAAATATTGTTTTTTGCATATCTGCATCAAAAACTCTTAGTGAACCGCCACCAATCTCATAACCATTCAAAACAATGTCGTAAGCGTGAGCTAAAGCAGTATCAGCAGATCCCTCTAACTCCTCGGAAGTGCATTTTGGAAGAGTAAAGGGATGATGTAGTGATGTTAGATTTCCCTCGTTGTTTCTTTCAAACATTGGGAAGTTAATCACCCAACATGGAGCCCATTTAGATGAATATAGATTTAAATCATCACCAATTTTTTTAATTAAGCTACTCATACTTAAATTAACAACAGAGGCTTTTCCTGCTCCGAAGAAAAGCAAATCATCATTATTTAAATCTAGTTCAGCTACTAAAGAATTTATTGTCTCTTTATTAAGAAATTTAAGAATTGGGGACTGTAATCCATTTTCAATATCATCCTTATTATTAACTTTTATGTATGCGAGACCTTTTGCACCAAGCTTAGAGACAAATTTAGTATATTCATCTATTTGGCCTCTAGATAGAGAGTTTCCTCCCGGAATTTTTAAAGCAACAACTCTTGAATTATTATCTTTTGCAGGCTCTGCAAAGACTTTAAACTCTTCATCTTTAACTAATTCAGATATCTCAACTAATTTTAAAGGAATTCTTAAATCAGGTTTATCACAACCATAGTCCCTCATAGAGTCATGCCAATTTAATACTGGAAAACTATCTAAACTATCACCACAAAACTTATGAACAAGCTCCTTGATCATATTTTCGCCAATTTCCATTATGTATTCTTGATCGATAAACGATGCTTCAATGTCTATTTGAGTAAATTCTGGTTGACGATCAGCTCTAAGATCTTCATCTCTAAAACATCTAGCAATTTGATAATACTTATCTAACCCACCCATCATCAGCAGCTGTTTAAATAGTTGAGGTGATTGAGGTAAGGCAAAAAATTTACCAGACTGAACTCTGCTAGGCAAAATAAAGTCTCTCGCCCCTTCAGGTGTTGCTTTTGTAAGAATAGGGGTTTCTATTTCATGAAAGTCATTATCATCTAAGTAGTTTCTTATTGTTGAGCTTATTTTTGATCTGGTAACAATTCTTTGATTCATTTCAGGCCTTCTTAAATCAAGAACCCTATTTTTTAGACGAACATCTTCATTAACATCCTGATAGTCATCTAATGGAAAAACTGGAGTCGCTGCTTTGCTAAGAATAACTATCTCCTCAGCAACAAGCTCTATTTCGCCAGTTGTCATATTTTTATTAATTGTGCCTTCTAACCTAGATTTAACTTTTCCAGATATCTTAACAACATACTCATTTCTTAATGTTTCAGCAATTTCAAAAGACTTTAAATTATCAGGATTAATTACAGCCTGACAAATTCCTTTAATGTCTCTTACATCTAAGAATATAACCCCGCCATGATCTCGTCTTTTGTGAATCCAGCCACAAATTATTATATCTTTATCAAGATGTTTAGATGTAATTTCTCCACAGTAGTGAGATCTCATAATATTTCCTTATTTATTTAGTAATCTTATCTTGTTTAGGCTCTTTCTTGGAGTCAGATATTGAATTTTTTGAAGATTTATTATCATTTGATGATAAGTTTTTTTTATTTCCAGTTTTAAAGTCAGTTTCATACCACCCTCCACCCTTTAATCTAAATGAAGGAGCTGAGACCATTTTTAAAAGACTGTTTTTATTACATTTGGGGCATAGCGTCCTAGGTTCATCACTAAACTTCTGTATTATTTCAGTCTCATATTCACAATCTGAACATTTATAGTCATAAATCGGCATAAGTACTCGAAAAAAAGATAAAATTATAAACCATAAGGATTTATATATAACAAATTAATAAAATGTTGTTCTCAAAACTATTACTACCCACTTTAAAAGATGCACCTCAGGAGGCTGAAGTTATAAGCCATAAGCTAATGCTTAGAGCAGGGATGATCAGAAGAGTGGCTTCTGGGATCTACACCTGGCTTCCATTGGGGTTAAAAGTCCTAAGAAAAATTGAAACTATTGTAAGGGAGGAGATGGACTCATCTGGTGCTCAAGAAGTTCTTATGCCTATGGTCCAACCAAAGGAGCTTTGGGAAGAAACTAATAGATGGGAAAAAATGGGTCCTGAACTTCTTAGAATTCAAGATAGGCATAATAGAGATTTCTGCCTAGGCCCTACTCATGAAGAAGTTATTACAGACTTAATTAGAAATAATGTTAAGAGCTATAAAGAACTTCCATTAAATATTTATCAAATACAAACTAAATTTAGAGACGAAGTTAGACCAAGATATGGAGTAATGAGAGGAAGAGAATTTTTAATGAAAGATTCGTATAGTTTTAATGAAGATGAGGCCTGTCTTCAAGAGACATATCTCACCATGAGAGATACCTATAAAAAAATTATTGAAAGAATAGGGCTTGATTATAAAATTGTTGCAGCTGACTCTGGAGCAATAGGTGGAGATGCCTCAGAGGAATTTCATGTTCTTGCAGAGACTGGTGAAGATACTATTGCTATAAGTGATGCTTCTGAATATGCCATAAACACAGAACTACTTCTTAAGGAAGGTGAAGATATTGCCTCTCTTGAAGGTAAGCCTTCGCCTGATGGAAAGGGAGTAATCCAAATAAAAAAAGGCATAGAAGTTGGCCATATCTTTCAATTAGGTAAGGTTTATGCTGAAGATATGAAAGCCAATGTTTTAAATAAAGAAGGTAAGGCCTCAACCCTCTTTATGGGCTGCTACGGTATTGGGGTTTCGAGACTAGTTGCTGCAGCTATTGAACAAAATAACGATGATAAGGGAATTGTATGGCCTCACAGCATTGCACCTTTTGATATTAATATCATTGCTATAGGGTATGGCAAGGATCAAAAAATAGCAGATGCATCTATTAAGCTTTATGGCGAATTAAAGGATATGGGGTACGAGGTATTATTGGATGATAGAAAAGATGGCTATGGAACCAAGATGAAAGATTCTGAGTTAATTGGAATTCCATTAAATATAATTATTGGTAAAAAGTTCATTGAAACAAATGAAATTGAATTAAAATCTAGGAACGGGGATTCATCCACAAACGATATTTCAAATATAAAAACAATACTAGATTTTTTTAAATAACTTAATAAGAATTTATATCTTTTTTATTGCCCTTATTCTTAAAAAATTTTTGAATAAGGTATGAGAATATAACAGAAATTATTCCCCATAAAACCAAGGCATATGCCCAGTTATCAATAATACTTACCTCAAAGTTATTTTGAAATTTATATATTAACCCCACAATCATAGAAGCAAGCCCAATAGGTAAAAATAAAACCAAAGATCCAAAAAAGACCTCAACTGTTATCAAAACAACACCTGCAATTAGCCATATATCTGGGTTTTCTAATAAATTAATCATTGCTTGTTGGTTTATCTGTAATGGTTCCCAGCAATACCTCTAGGCTTCCAAGAGCCTTTGTAATGTCTGATGGAACAACTAATGTTTTTGACTGTCCTGAAGAGGCAATTGCAGTTAAACCATCTACCTGTCTTTTCATAATCTCGTAATTAATAGCTGGTTGGCCATCGTCTTTTATAGCTTGGCCAACAACACGAGTTTGCTCAGCATCTGCATCAGCTTTAATTTTAACTGCATATGCTTCGGCATCTGCAGAAACTTTGACTGCTTCGGCAACTTTTCTAGCCTCATATAGCTGCGCATCAGCATTTAACTCTATACTTCTTTTGTTACCTTCTGCAGTAGCAATAGTTGCCCTTCTCTCTCTTTCTGCATTTAACTGCTGCCTTTGAGAATCTTTGGTTTGCTCATCAACTAACACGTCAAGTATTTCAGTTCTTGTAACTTCAACTCCCCATATTGCAGCTGCCTGAATAAGCCTATCCTTTATTTCTGAATTCATCGACTCTCTAGAGGACTGCAAATCATCAAGCTCTAGTTGACCAGCAGCAGATCTAATTACAGAAATGGCTGTATTTTCAATGGCTAAATCAATATTTTTAATTCTATAAACTGATTTAGAAGCATCTAAAACCCTAAAAAATACAGTAGAAACTAGACCTACCTCAACATTATCTTTAGTAATTACTGATATCTGAAATTTAGGAAGTTGCCTTTCAAGAATATCTACTTTATGAGCAACACTATCTATAAAAGGAATGATTATATGCAGTCCAGATTCTAGCGTATTCGTATACTTTCCAAATCTCTCTATGACATATACTTTTGATTGGGGAACAATCTTGATACCTAAATACAGTACAAAAATTATTAAAAGGAATAATAATATTAAAAAAATCTGAAAAGTGCTTATCATAAAATTAGGTGCAAAAATTAATTATAAAATAAATATAACAAATTACTCATAATAAAGAAAAGAAATAGAAATCGTTTATATATAAATTAAATTCTTTCTATGATGGTAGCGTTAGCAGTCCCACCGCCTTCACATATTGCTTGCAATGCATATCTACCTTTTCTTCTTTCTAGCTCATGGAGCATAGTTGTCATTAGCTTAGTTCCTGTAGCACCCAAAGGATGTCCAAGTGCTATTGCACCACCATTTACATTGAGCTTATTTTTATCTGCATTTAGTTCAATTGCCCATGCCATTGGAACTGGGGCAAATGCTTCATTAACTTCATAAAGATCTATTTCATCAATATTGAGATTTGATTGCTTTAAAGCTAATTTAGAAGCAGGTATTGGGCCGGTAAGCATAAATACAGGATCATCACCAACAACTGTTATAGTTTTAATAAGAGCTCTTGGGTTGGTTTTAATCTTCTTAAGGCCCTCGTCATTACATATCATTATTGCTGATGCACCATCAGTTATTTGACTTGCATTGCCAGCCGTTATGACCCCTCCCTCGATTACTGAGTTAAGACCAGACAAGCCTTCAATAGAAGCGTCATATCTAATACCCTCATCTGAAATTACCATAGAACCTTTATTGCCTTCAAGTGGGAGAATTTCACTTTTAAATAGATCTGCTTTTGAAGCGTTAGCTGCTTTTATATGACTTTCAAGTGCAAAACTATCTAGATCGCTCCTTGAAAGATTCCATTTATCTGCAACAAGCTCTGCGCCAGTAAATTGTGAAAAGAATATACCTGGATATCTTTTTTCAATACCTTTGGCATTAAATGGAAAGCCATGCTCAGCCTTCATTCCATCTGTGATACTTGCACCGATCGGCACAATAGACATGACCTCTACACCACCAGCAATAACGATATCTTGTGTTCCAGACATAACAGCTTGAGCTGCGAAATGAAGAGCCTGCTGTGATGAGCCACATTGTCTATCAATAGTAGTTCCAGGGACTGACTCAGGTAAGCTGGATGCTAAAACCGCATTTCTAGCTAAATTACCAGCCTGAGCTCCAACCTGATCAACACAACCGAAAATAACATCATCTATATCTTTTGGATCAACTCCTGTTTGTTTTACAAGCTCGTCAAGAACCGCGGCCCCCATATCGGCTGGATGCCAATCACTTAAAGAACCATTCTTTTTCCCACCTGGAGTTCGAACTGCAGATACTATATATGCTTTTTCGGCCATAAAAAAATCCCTATTAAAATATATTCAATAGGGATAATTGTATCAACAAAAAACTATTTTGTAGATTTTGCTTTACTTGCTATATATTCTTTACGTATTTCATCAAGAAGATTTTCACGAATTTTTGCATTCTCTTTCAGGAATAGTCCTGCTTTAGCTTTTCCTTGCCCAATGGTTTCACCATTTAATTTATAGAATGCTCCTGATTTTTCAATTAATCCAAGTTTATTTCCATAGTCAAGAATCTCTCCTTCAGAGTTAATGCCTTGGCCATACATTATCTGGAACTCAGCTTGTTTAAATGGAGGTGAGACTTTGTTTTTAACAACTTTTACTCTTGTCTCATTACCCATTATTTCATCCCCTTCTTTAACAGCACCAATTCTTCTTATATCCAATCTAACTGAAGAATAAAATTTAAGAGCATTACCACCAGTTGTAGTTTCAGGGCTACCAAACATAACTCCAATTTTCATTCTGATCTGATTAATAAAAACAACGGTTGCTCCAGATCTTTGGATATTTCCTGTTATTTTTCTTAGAGCTTGGGACATTAATCTTGCTTGTAAGCCAACATGATGATCACCCATTTCACCTTCAATTTCTGCCCTTGGAACTAATGCAGCAACAGAATCAATAATGACTAAATCAACGCTATTTGATTTAACCAGCATGTCAGCTACTTCAAGAGCTTGTTCGCCTGTATCTGGTTGGGAAAGTAGTAACTCATCAACATTCACACCTAACTTTTCGGCATACTGAGGATCAAGTGCATGTTCAGCATCTATAAATGCACATGTTCCACCATTTTTTTGACATTCAGCAATTATTTGAAGTGTTAGGGTTGTCTTGCCTGATGACTCGGGACCATATATTTCAGTTACCCTGCCTTTAGGAATACCACCTATTCCAAGAGCAATATCCAGACCCACAGAACCTGTAGAAATAGATGGGATATCTAATATCTCCCTATCTCCCATTCTCATAACGGTACCCTTACCGAAATGACTATCGATATCCGCAAGTGTATCTTTTAGTGTTTTATTACTCGTATCTTTTGATTTAGCCATCTTAATCTCCTTTACTGTATATTTATACAGTATATTACTATTTAAGAAATTTACAACTTTAAAGTATATTTTTTTCTTGTTTTATCTTAAAGTCACCATTAAATAATACTTTAATTTAGGTGAAATTATATGACCTTTGTGGTTACTGAAGCATGTATAAAATGTAAGTACACAGATTGTGTTGAAGTGTGCCCTGTAGATTGTTTTTATGAAGGTCCGGACTTTCTTGTCATTCATCCAGATGAATGCATTGATTGTGCTTTATGTGAGCCTGAATGCCCTATAGATGCCATTTTGTCTGAAGATGAATTGCCTGAAGATCAGATTGAATTTATTGAAATTAATGCTCGACTCTCAGAAGTTTATGAAAATATTACAGAAGCAAAAGAGCCACTCCCAGATGCTAAAAAATTTGAGACAGTAATAAATAAAAGGAGTTTGATAGACTTATAAAGTTACTATTGGAAGAATAGTTATACCACTTATTAATATTAAAGCAGTGAAAAAAGTCATGATCTCAAGCTTAAAACTTTTAATTAGCTGGTTTAAAATCTTTGGCATTGTTAAAACTGATATTAAACAACCTAAAGAAAAAGGTAATAGAATAACCCAATTAATTGAGCCAATAGACCCAATAATAATTTCATAAACTCCGAAAGACAATAATATTGCACTGCCAGATATTCCTGGTAACAAGAAGAATGAAAAAGCAATAAATCCCATAAAAAAAATAAATAAAGGTGATGGATCTAAAGGTGTTGAACTGAACTGGCTCAACAGTAAACCAAACAATATGCCAGATAAAAATTGAATATTTAACCTAATATGTTTACCAAACTCCTCTTTGATTCTAAATGCTATTAGGACTGATACTAGGCACATAAGTACGCCTATAAAATATAAAAAGTATTCAGTGTATGAGGACAGTAAATACAATATAAGATTAGATGCGAGAATTACGCTAAGCACCATTGATAGAAAGAAAGGTATTATCAAGTCAAGAAAGAAAACTTCATTTAATTTCTTTATATTGAATGAAAGATTCGATAACTTTAAATTAGCTAGAAATAAAATAAACTTATCATAAACATTGAAAGCAACTGCTACAGTAGAGCCAGATATTCCAGGTAAAAGCTCAGCAAGACCGACAAAGAATCCAGAAATAATAAATCTTAACCTCTCACTCACGAATCATTTCCATCCATTGAAATTCCTGGGAGCATTGGTACAAATGCCACCTCATCATAAATATCCTCTTCAATTTTATCAGACAGTTTTGTAATTACATTTAGTTGTTGTAATTTTGAATTTCCAACTGGTATAACTATTTTTGAGTCTACGTTTAAACTTTCAATAAGATCTTGTGGATACTGTCTTGGTGCAGCAGCACATATAACACCGTCATATTTAATATCTTGATCCCAGTCAACAAAGCCATCGCCATGCTTAAATAAAATATTATTTATTTTTAGCTCCCTTAAATTTTCTCTAGATTTAGTTACTAAAGGTTTGATTCTCTCGACTGCATGAACCTGTTCACAAAAATAAGAAAGGACTGCACTTTGATAACCGCATCCGGAGCCTAACTCTAATACTTGGTTAAGAACCTTGCCACGTGATTTGGTATGAGAGATTAATAACTCTGTCATTCTTGCAACAATATAAGGCTGAGAAATTGTTTGCTTATAGCCAATTGTTAAAGATCGATTTTCATAGGCTCTAGATCTTAAGGCTTCATCTAAAAATATATGTCTTGGAACCTGAGACATGGCATCAAGAACTCTAAAATCTTTTATACCCATTTCAAGGAGCATTTCGATCATCTCTTCTCTGACCCTTCTAAAGGTAAATCCAGAGCTATTCATTTATATGCTCTTTGAGGCTTTCCCTTAATTCAACTCTATCAAGACCATAATCCAAAACTGATATTGATATAAAGCCATCTTTTACGGCCTCGGCATCAGTTAAATGCTCCTCTTGTATAGGCTCACCAGATAAATTATATCGGTATCTTTTTATATTTTTTTCAGAGAAGACTTCCAGAGGCTTTGATGGAACGCCTCTTTGCGCCAATGCAGTGATTTTAATTCCCTTGCACTCCTCTTTAGATAAATCAGGAAAATTCACATTAATAACTTTTCCAGAATATTCTTTAGGTAAATTTGTAACAGTATTAATAATTTCAGCTGTTTTATTAACAATAAAATTAATATTTTTGGTTTCATATGATGCAACAGACAATGCAATAGGAGGATACTTTAATTTCCTTCCTCCAACGGCAGCTCCTACTGTTCCAGAATATATGACATCATTTCCTATATTAGCCCCATGATTAATACCTGAAACCACCATATCAAATTCAAAATCAACCATACCAAGCAGCCCAAAATAAGTACAATCTGCCGGCGTTCCATCAACTGAATAAATTCTTTCATCAACTTTAACTATTTCTATTTCTTTCAAAAAAGATATTGCAGCACTCATGCCACTGCAGTTTCCTTTCGGGGCAATCATCCAAACTTCATGATCTTCCGATAGTCTTTTGTATAGGTTTTGAATGTTTGGGGCAAGATAACCATCATCGTTTGTAAGGAGTATTTTCATAATTTTTATTTAAGATTTACAGAGGATTGAACTGCGATAGCTTTATTTTGACCTATGATACCAATCTTTTCAGCTGTTGTAGCCTTTAGTCCGATTTTAGATTTTGGTATTTTTAAAATACATGAAAGGCTCTCTATTATTGAGTCTCTATGTGGTGATATTTTTGGTGATTCACAAATTATAGTTGCGTCAATATTGTAGATTTCTAGATTTAAGTCTTTAATTTTTTCTAAGCAAAATTTAATAATATTTTTGCTATCTAGTCCTTTGTTGGATTCATCTTTATCAGAGAAAAATATTCCAATATCTCCTAAGGCTGAAGCTCCTAATATAGAGTCTGCTATTGAATGAAGAAGAACATCACCATCAGAGTGAGCTTCTATCTCATATTCACATTTAAGAAAATACCCACCTATTAATATCCCCTTTCCTGATTTATATGTATGGAGATCGAAACCCGTTCCAGTTCTTGTAACAAACTTATTTAAAAGTTCTAGATCTTCTATATGTGTGATTTTGATATTCGAAGACCTGCCTTGAATTCTAGAAATAATTAAATTTTTTGATTCCATGACGAATGACTCATCTGGAATGGCTGTATCCAAAGAAATTAATGAATTTAATGACGGTTTCAATTTATCTATTTTTGAAATTTGAGGGGTTTGAACAAGATAATAATCTGTTTTATCCTCAGTTAAGTTTTCATGAACATTTTTTATCGAATCAACTACTGGAATATAAAATATGGAACAATCTGAATTTGATCGCATAATCTCATTATAAATATTAGTAATGTCGCCTTCATTAATATTTGGTCTTGCTGCATCGTGAGTAATCACATATTCAAAATTTTTAACCTCATCATGGTTTAAAGCATTTTTAACTGATTCAGCACGGGTCTTTCCACCTTTAACTAAAACCACCTTTGGGTGATTAAAAAAAGCTTGTTGAGTTATATATGGGTCCGAATCCGATATTGGAATGATAATTTTAGCAACCAAGTGACAGTCCAAGAATGGCTGGACAGACGATTCAATAACAGTGTTTCCATTTAAGTATTCATATTGTTTAGGTTTATTTTTTCCAAACCTTTGTCCAATGCCGGCTGCTGGAATTATTGCTAGTAGCTTATTACTCATCTTGTGCTTTTACCTCATTCTCAAATGAAATGAACTCCTCATCTGGGTATGAAAGGTTAAGTTTTTCCCTTGCAAAATTTTCAACATGTTCATTAGATTTTTGAGCATTTTCAATTTCAAATTCTAAAATATCATTCTGATTTTTTAAATCATTATTCTTTATAATTTGTAAGTTGTTCGCTTCTACAAGAAGAGATTTTTGCTGATAGTTATTTATACCAAAAAAAATACTATTTAATAAGATTATTATGAGCAATATTAAAAAAGCGGCTAATAAATAGAAAAGTCGATTCATTTAGAAATATTAAGTTCTATATTCTCCTCTTCAATCCATAGAAGCCGGTTATATTTTGCAACCCTATCAGATCTACAGGGAGCGCCAGTTTTGATTTGCCCTGCACCAAGACCTACTGCAAGATCTGCAATAGTTGTGTCTTCAGTCTCTCCTGATCTATGTGAAATAATTGATTTATAATTATTTGTATTCGCCAAGTGAATTGTTTCTACTGTTTCGGTAATTGATCCTATTTGATTAAATTTAATTAAAATAGAGTTTGCTAAGCCTTCATCAATACCATTTTTAAAAATTACTTTATTGGTTACAAATAAGTCATCCCCGACTAATTGACATTTATGTCCAATTTTTTCAGTTAGTATTTTCCAACCATTGTGATCATTTTCATCCATTCCGTCTTCAATGGATATAATTGGGTAGTTGTCGACTAGATGTTCTAAATAATCTGCAAAGGATTCAGAATTTAATGACCTTCCCTCTCCTGATAATAGATATTGACCATCTTTAAAAAATTCACTAGCTGCACAATCCAGCGCAATAAAGACATCTTTTCCTGGTATTAGTTTTGAGTCTTCTATTGCCCTTAAAATTAATTTTATTGCATCTTCATTACTTTGTAGGTTCGGGGCAAACCCTCCCTCATCTCCAACAGCGGTTGATAGTTTTTCTGATTTTAAAATTGATTTCAAGTTCCAATAGATTTCTGAGGACCATCTCATGGCCTCCTTCATATTTGATGCTCTCTTTGGAATGATCATAAATTCTTGAATATCTATATTATTATCAGCATGCTCACCACCATTTAAAATATTAAGCATTGGCATAGGGAGATTCGGAGAAACTTGATGCCCTGTAATATCTTTATATATATCTGCAAAATGGATATGAAGAGGTATTTTTTTATTTTTGGCTGCGGCATGAGAAACAGCAAGAGAAACGGCAAGAATAGCATTAGCACCTAGACTAGATTTATCACTAGTTCCATCTAAATTGACTAATTTTTGATCAATTAATTTTTGATCTCTAGGATCAAGATTTATAAGAAGTGGGGCAATAATATCATTAATATTAGCAACAGCCTTATCGACACCTTTGCCCATATAGAGTTCATCACCATCTCTTAATTCTAAGGCTTCTTTTGTTCCTGTTGATGCTCCACTAGGAACCATTGCACTTGCTTGAACTCCACATCCAAGACTTACCTTACAGGAAATAGTGGGTAGTCCTCTAGAATCTAAAACTTGAATAGCCTTTATTGATTTGATCCAAGTCATGTTTATTAAAAAATATCTAAAATGTCTTGATCTTTTATAAATACATCAAGCTCTTTTATTTGCTTTAAAAAAGGTTCCAGCATATCCAACCGAAGGGCACACGGACCATCACATTTAGCATTATCTGGATCAGGGTGTGCTTCTAAAAAAAGACCTGCTATGCCTTGTGACATACCTGCTTTTGCTAAACTAAGAAGGTATTCCCTTCTTCCACCAGCAGCATTTCCTAAACCTCCAGGAAGTTGGAGCGAGTGAGTTACATCAAAAATAGTAGGTTTGTTCAGGTTTTTAAGAATTTGGAAATTCAGAGTATCAACAATTAGATTATTGTATCCAAATGAATTACCTCTCTCGCATAATGTAATTTTATTATTGCCAGCAGATTCACACTTTTCAATAATATTTTTCATTTCTGGTGCAGATAGGAATTGTGGTTTTTTAAATTGAAGAATGGAGGAGGTTTTTGCGGCAGCAACAACTAGGTCTGTCTGTCGAGCTAAGAATGCTGGAATTTGAACAACCTCACATACCTCACTGACTGGCAAAGCTTGACTGGGTTCGTGGATGTCAGTAATAGTAGCAATATTAAATTGGCTCGAAACTTCTTGTAATATTTTTAAGCCCTCTTCTAGACCAGGTCCCCTAAAAGATGCTACTGAGCTTCTATTTGCTTTATCAAATGAGCCTTTAAAGATGTAATTAATATTTAGTTTGTCAGAAATAACTTTAAATTTTTCAGCCACTTTCATTGCTAGATCACGAGACTCTAAAACATTTACCCCACCCATCAAAGTCATGGGCTCGGCATTGCCGATAGTAAAATCTCTTAGCTCTAAATTATTCATAGTTATTTGGTTATTGTACTCTTAATGTAGCTATTAAATATAGGATGTCCATCCCTTGGATTGGAAGTAAACTCAGGATGAAATTGACATGCCAAGAACCACTTATGATCACTGATCTCAATCATCTCAACAAGCCTTCCATCCTTTGATTTTCCTACAATATCTAGACCTGCACCAGATAACTGATCTATATAATTTGGATTAACTTCATATCTATGTCGATGTCTTTCAACAATCTCCTCATTTTTATACATTTTATAAGCATTGGAAGATTTTTTTAATTTACAAACCTGCCCTCCTAAACGCATTGTTCCACCCATATCAGAATTTTTATTTCTTTGCTCTTTTTTTCCAGAAATATCACTCCATTCTGTTATCAATGCAATGATTGGATGTTTTGTCTTTGAATTAAATTCTGTACTGTGGGCACCTTTAAGTTTTAAAACATTTCTAGCATATTCAATAAGAGCGACCTGCATACCTAAGCAAATTCCAAGATACGGTATTTTGTTTTCTCGTGCATATTTACAAGCAAGGATCATACCCTCAACACCTCTATCACCAAAACCACCTGGAACTAATACAGCATCACTCTGAGAAAGGATTTTTTTAACATTTCTTGATGTAATTGTTTCGGCTAAAACAAAATTAATATTTACTTTTGTTTTATGTTTTATGCCTGCATGTTCCAGGGCCTCATTTATTGATTTATAGGAATCTTGCAGCTCGGTATACTTTCCAACAAAAGCAACATTAACTTCTTTCTGAGGTTTTAAACTAGCATTAACGACTCTCTTCCAGTCTGAAAGTTTAGGTTCTGAAGTTTTAATTTTTAGCTTATTAAGTATTATTTGATCAACTTTTTGCTTATTTAATAAAAGTGGTATTGAGTAAACCGTCTCCACATCATGCATTGATATAACATTATCTTGCTGAACTGAACAAAATAGTGCAATTTTCTTTTTTTCATCCTTAGGCAGCTCTTGCTCAGACCTACAAATTAAGCAATCTGGACTAATACCTAAGGCTCTTAATTCTTTTACAGAGTGTTGGGTTGGTTTAGTTTTAAGTTCACCAGAGGCCTTTATAAAAGGAACAAGAGTAAGATGAACAAAAGCCCATGAAGAAGATGTCATTTCAAGAGCCATCTGTCTAATAGCCTCTACAAATGGTTGACTCTCTATATCTCCAACAGTTCCACCAATTTCTACTATAGCGATATCCTTACCTTGACCGCCTTCTTTTATTCTTTTTTTGATTTCATTTGTTATATGAGGAATAACTTGAACTGTACCACCTAGATATTTTCCTTTCCTTTCGTTTCTAATTACGGTTTCATAAACTTTGCCTGCAGTAAAGTTATTCTTCTTTGAAGCTTCAAATCTAACAAACCTTTCATAATGTCCAAGATCTAAATCAGTTTCTGTACCATCATTGGTAACAAAAACCTCTCCATGCTGAAATGGGCTCATTGTTCCTGGATCAACATTTATATAAGGATCAACTTTGATAAGAGATACCGAGAGTCCTCTTGATTCTAATAAAGCCCCCAAAGAAGCTGCAGCTATGCCTTTTCCGAGCGATGAAACCACTCCGCCAGTTATAAAAATGTATTTAGTATTTGCCATCAGATAAACCTTTCATGATGGGATAACAGAATAGCAGAATAACCTTGTTAGTGAAATAATATTTTAAAAATACTTAATAAAACTATAATTTTTTATAGATTCTCTTTACTCTTGATTTAATTCTGATCATTAAATCATATGAAATAAGGTTATTTGATGAGGCCAAGTTATTGATTGAATGATTGGGTGAGAAGAATTCACACCAATCTCCAATTTCACAATCTGGTATATGACTAACATCTACAGTAGTTACATCCATGCTTACTTTTCCAAATATTTCTGCGCCGACATTGTTAATAAAAACTTTTGTGCCATCTTTAATATGATTGGGTAGCCCGTCTGCGTATCCACAATAAACTGTAGCAATTTTCATATCCTGGGTTGCTTCTGCGCGTCCGTCATAACCAACTCTTTGGCCTTTATTGATTTTTCTAATATTTATTATTGGTGATCTTAGTGTCATTGCTGTTTGGAGTTCATTACTGCCGATATATCCTCCAAAAATACCTATACCAACCCTAACCCAATCCATGGATTTATCAGGAAAATTAATTACACAGCCTGTATTTGCAATACTTTTTAAAATATCTGGATTTAGTTTTTGACATAAGCTATCAAAGTGCTCGAATTGGGTTTTGTTTGATATATCACTTGGTACGTTGGAGGCAGATAGATGCGACATCAAGGTAAATTTTTTATCTGACAAGTAAGTAGTATAAATATCAAGGAATTCATCCTCTTCAAACCCCAGCCTATTCATTCCTGTATTTATCTTGAACCATAAATTTTCATAAGAGTCATTGTCCTTAACTAAGGAGAATTGAAGACTATTATGGATTACCAAATCCAAAGAATTATCTCTAGCCTCTTTAAAATCAGGTTGTGAATAGACGCCTTGCATAAGTAAAATCTTCTTAGAAGAAATTTTTCTTATACTTATAGCTTCTTCAAGCCTAACAACACCATAACCATCAACAATATCATCAATATCTCTGACTATATTTGAAAGGATATGGCCATAAGAATCAGACTTAATAATTGCCATAAATTTTGAAGAATCATCTAATTTTGCTTTTAAATAAGAAATATTTTTTCTTACAATTGCAGGTTCTATTATGAGCTCTGAGGTAGCCCTAGTCATTAGAAATTACTAGAGTAGTCGTCTGAATATCCATCATTAGCAAAATTCTCAAAACGAGTATATTCCTTTAGGAAGGTCAGGTTGACCGTACCAATAGGACCATTCCTTTGTTTGCCAATAATTATCTCAGCTTTATTTCCCTGATCAGAATCTTCATTATAAACCTCATCTCTATATATAAATAAGATTACATCTGCATCCTGCTCAATAGCTCCAGAATCTCTTAGATCTGCCATGATTGGCCTTTTGTTGGGTCTTTGTTCTACGGCCCTATTGAGCTGTGAAAGTGCTATAACGGGTACCTGCAGCTCTTTAGCTAAAGATTTTAATGATCTAGATATTTCTGATATTTGATTGACCCTATTTTCTGAGGATGTCGGAAGTTGCATTAGCTGAAGATAGTCAACAACAATCAAGGAAAGACCATGCTCTTCTTGTCTTGCAAGCCTCCTGGCTTTTGCTCTCAACTCCATGGGCGACAGTAAAGAGCTATCATCAATCCAAAGCGGAAGGTTCTTTAACCTTTCCCCTTCTTGAAGTAAAAGTTTTAATTCATTGTCTTTAAGCTGGCCAGATCTTACATTTTGCTGATTTAACTTACACATACCTGAAAGCATTCTTGTGGTAAGTGACTCTCCCGGCATTTCCAAACTAAAAATTAAAACAGCGCCTTTTGTATCCCTATCCACTAAAACATTTTCAGCTAAATTCATAGCTAAAGATGTTTTACCCATACTAGGCCTTCCCGCAACAACAATTAAATCTCCATTCTGAATGCCTTGAAGTTTTGTATCTAAATCTTTAAAGCCAGTTGAGGATCCAATCAGCCCACCTTTCTTTTCTGATAACTCATGAAGCCTATCCATGGTCTTTGGAATAAGTGATTTCATTGACTCCATGGTGTCATTATCTTGAGATGACTCATCATTTAAAGCAAAAATCATGCTCTCAGCTTTATCCAAAAGCGCTAAACCATCTTGCCCTTGTGGGTTATTAATAAGTTCTGAAATTTCTGAATTAGTCTTAATCAGCTTTCTGGTGATGGATCTCTGTCTTATTATTTCAGCATAGGCTTCTAAATTAGCAGCAGATGGGGTGGTTGTTGCTAACTCTATTAGATAGTCTTTACCACCAACTTTATTTAAAGAATTTTTATTATCTAATTTCTCTGAAACTGTTAATGGGTCTAATGGCTTATTTTCTTCAATCAACTCTGCCATTGATTGGAAAATAATTTGATGATCTTTTCCATCAAAATCATTATCTTTGATGACTTGTATTACTGTATCAAATCTATGGGTTTCAAGCATAAGGCCACCCAAGACAGCTCTTTCTGCTTCTCTAGCTTGCTCGTTTTGATTTATTAATGAGTCAGACATTGGAATATGATTTTTACATCATATTTTAAAATATACAACTACTCAGCTAATACTTTTACAGTTACTTCAGCTGAAACTTCTGGATGTACGCTGATAGTAATAACGTGCTCACCAGTTTCTTTAATAGGTCCGTCAGGTAGTTGAACTTCACTTTTATCAATTTCAACACTTACTGCTAGGAATGCTTCAGCAATCTCTCTAGTACCAACAGAACCATATAATGCACCTTCTTCAGTGACTGGGACAGCAATCTCACAAACAGAACCCTGAATTTCTTCTGATCTAGCTTGAGCTCTAGTTAGTTGATCTGCAGATGCTGCAGCTAGCTCATCTTTTCTTGCTTCTACTTCAGCAATATTTTTACCACTTGCAAAAGCAGCCTTTTTTTGGGGTATTAAGAAGTTTCTAGCATAACCAGAGTTAACCTCAACAACATCTCCAATTTCACCTAATCTTTGTATCTTATCTAATAGTATAATTTTCATAATCTTACTGGTGCATGTCCGTGTATGGTAAAAGTGCTAAGAATCTAGCAATCTTAATTGATTTAGTAACTTTTCTTTGGTTCGAAGCAGAAACGCCAGTTACTCTAGCTGGAATAATTTTTCCAGTTTCAGTAATAAATGGTCTTAAAGCATCAGTATTTTTATAGTCAAAATTCTTGGGTAAATCATATTTACTCATATTACACTTCCCCCTTTGTCTTAGCTGACTCGTCAGCTTTTGTTTCTTTAGATTCAACTTTTACATCTTCATTTATAGACTCAGGTTTCTTATTCTTAGATTCTGTGAACAAACTTGAGTCTTCGCTTGAATGCTCTTTCACAACTAAAAATAAATGACGAATTATTGATTCGTTATATTTAATTTTTGTCTCAATTTCAAGAAGTTTTGATGGATCACCTTCAAGATTAAAAATAATGTAATGCCCTTTGTTATGGTTATTAATTGAGTATGCTAATTGCCTTCTTCCGATATCTTCTGTCTTAACAATACTAAATGAATTATCTTTTAGTAATTTATCAAAATCTTTTAGGAAGTCATCAACTTTTGTTGATAGATTTGGGTTTAATATTATGACCGCTTCGTATTTATTCATTATTTGCCTTTTGGTTATAGATTTAAGCTTTAATTAGCCTAAACCAAGGAAAATGCATTCTAAAGCAATTAATTTTAGTTATCAATACTCACTTTTAACTATTTTTAAAAGTTTGGTTAACCAGCTTTGGCCCTGTTCAGCTATAAGGCCATCGCTCATTTGTTTGTAACCATGGTCAACAAGACCAATTGATGTGGCATATATTGGATTCTGAAGAATACTTTCCATTCCAGAGAACTTGTTAGGAATTCCTAATCTTACGGACGTCTGAAAAATTGATTCAGCCAATTCAACGACCCCCTCCATCTTTGATGTTCCGCCAGTGAAGACAACTCCAGCTGAGATTTTGTCCTCAAATCCATTTCTAGTAATCTCGGCTTTTACTAACTCAAATAATTCTGTGTATCGAGGTTGAACAATATCAGCCAAGGATGTTCTAGATAGTTCTCTTGTTGGCCTACCGCCGACTCCTGGAACTTCGATACTTTCATCTTCTTTTGTAAATTCTGCAACAGCACACCCGTGTTTTTGCTTGATCTCTTCTGCTTGCGGTGTCGGCGTTCTTAATGCCTGAGCAATATCACTAGTAACTTGATCTCCTGCAATAGGTATAACTCCTGTGAAGACTATTGAGCCTGAATTAAAAATTGCTATGTCAGTTGTCCCTCCGCCGATATCTACTAAGCAAACACCTAGTTCCTTTTCATCTTCAGATAAAATGGAATGTGAGCTTGCTAATTGCTCTAGAACAAATCCATCAACAGCTAAACCGCAGTTTTTTATGCATTTTTCAATATTTTTTATGGCGCTGTTAGCACAGGTAACCAAATGGACCTTAGCCTCTAGTCTTACGCCGGCCATTCCTAGAGGATCAAGACTTACCTCTTGGTTATCAATAACATACTCTTGAGGAAGAACATGCAATACATTTTGATCTGATGGGATTGATACTGCCTGAGCTGAGTCAATAACTCGATCAATATCAAAAGGTGTCACCTCTTTATCTTTAATACCGACAGCACCCTGAGAATTTAAGCTCTTTATATGATTTCCAGCTATGCCCACATATACAGAATTTATTTTTTCTTCAATCATTGATTGAGCCTGTTCAACTGCTTTCTTTATAGCATCTGTTGTGGCATCTATATTGACTACTACACCTTTCTTCAAGCCACTTGATGGATAGGATCCTAAAGAGATAATCTCTAACTTGTTAGATTCATTATATTTACCAACAATACAAACAACCTTTGATGTACCTATATCTAGGCCAACAACCATATTAGAATTTTTTGTATTATTAGCCATATTTTAGAGCCACTCCATCTTTGTATCTAAGATCTATTATCTTAGGTATTTTTCTTTTCTCATACAAGTAATTCAATGTATCTTTTGTGTTTTTAATCTTTATGCTGTCTATTTTTTTACCTAGTTTTATTACTGAACTGTCTGTATTTATAAGCCACCCTCTTACATGATTAAAGTTAATAGAAATAAGTGCAAAATTTGTTTCTTTATATGCAGAGAAGAGATCTATTAGCAATAGAATATTATCAAGATCTTTTATATCTCCATTAATTTTAATCAAAGAAGTATTTGTAAAATCAAATTTAAATTTTTTAAGATCCTTGTCAACATAATATCTATCGTTAAGAATAAAAATTGGGACCCTATTAGATATAGAGATGTGAACTTTTTTTGAAAATGGAAGAGATCTGATTGAATAACTAGCAATCCAGTCTTGTTCTTCAAGCAACAATCTTAATTCTTTTTTTGAAATAACCAAGGATAGGCTTTCATTAAAAAATTTTTGTGAATCTAATTCCATTCCTGATTCGTAATTAATATCAAAAACTAAATCATCAGCATTTATAAAAATATTAAATCCTATAAGAAAATAAATAGCTAAGAAATATTTAAGCAATTGATGCATCTATTATCTTTTGAACAACCTCATTATAACTCAAGCCCATAAACTCTCCTGACTTAGGAACACAGCTATGTGAAGTCATTCCAGGACTAGAATTTAATTCTAAAAAATAAAAGTCTCCATCGCTATTCTCAAGAATATCAACCCTAGCCCATCCGGAACACCCTAAAGCTTGGTAGGAATTTTTAGCAAAGTTTTTAATATTATTAACCCACTCATCACCATAATTTGCCTCAACTAAATCAGTATCATTGGATATGTATTTTGCATCATAGTCATAAAAACTATTTACAGTTTTGATCTCTATAGGAGGCAAAACTAGATCCCCAATAATTGTTACAGTATATTCTTTGAATTTAATTGCTTCCTCAAGAATAAATGGTCCGTTAAGAGTATTTAATTTTTCTAAGGTTTCTTTATACTCATCTTTATTCTTGATCTCAAAAATATTAACACTTGAACCATCCATGGAAGGTTTAATAAAAAAATGATCAAAGGGAATATCTTCATAACTTCTTTTAAAACTTAAAGAATTATTTATTTGGATTGAATCAGGTGTTTTCATTCCATTTTTTCTAATTAAATTTTTGCTAATTGATTTGTTCCAGCTATGAGAACAAGATTCTGCATTAGAGCCTGTATATGGAATTCCAATTGATTCAAGCCTTTTCTGTAATGCGCCACTTTCTCCCTCTTCTCCATGAAGAGCAATGAAAATAAAGTCAAAATTAATAAGAGCATGCAAATCATCAATGTCATTGATATCAAACTTTTTAGACTCATAGCCAAGTTCAATAATTGCGTCGAAGACTCTTTTACCGCTCTCTATGGAGACCTCTCTTTCCCCAGATGAACCCCCATAAAGCACTGCAATTTTATTTATACTTTCCATTTACCTATTATTGAATTACAGACAATTGATACACTTCCGGCGCCTTGAGTAATTAAAATATCAAAATCATCTCTTCTTTGTTTAATTAGGGCATTAATATCATTATGGTTTTTAAGATAGGTCACATCTTTATGACCTTGCTGTTTTAAAGTTTCAACGATTGTTCTTGAATCAATACCCTTGATTGGCTTTTCACTTGCAGCATAAATATCTAATAGAACCACAGAATCAACCTTTTTGAGAACTTTTATAAAATCATCGAATAGCTGGGCTGTTCTAGAGAACCTATGTGGTTGAAAAATCATCAATGATCTGCTTTTTGGAAATTCTTCTTTATATGCTTTTATTGTGGATAGAACTTCAATAGGATGATGTCCATAATCATCTATAAGCACTTTATAGGATGGCTTTATATAAATTTCATGTTTTTCATATCGCCTTCCAACTCCGCTGAATTTTGCAATACCTTCTTTAATAGCTTTAAGCGGGATTCCTTCTTCCATCGAAACAGCAATTGCAGCAGCTGCATTATAAACATTATGAACACCTGGGAGTTGTATTTTAAATTTATAAATTTTTTCATTTTTTTTAATTTTAAAAAATTGCCAGCCATTATTATAAGAAGGATCTTGGATTTGATAATTTGCGTGACTAGATTTACCAAAAGAAATCTGTTTTCTCGATATTCGTTTTGAAATTTTCTTAATATTTTTATCATCAGTATTAATAATCAGATATCCATAAAAGGGAACGTTTTCTGAAAACCTTACAAATGAACTTAGTAGGTTCTCAAAATTATTATCGTAATGAACCAGATGGTCATCATCAATATTAGTTAAAACTGCTACATCTGGCTGGAGATGAATAAATGAACCATCGCTCTCATCAGCCTCAGCTATTAAATGCTTTCCATCACCAAGATCTGAGTTTTCATCAGTACTCAAGACTTTGCCTCCAACAACATACGTAGGGCTTTGCATTGCGACCGTAAATATTTTAGCAATCATACTAGTTGTTGTTGTTTTTCCATGACTTCCAGCAATAGCTATACTCTCATAACCTTTCATCAAGCTTCCAAGCATTTCAGCTCTTGGTATTATTGTGATTGAGTTTTTCTTAGCTTCAATAATCTCAGGGTTCTTTAGGTCTATTGCCGATGAAACAACAATGAGGTTGGCATTATTTATATTAGAGTGCCTGTGTCCAATATATACTTTAGCGCCACTTTTTTTAAGTTTTTTTAATTCGGTTGTATTGTTGATATCTGATCCAGATATCTTGTATCCTTTTTTTAAAAGCACTCTGGCAATACCTATCATCCCTGACCCCCCAATGCCAATGAAATGAATGTGCTTAATTTTTTTAAAATTCATATTATTTACTTAAATATTCTATTATTTTTGAGGATATAAAAGACGCAGCATTTAAGTGTTCTAAATTAGTCTTTGTTTTCCAATCATTATAAATTTTTTTATCAATAACTTGCGATAATTTAATTTCTAAATCACTTAGCCCATTTTCTTGGCTATGAACTATGCCCATACCAATATTTTCAATGTACTTAGCATTATAAAATTGATGGTTATCTATTGATGATGGCAAAGGGATCATCACCATACCTCTTCCCATAGATGATATTTCAGAAATGCTCAAGGCACCAGACCTTGTAATAACAAAATCTGACCATTCAATCAAAGACTGAGGATTTTTATAAAACTCTTGAACCTCCGCATCGATATTTGCTTCTAGATATAAGGTTTTAACATCAGATAATTTTCCAACTCCACATTGATGTTTAATATTTATCTTGCAATTAATTTGACCAAAAACTATTGGAAGATTCTTATTTAAATATTCTGCGCCCTGACTACCTCCGGTCACATATATATTAATATCATTACTCGAATTAATATCTTGTGCTGGTTTTTTGGAAAATACATTCCTAATCGGGTTTCCACTAAAGATATTATTTTTTAAATTATTTTTTATAGGGAAGCCTAAAAAATTAAACGTAGAATGCTTTGAAAGCATTTTATTGGCCGAGCCTTGGATAGAATTTTGTTCATGGGTGAAAATAGGCTTCATCATAATCTTAAATGCTATTGCTGGGGGTACAGTTATAAAGCCACCAAAACCTATCATTGCATCTATTTTTTCTTTTCGTATTAAATTGATCACATTTATAATTCCAAGTGGTATTAGAATAAGTGATTTAATTTTTAAGACTGTATTCTTCCCTCTAAATCCATTCATTTTTATAGTCTGATAATTGAAATCTTTACCACTAACAGCGTCTCTTTCTATCTTTTCTCCACCTCCCAGAAAAACTACATCATGACCGCTTTTTATGAACTCATCAGCAACTGCTATTGCTGGAAAAATATGCCCTCCTGTTTTTGCTGCGGAAACTAAAATTTTCATATACCTATATTAATTTGTTTTCATTGTTAATTCTAAGAACTATGGCTACCAAAGACATCATTATGATAATACTAGTTCCCCCATAGCTTATAAATGGCAAAGTTAAACCTTTTGTAGGAAGCAGCCCTATGTTTACGGCTATATTAAATAAGGCCTGCACAGCTATCAAAACAAAAATACCAAAAGAAACATATCCTTGAAATAGCCTTCCTTTTTTTAATGAATCTATAGTTATTTTTAAGATACCAATAAATAATATTACGAACAGAAATAATAAAAATAATCCCCCAATAACGCCCAATTCTTCGACAATAATCGCAAAAATAAAATCTGTATGAGCTTCTGGAAGAAAAAAGTTTTTTTGGAAGCTATTGCCTATCCCGAGACCAAACCACCCACCTTGCCCTATTCCAATTAATGAATTTGATAGCTGCCAACCAGCATTATTTACAACTTCTGGAGCAAATGGGTCTGTAAATGCCATAACTCTAGCAATCCTCCATGGGGAGTTATAAACAGCCAAGTATCCGAGCAAGGCAATTAATACCGACAGAAGACTAAACTGGAAAAATGAAATCCCAGCATAAAAAAGAATAGCCACCACTAATAAACATAAGATTGCAGTTGACCCTAAGTCTGGTTGACTCATAATCAACAAAGCGATTATAAATAATAGGAATAAAGGTTTTAAGAAGCTTCTTAATGTATCTATCTCAGACATACGTCTAACCGAATATCCCGAAATATATAAAATTAAACTAAATTTACATATTTCTGATGGCTGAATATTTATAGGCCCAGCTCTAATCCATCTAGTACTTCCATTCACAGTCGTTCCAACTTCTGGAAGAAACATTACAAATAATAGGATGATGCTAATAAGCATGAAAACCCAATCAGATTTAAATAAAAAATCTGATGGTATAACAGAAAAAAATATCATTGATATTAGTCCAATTGAAATAAATAGCATCTGTCTTGATGCAAAGTGAAATGGGTTTCCATAATTTTCATCTGCAAAATAAATGCTTGCTGATGAAACCATAGTGATTCCTATTGCCATTAATGCTATAAAAGGTATTAATATAAGAAGATTGTTAACTTTATGATTCATTAAATAATTTAGTTACGAGCGAATTAAATTTATTACCCCGGTCTTCAAAATTTTTATAATCCTTTCCACTTGGGTAGCCAGGTGAGAATAAAATATTTGAATCTATAGATATATTTCTTATGAATTGGAGGGCTTTTTTTAAATCATTAAGGATATGTATTTTGGGGTGAGAGACACATTTTATTATTTCATTTTTATGAGCTCCAAATATCAAAATACTCTCAGGCCCATCTATAGCTAGATTTTTAAACTGCTCTTTTTTTGGGCTCCCACATAAGAGAAGATGATATTGATTCATTCCAAAGTTCTTGTTAGCTTTATCCACTGCATAGTTTAATGAGTTTGAATTTGTGGACTTAGAGTCATTAATAATTGAATTAGTTATTTTTTGAAATCTAAATGGCAAATCTTTAAGTTCTTGATGTTTTGGATTCTTTCCTGTGATCCATTGATATAGTTGAAAAGGATCGCTTTCATATGAAACGTTTTTTGCATTAAGTATTTTTTGCTTTGCTTTCTTATAATTTTCAAATGTCTCATGATAATCCAGGTGATCAGGAGTAATATTCAATAAAATACCGAAATCTAAATCAGGCTTATTTGCCTTATCAAGCTGAAAACTTGAAAGTTCTATTATTGAATACTTGGAGCCATTATTGATATGGTCTAACATTGGATTTCCAATATTTCCAATTAAGTTAGCCTTGGAATGCTTTTGAAAAATTTGATGAAGGTGTGAGCAAGTAGTGCTTTTTCTATTTGTTCCAGTAACTCCAATTTTAATTGATCTGTCTTCTTGAAGAAAGATATCTAAATCGGTCAGCACTTCTGCTTCAGATTTAAGAAGTTTGAATGTCTCCCTATCAATACCAGGGCTGCAATAGATGGTTTTATAGGACTCCAGTTTTAAAATCTCTGAATCAAGTGATTTGTCATAAATATCATATTCAATATTTTTTACTTTCAAATATCTTTCAAAAGATTTGCCTGTAATGCCATAGCCATAAATCAGGGATTTCATTAATAATTTTATCTAAGTTTTAATGTTGCCAATGCAATTAAAATTAACACAAGCGTAATAATCCAAAAACGTACAATAATTTTTGGTTCTGGCCAGCCTTTTAATTCGTAGTGATGATGAATTGGCGCCATTAAAAAAACTCTTTTCCCTCTTGTTTTAAATGAGATAACCTGAATTGCAACACTCAAAGTTTCGATAACAAATACACCAGCCATGATTGCAAAAACTAATTCATGCCGAAGTATTATGGCTAATATCCCAAGAATAGCTCCTAGTGTTAGAGATCCAATATCTCCCATAAAGATTTGTGCAGGATATGTGTTGTACCAAAGAAAACCAATACCTGAGCCAATCAATGCACCACAAAATACTATTAATTCTCCTGAAAGTTTTAAATGAGGAAGGTATAAGTAATCTGCAATTATTTGATTTCCCATGCTGTACGCTATTAAACCAAGCGCTCCTGCAATGAGCACTGAAGGAAGAATGGCTAAGCCATCAAGACCATCAGTAAGATTAACGGCATTTGACGACCCTACAAGAACAAACATTCCGGTAAAAATAAATACAAATGGGCTCATTGGAATTAATAGATCTTTAAAAAAGGGGACGATAAAAGAGGTTTCTGGAGCCGTCTCTGCAGAATAAAATAAATACGTTACTGATATAAACGAGAAAGCTATCTGTAAAATAATTTTTTGCTTGGAGGACAGGCCATCAGAGCTTTTTTTCTTTATCTTAATATAATCATCTGCAAATCCAATCGTTGCAAACGAAACTGTGACAAACAGCACTACCCATATATATCTATTACTTAAGTCGGCCCACAGTAGTGTTGAAATAACTAATGATGACAAAATTAGAAGACCTCCCATTGTTGGAGTACCTGATTTTTTATAATGAGATTCTGGACCTTGCGTTCTAACATGCTGTTCGAATTGCATAGACTTTAATATTTTTATAATTAATGGGCCCATTAAAATAGAAATCATGAGGGCTGTTACTGTCCCTCCCAGGGTCCTTACAGTGAGATACCTTAGGACATCAAAACCAGGATCATAATCAACAAGTACAGTTCCTAAATATTCAAACATTTATAAATTTTTCCATTTGCATGCCTCTAGAGCCTTTTAAAAGTACAACATCATCTGATGATATATTTTGTTTTAAGAAAATTTTTAACTCATTTTCATTACTAAAAAACACACCATTCTTTCCAAATGCATCAACAGCATATTTTGTTAAATCACCAAAACCAAGAAAAATATCTATTTTCTTATGTGATGCATAATTCCCAATCTTTTTATGCATATACTTTCTCATTCTACCTAATTCAAGCATATCTCCTAAAACTAATACTTTTCTTTTTTTGGAGTTTGATAAAAGGTCTATTGATTTTTTTACAGAATCTGGGTTTGCATTATAAGTATCATCTATTAGTGTTGACTTGTTAATCCAGCTGAATTGATCTTGTCTGCCCATTAACTTAATATTTTTAATATTTTTTACAATATCTTTTTCTGGCCTATTTAAAAAGAATAATACTGAGAAAGTAGCTAAAATATTTTTAACATTATGCTCTCCAGCAAGATTTGAGTTTATTCTCTGCTTAATATTATGTTTTGTAGACAAAATTGTGAAAGATGTTTTATTGATACTATATTTTATATCTGCCGCATAAAAATCAGAATCTTTACTCAACCCAAAAGTAATAATAGAGATATCATTTCTCATCTCTCTCCACTGACTTTGATGGTTTTTATTTTCAGATGGTATGACCAAACATCCATTTTTTTTAATATTAGATACCATCTCTGATTTAACCTTAAAAACCCCATTGATGTTTTTAAGGCTTTCAAGATGAGAACTGCCAATATTAGTAATCACTCCAACATCAGGCTTAAGGAAAGAACTTAAATAATGTATGTCGCCAAAATTAGCTGCACCCATTTCCATTACCAAGCTTGTAGAGGCTCTTTTTGCATTCATTATGCTCAGAGGCATTCCTATTTCATTATTGAAATTTTTTATGGTGCTTGAACTACCCTTCAAGCATTGATAAATCATGCTAGTTGTTGA
>ERZ887830.267-NODE-267-length-33719-cov-48.460997_pt1 | contig 33719 bp, 30 predicted proteins | sample MGYA00521101_ERZ887830 | MGnify/ENA primary metagenome ERZ887830 (study PRJEB32303, sample SAMEA104408592) | aquatic metagenome | biome: Marine water; feature: Pelagic; material: water | place: Baltic Sea | collected 2014-06-05T16:38:00 | depth 1,762 m ... | reverse complement strand
ATTATTAAAAGTACACGCCCCCTGAGCTTGTCGAACGCCCTCTGAGCTTGTCGAATGGGGGGGGGGAATTACTTTTTTTGTTAAAATCGTATCTCAATTTAATTGAAAATCACTCAATAAAAACCAACTCTTTTCGCTCATAACTAATCAATGTTTTTTGGCGTGATAAAATTTCATAACCGATAATGCCGTCTATTTTTATGTCATCATCTTCATTCAAATGTGCAATGTCACTGAATACCGTTTTTTGATTTTTAAACAGTTTCCCATCAATACGGAGTTTCTTGATATTTCCACTATTCACTTCTTTGATGTTTTTATCTGCTCCAGAAAGGCTGTCAACACTAACCTTGTTAAGTTGTTTTGAAAGTGTCTTAAAATGGGTATCGCTTATCAAATTCGCTTCAGCACCAGTATCAATGCCCATGGCGTATTGCTGCTTTCCAATTTGTACTTGAACAACAGGAATATGCTGCGATAGTTCAACAGGAATAGTCGTTAATTTTGAATTGGCGAAATGTTCCGTTTTATATGCGTTATAAGCGGTTGGATCGATTAATATTATTTCCTTTTTTTGATAGTCTAGCAAAAGGTCGTAATCTTGAAATAAATCATATCCCAAAATACCGTGTATCTCAATATTGGGTTCTTTCTCATCTAAAGAAGACAGGTCTAAGGTAAGTACTTCTTGATTCTCCATTACAAGCCCCCCAAAATTTAATTTTCCGATTTTATTGATATCCAATCCAGAAATAGATCCACCTACCCCTTTTGTTGACGAAAGTTTAGCATCATTTGGATTGTCCCGAATCAAATAGGCGTCATTTAGTATCACATTTGAAGCACCACTATCAAAAAGAAAAACGCTGTTTTGTTCATCTAGCGATGCATGAACAGCAATCAATTTTCCTATCATAAAAAAAGGGATTTTAATGATTTTTTTTTTTGGCTTTGTAATTACAGCGCCTTCGCTACTCATCGTTTTTATTAACAACTTAAATAGTTCGATTTTAAGAAGTTGGTTTTGTTTATTAAAAACAAAAGTTGATTGCTGTTGCCCTTTGTCGGTATAGTTAAACACATAGGTGAGTGTCAACGTATCATCAGTAAACTCTTCTTTGATTTCCTCAAAAGACGTTACTGTATCATTCAATTGTTCAAGCAGTTGACTGGCGACTAGCTTGCCAATTTCTCCCTTATGTCCTGCCATTTCAAAATCATCAGCCAATTGTTGTTCAAAAATATCAGAGGACTGATTATTAATGGCTTGTGCAGTAATTTCAACTATTGCTTTACAACGTTCAAGGTCTTGAGAAAAAGCAGATTGCGTAATAAATGTGATAAAAGCTATTAGGATTATTTTTTTCATGGGGTTTGATTTTTAATGTTAAAATTTAGAATATGTATTTACATCCCACAATTTGAAAAAAGATTTTTCTTGAGGATGTAGTACACGAATTGTAATGGTATTTCGCCTTAGGTTATGCATAAATGAAGAACAGATTTTGGGCTACTCGAATTAAACGAGTTACAATGTTCAAAGTAAAGTTAATAAAAAATTGGCATATTACTTGCCGGTAGGCGCCTAAACTTCGGGCAGGCCAACAAGTCTTTATTAAAAATAACCAGTACCTGAGCATGTCGAACGCCCCCTGAGCTTGTCGAACGCCCCCTGAGCTTGTCGAACGCCCCCTGAGCTTGTCGAATGGGGGGGAGGTGCTTTTATATTTAAGCATTTGTTCGAAACAAAACCAAAAATATTTAGAATATCCACGATTAGGATGTTTCAACAATTCCCCTTCTTAATTGTTAATTTCTTTGTTTGGTCGTGCTTTAATTTTATAGGTTGATGCTTTAAATTAGCAAACCATGGCCCAAACCCAATACAACGAAGATAATATACGATCCCTCGATTGGAAGGAGCATATCCGTATGCGTCCTGGGATGTATATTGGAAAGCTTGGTGATGGCTCCTCACCAGATGACGGCATCTATATTTTACTTAAAGAAGTACTCGACAACAGCATAGATGAGTTTGTGATGGGCGCTGGAAAAACCATTGAAATCACCATTAAGGACGGCAAGGTAGGCGTGCGTGATTACGGACGTGGCATACCGCTAGGTAAGGTCGTAGATGTGGTTTCCAAAATGAACACGGGAGGTAAGTACGATAGTCGCGCCTTTAAAAAATCTGTTGGACTAAACGGCGTAGGAACAAAGGCAGTTAACGCACTCTCCAATGAGTTTACGGTTTATTCCATCCGTGAAGGTCAGATGAAGCAAGCACGCTTCAACCAAGGTAATCTTGAAGAAGAAACTGAGGTTCTTTCGTCTTCAAAGCGCAATGGAACCCAAGTTTACTTTATTCCAGACGACAGCATCTTTAAAAAATACCGCTACCGCCATGAGTACGTAGCTAAGATGCTCAAATACTATGTTTACCTAAATCCGGGCTTGACCATCGTATTCAATGGTGAAAAGTTTGTTTCACAAAACGGACTAAAAGACTTACTTGAAGACAACAACAACACCGAGGACTTTCTCTATCCAGTTGTGCATCTCAAAGGAGACGATATTGAAGTGGCCATTACGCACAGCAAAACCCAATACAACGAAGAATACCATTCTTTTGTAAACGGGCAGCACACCACTCAAGGAGGAACCCACCAAACCGCTTTTAGAGAGGCTTTGGTCAAAACCATCAGAGAGTATTACGGCAAGCAGTACGACGCGTCTGACATTCGTAAATCCATCATATCTGCCATCAGTATTAAGGTAATGGAACCTGTGTTTGAATCTCAAACCAAAACCAAGTTGGGCTCAACGGAAATGGGGGGCAACTTGCCTACGGTACGTACTTATATCAATGATTTTGTCGGCAAACAATTGGATAATTTCTTACACAAAAATCCACCTACTGCCGAGGCACTACAACGCAAAATACTGCAAGCCGAAAAAGAGCGAAAAGAGTTGTCTGGTATTCGTAAGTTGGCGCGTGATCGAGCTAAAAAAGCCAGCCTTCACAACAAAAAACTTAGAGATTGCCGTGTGCATTTGGGCGATATCAAAAAGGATAGACGTTTGGATTCCACCTTGTTTATTACAGAAGGAGATTCGGCGAGTGGTTCCATTACCAAATCTAGGGATGTTAACACACAGGCGGTATTTAGTCTTCGTGGGAAACCCTTGAACTCCTATGGGATGTCCAAGAAAATTGTTTACGAAAATGAGGAGTTTAACCTCTTACAAGCAGCACTCAACATTGAGGAAAGCATGGAAGATTTGCGCTATAACAATATCGTAATTGCCACCGATGCCGATGTTGATGGTATGCACATTAGGCTATTATTGATAACGTTCTTTTTGCAATTTTTCCCAGAGCTCATCAAAGATGGTCATCTGTATATTTTACAAACACCTCTTTTTAGGGTGCGTAACAAAAAGAAAACCATCTACTGTTATTCCGAGCAAGAGCGTGTAAATGCACTTGAAGAATTGGGCAAACAAGCAGAGATTACTCGATTTAAGGGATTGGGGGAGATTTCTCCAGATGAATTTAAACACTTTATCGGTGATGATATCCGCCTAGACCCCGTTATGTTAGACAAAAACATGACCATAGACGAATTGTTATCGTTCTATATGGGTAAGAATACACCCAAAAGACAGGAGTTTATCATCGATAACCTTAAAGTGGAGCTAGATAAAGTAGAATCATGAACGAGGAATTAGAACATAATCCCGACGATCAGCTTATTCGGGTAACGGGTATGTACAAGGACTGGTTCCTTGACTATGCTTCTTATGTGATTTTGGAGCGTGCCGTTCCTGCGATTGAAGATGGGTTTAAGCCCGTTCAACGTCGTATTCTGCATTCCATGAAGGACCTAGACGATGGGCGCTACAACAAAGTAGCTAACATTGTTGGACATACCATGCAATACCACCCACACGGTGATGCGTCTATTGCAGATGCCATGGTACAAATTGGTCAGAAAGACCTGTTGATTGACATGCAAGGAAACTGGGGAAATATCCTCACTGGAGATTCTGCAGCAGCTTCGCGATATATTGAAGCAAGACTATCAAAATTTGCTTTGGAAGTGGTCTATAGCCCAAAGGTTACCCAATGGCAACTCTCGTATGATGGCCGTAAAAAGGAACCCATTTCACTGCCAGTGAAGTTTCCAATGCTCTTGGCGCAAGGGGGCGAAGGGATTGCCGTTGGATTGTCAACCAAAATACTGCCACACAACTTTAACGAGCTTATAGATGCCTCTGTAAAACACCTACAAGGCAAAAGGTTCACTATCGTGCCTGATTTCCCTACGGGAGGCGTGATGGATGCAGACAACTATAACGACGGTCTTAGGGGCGGTAAAATACGTGTACGTGCACGCATTGCGCAAGTTGACAAGCAAACCCTTATCATTAACGAGATTCCATTTTCTACAACCACATCTTCGCTTATTGATTCCATTCTAAAGGCAAATGAGAAAGGGAAAATCAAAATCAAAAAGATTGAAGACAACACAGCGGCGGATGTTGAAATAAAAATACAACTGCCCCCCAATGTGTCGCCTGACAAAACCATAGATGCATTGTTTGCCTTTACGGCTTGTGAAACGTCTATATCGCCTTTGGGCTGCGTGATTGAAAACAACAAACCCAATTTTATTGGGGTTTCGGAAATGCTACGCCGCTCCACCGATCACACTTTAGACTTGTTGAGAGCAGAACTTGAAGTAAAGCAAGACGAACTTGAAGCACAATGGCATTTTGCATCCCTAGAGCGTATTTTTATAGAAAAGCGCATCTACCGTGATATTGAGGAAGTGGAGACATGGGAAGGCGTTCTTACTGCCATTCACAGTGGACTAGCACCTTATGCCGTAAACCTAAAACGTGCCGTTACCGATGATGATGTGGTGCGACTTACCGAAATACGCATCAAGCGTATCTCAAAATTTGATTTGGATAAGGCGCAACAAAAAATAGAAGCTCTTGAAGCAGAACTAGACGAAGTGCGCTACCATTTGGCACATATTGTTGAATTTGCCATTGATTACTTCAAAAGGCTTAAAAAAACTTACGGGGCTGGTAAAGAAAGAAAAACAGAACTAAGTGTATTTGCCGATGTAGATGCACGTAAGGTCGTTATGCGCAATACCAAGCTCTATGTAAGCCGGGAAGAAGGTTTTGTGGGCACTTCCTTGCGTCGTGAAGAATACGTAACGGATTGTGCCGATATCGATGATGTTATTGTATTTACGGCAGATGGAAAAATGATGGTTACCAAGGTGGAAAGCAAGACTTTTGTTGGCAAAAACATCATCCACGTGGCTGTTTTCAAAAAGAAAGACAAACGCACCATCTACAACATGATTTACCAAGATGGTAAAGGGGGTACTTCCTATATCAAACGTTTTGCGGTTACTGGCGTAACCAGAGATAAACACTACGATCTTACCAACGGAAGTCCGCAGTCAAAGGTGCATTACTTCTCTGCCAATCCAAATGGCGAAGCAGAGATTGTTACCATTCACTTGCGACACAGCGGTTCAATCAAAAAACTAAAATGGGATCTGGACTTTGCAGACCTTGTCGTAAAGGGCAGAGGAGTACGTGGTAACACGGTGACCAAATATGCTTTAAAACGTGTAGACCTCAAAGAAGAAGGGGTGTCAACCCTCAAACCCCGTGATATCTGGTTTGACGAAACCGTACAACGACTCAATGCCGACGAACGCGGGCGTTTACTCGGCGCATTCAGAGGCGAAGACCGCCTACTAATTGTGACAAAATCAGGGAAGGTAAAAACACAAATTCCAGATTTGGGTATGCATTTCCCACCCGATATGTTGGTATTAGAAAAATGGGCGCCTAAAAAACCGCTGTCAGCGGTTTATCACGATGGTATCAAAGACAAATATTTTGGTAAGCGTTTTTTGATAGAAGCAGCAGACAAAGAAGAAGTATTTATTAAAGAAGGCAATAAGATCGAACTAATATGGTTTTCAACAGATTGGCGACCCGTATGTACCCTTCAGTTTATTAAGCCAAGAGGTGGCGAGGCCAAACCACCACAACAAGTATCGTTTGAAGATTTTATATCGCCTAAAGGCATCAAGGCCATGGGCAACCAGTTGACAACTGAAAAATTAAAACGCATCGAAGCGAACGATCCATTGCCGTATACGCCAGAACCCGAAGTTGAAACTGCAGAAATTGAAACAGTAGTAGAAGAGGTGGAACCGCCAACAGATGACGATGAAGGTCAAATTACTCTAGACCTGTAGCACTAGTCTTTCTTCTTGCGAAAGCGCATGTTTAAAAACTCCACTACCAACGAAAAAGCAATGGCAAAGTACAGATAGCCTTTGGGAATATTTCCAATGTGTTGCCCCATAACTTGCATATCGGCCAAATGCGCGCCTTCTGCAATAAGCATAAAGCCAATCAAAATAAGGAACGAAAGGGCTAAAATCTGTAAAGACGGATGTTTGTGCACAAAACGGGTGACGGGATGTGCAAATATCATCATCGCTAATATGGAAATCACAACCGCAATAATCATAATCCAAAGTGCACCGTTAATGCCGCTTGTCATACCAACAGCCGTTAATATAGAATCTACAGAGAAAACAGCATCAATAAGAATGATTTGAAGCAATATGCGCCCCATGGTATTGGCTGCTTTATTTGCTACTTCTTTGTCTTTTTCTCCAGCGTGATCAATTTTTTCATGTATCTCCTTGGTACTTTTGTAGAGTAAGAACAAACCTCCTGCAAATAACACCAGCGATTGCCCATTGATTTCAGCACTTAATTGGGTTGTGTCTATCGAGAAAAGGCTATTTTTCATGGCAATGACCCAAGTGATGGTAAACAGTAGGATAATACGAAGCACTAGGGCCAACACGAGTCCAATATTGGTTGCTCTTGCGCGCTTTCCTTCTGGTAGCTTGCCAACTACGATGGAAATGAATACGATATTATCAATTCCCAAGATAATTTCGAGAAATGTCAGGGTAAGCAATGCCGATAAGGCCTCTGGGGTGAAAAGAAAGTCCATTAGTCGCTTATTTTGGTAACAGTGCCACGTTGTTTGTTTTTGGTGTCTCCAACCAGGTTATACTCAAACGTATAGGTGTTTTCCGTAGTGGTTAAAATCTTCATGTGCACAGATTTTGAATCTTGATAGGAGAGGGGTCGCAATTTTTTCACGATGCATTCGCAGTCATTTAGCCAACGTACACTGGAGCTGTCCACACGATTGAGGTAATAATCTACTTCTATACTGTCTGTTCTGACAAACTGCGTGGTAAGCGTATCTCCGAGAACTATCGAAGTAAAACGGAATTTTCCTATTTTAAATTCAGTACAATTACGCTCAGGACTGAAACAAGAAACACAGAAAAGCAATAGGGTAGTGACAAAAACATTCCTCATGCTTCAAAAATATCAATTTTTATTGAGGTAGGTACTGGAAGTACCGTCGTTATAACACACAATTATACGCTCAACCTGCTTTGAGGTGGTTGATTTATGAATTATATCTTCTGAGGGAGTACTTTTTGGTACTGGAATTTCAGCAGGTTTCACCTCCTCTTGAAGATCTGTAGCGATGTCTTCATAATTTCTTACCGGCGTGACAACTGCATTTTTGGATTTAATACCCTTGAGGAGCCATTCAACCGAAACGCTAGGGTAGGCGTGGAGTATTTTAAGAATAAAGTCTAAGCTAGGCTTATTGCGTTCAGAAAGGATGTGTGAAATGGAAGAACGCTGTACACCAATAGTGTCGGCAAAAGCGGCTGCGCTCAACTCATTGTCGTGCATCAGTTGTTTAATTCGTTCAACAATACCCATGGTTACAATTGTAAAATATTAATATTAATCTAATGATATCATCAAATATATAAAATAATATGGCTACACAAAAACCGAAGTGTTACTTTATATTATTGTTTCAACCTACTTATTTACAGTGATTTAAATAGTATTTATATATATTGAATTACTTTTGTAACAATTTAAAGGGTTTTAGCAGCTATTTTGTTTACAATAATAAATTAATCTAGTTTACAATTGGAAACTAATAAGCGTTTACATTTGCAAACATGATTTCATTTCTAACACAACAGTCTGAACTAAAAAGCCAAATTTTGGAGGGGCGCTACATTACGTATCCAAAAATTGAAAGCTTGCTTAACGATTTTAATCACAAGCAAGTTGGCACTAGCGCAAAAGGACTGCCTGTACATGTACTTACAATGGGAAATGGCCCTATCAAGGTGCTGATGTGGTCGCAAATGCACGGAAATGAATCTACCAGTACCAAAGGGATTATGGATGTGCTGTATTTTCTTAAAGCCAATCCAAGGCTTTTAACACCCTTTACCATACAATTGATTCCAATGCTTAATCCTGATGGAGCAGCAGCTTATACTCGGGTTAATGCCAACGCTATTGACTTAAACAGGGATGCGCAGCAACAATCCCAGCCCGAAACCCTTACTTTGTTTAAGGTATACGACGCTTTTCAACCTGATTATTGCTTTAATCTGCATGATCAACGTACCATATTTGGGGTTGACGATAATCCATGCATGTTGTCTTATTTGTCTCCAGCTGCCGATGCAGACAAATCAATAACCAAAGCACGTGAACAGGCGATGGGGATTATTGGCCACATGAACGAACAACTACAGCAACACATACCTAATCAGGTGGGGCGTTATGACGATACCTACAATCCCAACTGCGTTGGCGATTGTTTTCAAGCAAAAGGAACGCCTACCATTTTGTTTGAGTGTGGGCATTCTGGACAAGATTACGCAAGGGCAACAACACGAAAGTGGTTTGGCTTTTCTGTTGTAGCGGCTTTAAATTGCATTGCAAACAACGTATTTAAACCTAAGGCTTATGACAGCATTCCAGAAGTTGAAAAGTCATATGTCGATATTTTAATACATCATGTGCCATACCAAGTCACCCAAATAAGTTTGGCGGTACAGTATCAAGAAAAATTAATTTCAGAAAAGATAACTTTTGAGCCCACCCTGCACAGCAAGGGTGATTTATCACAGCTTAACGCACACAAAATCATTGACTTAAACAAATATAAAACCGTTAATTTTGATACTTCAGATGATACTGCTGCCGTAAGAAAACTGTTAAAATTGTTAGATTTAACACATTATTCACATTGATTTATCGAAATAACAACACAATATTCAATGTTTTTTTGTTTTCTTTGCAAAAAAAACAATCATGCTGAAATTTAAACTAGACGAAATTGATCATCAAATACTTGATATTTTAATTGACAATATGCGTACGCCTTTCACTGACATTGCCAAAAGACTGTTAATCTCTGCTGGTACAGTTCATGTTCGTGTTCGCAAAATGGAAGAGGCTGGAATAATTAAAGGATCTTCGCTGACACTAGATTATAACAAAATGGGCTATTCTTTTATAGCTTATGTTGGTATTTATCTTGAGAAGACGCACCAAACGAAATACGTATTGGAGCGATTGCACGAAATTCCTTTTGTAACAGTTGCACACATCACAACAGGTAAGTTCAACATTTACTGTAAGGTTCGTGCGCGCAGTACAGAACACGCCAAAGAGATTATTTTTAAAATTGATGATATAGATGGTATCCTACGTACAGAGACCATGATTTCTCTTGAAGAGAGCATCAACGACAAAAAGAGATTGATGCATACTATTTTTAATGACCTTTAAAATCAACTTGTGAACCCACGCACAAAACTTGAGCGTTACGAACAAAACGTGCTCTCCAAATTCAAACTATACGACAGTATATTTTCTACCTTACCCTATTCTAAAATAACCAACACGGCAACGCTTTTACCGCTGTTTGCCGATTCTTGTGTTGAAGGCTATGAGCAGGGGCTTGACCCCAAGGCTATTGTTGAAGGCTTCTTTGATCGTTATTTTCCTGATTATTCAGATAAGGCGCAAATAGATTTGCTCTTCCGTTTTATTCAATTTATTGAAAGACGTGTAGTGCTTTTTGACGCTGTTGAAGATGCTGCTTTTGCGCATGTCAACAACATGAGTGGTGTAGGTACAATTCGTAACCTTAAGGAAGAAGCGCAATCAAAGCAGAAATCAAAAGAACTTAAGGCGCTGCTTCAGGACATTAATGTGCGTCCAGTGCTTACAGCACACCCCACACAGTTCTATCCTGGCGCTGTATTGGGTATTATTACAGATTTAGGCAAATGCATCCAAGAGAACGATTCGCAAGAAATCAAACTTTTGTTGGCGCAATTGGGACGAACGCCTTTCTTTAAAAAGAAAAAACCAACCCCACTAGACGAAGCCCGAAGCTTGATATGGTATCTCTCAAATGTATTCTATCCTGCTATTGGCGAAATTCAGGCCTATGTGCAACGTCATATTTTCAAAGACGAGCCATTGACGGGACAAACCGTTAAGCTTGGTTTTTGGCCTGGCGGTGACCGCGATGGAAATCCATTTGTAACCACTAAAATTACCCGTAAGACAGCGCAATTACTTCGTAGTAGCATTATTCGGAACTATTACCGAGACGTTCGCACACTACGCAGAAGATTAACTTTTGCCGGAGTAGAAGAGGCCGTTTTAGAAGTTGAGAAAAAACTATACGATAGCATTTTTGCACTAGATAAGGCACCAGCCATAAGTCTTGAAGACCTAAAAGCAAGCCTAGAATCCATACTTGTTACGATTGAAGAGGAATATCACGGTTTGTTTGCCAATGAATTACGTGATTTCATTGCAAAGGTCAATGTGTTTGGTTATCACTTTGCCAGCTTAGACATTAGACAAGACTCTCGTGTTCATCACGATGCCTTTTTAACGCTTTTAGAGCAAACAAATAAAACTGGTGTTACAAATGCTGGTTTTGATTATGCAAACGCTACAGAAGATGCGCGTATTGATTTCCTTACTTCATTAACCGGCGATGTAGATCCAGATAGCTTTGAAGACGAAACCGTACGCAAAGCCTTAGGATCTATTCGTGCCATGCGTGAAATTCAACAAACCAACGGTGAGGCTGGCTGTAACCGCTATATTATCAGTAACAACCAAACCGCACAAAACATATTTGAGGTTTTTGCCATGATTCGTTTGAGTGATTGGGAAACACCTAGTGTCGATGTAGTTCCATTGTTTGAAACCATACCTGATTTGGAAGTAGCTGTTTCTGTTATGGATAAGGTATACGGAAACCCCGTATATCGCGAGCATTTGACTAGAAGGGGAGACAAACAAACCATCATGCTTGGTTTCTCTGATGGAACCAAAGATGGAGGCTACTTGATGGCCAACTGGAGTATTTTTAAAGCCAAAGAAGAGCTGACAGCTATTTCTCGTAAATACGGTATCAATGTTGCCTTTTTTGATGGTCGTGGTGGCCCACCGGCACGTGGCGGTGGTAATACACACCAGTTCTACGCATCTATGGGCAATAGCGTTGAAGCAGATGAAATACAACTCACCGTACAAGGACAAACCATCAGTTCCAATTTTGGCACTTTTGATACCTGTCGCTATAACCTAGAACAACTCTTAAGCTCTGGTATTTCCAATCGCTTGTTTGCATCGGATTCATCCGTTTTAAACGACGAAGACAGAAAAACCATGACACAACTTGCTGAAGTTAGTTACGAGGCCTACAAGAATTTTAAAGCACATCCTAAGTTTTTGTCTTACTTGGAGCACATGAGTACACTTCAATACTACGCCAAAACTAATATTGGGTCACGTCCATCTAAGCGTAAATCTAGCAAATCATTGGATTTTTCTGCATTGCGCGCCATACCCTTTGTGGGCAGCTGGAGCCAGTTGAAGCAAAATGTACCTGGATTTTTTGGTGTGGGTACAGCCTTGGAAAGCCTAGATAAGGTAGGAGATTTTGATAAAGCAAAGCAATTGTATAACAACAATGCCTTCTTTAGAACCTTGATATCAAATTCCATGATGAGTTTGCAAAAATCCTTTTTCAAATTAACGGCTTATATGGAGAAAGATCCTGAATACGGCGCCTTTTGGAAATTGATTTATGAGGAATATCTGCGTTCAAAGGACTACATCCTCAAACTAACAGAAATGGACAGTCTCATGGAGGATCAGCCGGAAGGAAAGGCTTCTATTCACATACGTGAGGAGATTGTACAACCCTTGCTAACCATTCAACAGTATGCCTTGTTGACCATTCAAAACAGTAAACTGAGTGCAATAGAGCGTGATGTAATGGAGAAAATGGTTACGCGTTCGTTGTTTGGAAATATCAACGCAAGTAGAAATTCTGCCTAATTCTGATAGAAATCAAAAGCTTCAAGGATAAGTTCCTCTGAAGCTGATTGGTTCCAAACAGGTTCACCTATAGATTTCAAAAGCACAAATAGCACATTGCCATTTTCGTTTTTCTTATCGTGTGTAAGCATTTTTATTACTTCTGTAATTGTTTCATTGTCAAAAGAAACCTTAGGGTAAATACCATTAAAAACACGTTTAATTTTACGTGCTTCATCTAGTGACAGCCCTGATACCTTAACAGAGAGAAAAGCTTCCAATATCATCCCAATTGCAATGGCTTCGCCGTGCAGCAATCTGGTTTTGTTCTGAGCTGTTAAAAAATGGGATTCTACAGCATGACCGAGGGTATGACCAAAGTTTAAAATCTTACGTAATCCTTGCTCGTCAATATCCTCAGAGACTACTTTAGCCTTAACCCCAACAGAGTGATGTATGTGCGGTAGTATCGCCTCTTTGTCTAAAAAACAACTTAGTGCTTCAAAATAAGCAGGCTCTTGAATAAGTCCATGTTTGAGCATTTCGGCATAGCCACTTCGGTATTCTGAATCGGGTAAGGTTCCCAAGAAATCGGTATCAACAAGTACCATTTTAGGCTCTCTAATAATACCCACTTGATTTTTAAGTGCACCCAAGTCAATTCCCGTTTTACCGCCAACAGAAGCATCTACCATCGCTAGCAATGAAGTAGGGATATTGATAAAGTCAATGCCACGTTTAAAGGTACATGCGACAAACCCCCCTAAATCGGTAACTACACCACCACCAATGTTGATAAGTAAGCTTTTTCGATCGGCCCCCATTTCAGATAGGCTATCCCAAAGCGAAACGCAGCTTTGAATGTGTTTGTTTTCTTCACCTGCTTGCATTTCAAGCGTCTTGTATTCGAATTGAATCTTGGTGTTGGCGTATGGCAAACAATGCAAGCTGGTATTGTTGTCTGTCAACACAAAAACAACGGAGTAAGCATTGGCATTAACACAACTATTGAGTGCATCCCAACAATCCGATCCAAAAATAACTTCACTATGTTTTGTCTTGACAACCATATCAGTTGGCGAAAGTACTGCCTTTTTGGTTTATTTTCCTAATTTTGAGAAGTACTTGATGTTTTAAATAATCATTATTTGCACCATATATTACCTCAATATCCGCACAAATCTACCCGAGAGTTAAGGGCTTCGCTCTTTTTGTTCCGTTTACTTTCGAGGCGTTTTGTTGTGCGCACTTCTCTATACGTATGGCGCTTTTTACAAAGCATTCGCTTCCCTATGAAACACCTTATTGGTTTTACAGGTTATGAGCAGTTTTGTGCAGGACAAGATGTTACTTCTTGTGCATCCATGACAGAAAAACTTGCGCAATACAAGGTCTACAGCGTATTGGACTACGCCAACGAACACGCAACATCAGCAATCGATTACGACCACAATGCCGCAGTTGTCTTAGAAACCATAGAAGCGGCTAAAAATAATAGTGCATACCCGTTTGCAGTAGTCAAGCCCAGTGCCATAGGCTTCTTTAAATTATACCAAAAAATGGGGGCGGGGCATAAGCTTACAACAAGTGAACAGCTTATTTGGACTGCCATGCAACAGCGTTTTGAGCAATTGGCAGCTGCAGCAGCTCAAGCAGCTGTTGTATTGATGATTGATGCGGAAGAAAGCTGGATACAAGATGGCGTGGACCTATTGGTATTGCCTTTGCTTGTGAAATATAACTGCGATAAAATTGTTGTTGCCTTAACCATTCAATTGTATTTAAAAGACAGAAACCTCGTTTTTAAACGCCTTTTGAAAGATGCTGATGAAAAGGGATATGTGTTGGGTGTAAAACTCGTCAGAGGTGCTTATATGGAAAAAGAACGCAGCAGGGCTGCAGCATTAAAAATAAGTGCCCCCGTCTGCGAAACCAAAGATGCAACGGATGTTCAATACAGAGATGCCTTGCAAAACGCCATGCAAGCCTTAAACAGGCATTTCTGCATTGTGGCTACACACAACCAATCGGATATCAATTGGGTGGTTGATTACTGTTTTAAAAACAATATTCCATTAGGGAATGCCAATCTATGGTTTAGTCAACTGTATGGCATGCGAGATTATATTTCCTTTTCTCTTGCAGAACAAGGCGCCAATGTCTTTAAATATGTGCCCTTTGGACCTTTGGAGCAGGCCGTACCATATTTGATTAGACGCGCTCTAGAGAACAGCGCTATGAAATCGCAGACACTACAAGAATGTATGATGTTAAAAAAAGAACTGCAGCGCAGAAAAATCAACGGCTAAAGTAGGCCGTATCTGTACATTTTTTGATTGAAAATACCTTGTCATCAATTTCCATGATATAAACATTGCAAGAATCTTTGCCAATGTTACTCTCGCTAAAATCCACGGTTGTTCGAGCAAACCATTGCAAGGTGTCTTGGATGAGGTAGAAGTCGTTTTCAAACACCCATTCCTTCTTTTGAATATCACTTTTAACCCGTGCCGATGGACTGTAGTTACACTGTGTTCTTTTTCCATTAAAAAAGAAAAACAAAAATATGAGTCCAACTGAAAAGCCGCCCAAATAATAACCCAATCTCTTTATAAAGCTCATATGAATGAAATTTTTCTAGTACTGTCGTTTAAATTATTCAATGTTATGGTGTGATGCGGCTGTGTTATGAGTGTCGTGGCTATTTCTGGCCATTCGATAAAGCAGTAATCTCCGCTGTGCAGGTATTCTTCAAATCCGAATTGTTGCAATTCCTCTGAATTTTCAATGCGATATAAATCCAAATGGAAGGCTTTAGCATTTGCTATGTTGAGCTCGTTTACTATTCCGAAAGTAGGGCTTGAAACTTCTTCATTGCTTCCCAATTGTTTGACTATTGCCTTTACGAGCGTTGTTTTGCCTGCACCCAAATCTCCTTTGAGTAAAATAATTTTATACTCAAATGCAGCAACAAGCGATTCAGCGATTGCATCTATTTGATTTAAATTATAATCTTTTACCATTAAGCAAAAGTAAACTACTTGGGAGAAAACACCGCAAAAGGAATGCACATCTCTTCTAGAGAAATTCCGCCGTGTTGGTAGGTGTTGCGAAAATGTTTTACAAAGTGATGGTAGCGAGTAGGATAAATCAGGTAGTAGTGTTCTTTGGCAAACGCAAAAGAACTGCTCATGTTGATGGAAGGCAGGCCAAAACTTTTGGGGTCAGAAACCATCATTACATGCTTATCATCTGTTTTAAGACGTCGTCCTGTTTTATAGCGAATATTTGTACTGGATTCACGATCGCCAATAATTTTAGCAGGCTGCTCCACATTTATGGTGCCGTGATCTGTGGTAATAATAAGTTGATAGCCTTTTTGCTGTGCAGTTTTAATGATGTCTAGCAACAGGCTGTTTTGAAACCAGCTCTTAGTAAGCGAACGATACGCCTTATCGGAATTTGCCAGTTCTTTAATTACATCCATCTCCGTTTTGGCGTGTGAAATCATGTCGACAAAATTATAAACAACTACTTGAAGACCATCTGCGGGATCTGCCTTAAGCGTATCTAAAAACTTACGGGCTTCATGGGGTTTGTTTATTTTGGTGTAGGCGTGTTTAATATTTACCCCTAAACGATCCAATTGAGCACCCAAAAATTCGTGCTCATGCATATTTTTACCCCCTTCATCGATGTCATTTTTCCACCATTGTGGATATTTTGTTTCCATTTCAGCAGGCAATAGTCCAGCAAAAAAAGCATTGCGTGCATACTGAGTAGCGGTAGGGAGTATGCTGAAATATGAGGTTTCCATTTCTGTTTTGTAGTATGGCGCAATAATGGGGGATATAGAAATAAACTGATCGTATCGCAGGTTATCAATCATAAGCAATAGCGTAGGCGTGTTGTTTAGCTTGGGTGCAACCAGTTTTTTAAATACTTGATTTGAAAAAAGCTTTTCTTCATTGTCATCAAACAGCAAATCGGCATAATGCTTCTCAACAAAGCGTGAGAAAGCAATGTTAGCTTCTGTTTTTTGATAGGTAAATATTTCTTTGAGTTCTGGTGAATCAATACTGTCGATTTCCATTTCCCAATACAAGATTTTTTGATACACATCACTCCAACTGTTAAGCGATTCCGCTTGCATTAGATCTGTGCTTAATTGCCTAAACGATTGCTGATAAGTGGTAATTGTTTTTTCGGTCACTAGTTTACTGGCGTCCAAATTCTTTTTCAGTGAAAGTAAAATTTGATTTGGATTTACAGGCTTAATAAGGTAGTCGGCTATTTTAGCACCAATAGCTTCCTCCATGATGTTCTCTTCTTCACTTTTGGTAATCATGATGACAGGTAGCCTAGGTTGATCTTGCTTAATTTCACTCAACACCTCAATGCCAGACATGCCAGGCATGTTTTCGTCCAATAAAACGATGTTAAAATTTGTGTCTTTTAAGAGAGCTATGGCGTCTTGACCACTGTGTGCTTTTGTAATATTATAGCCCTTTTGGCTAAGGAAAAGAATGTGGGCTTCTAACAAATCTATCTCATCGTCAATCCACAAAAGTTCAATCGGCTGCATATATGTATCTTTGTACGTAATTTTTTCTAAAGTGAAACTCACTCAATACAACGACCCAATTTACGGTTTTATTACAATCCCAACTCCGTTTATTGGCAAACTTATCAATCATCCATATGTGCAACGCTTGCGCAGGATAAAACAGATGGGCTTATCATTTTTGGTATTCCCCTCAACAGAGCACACCCGTTTTCAACACGCTTTGGGCGCCATGCATTTGGCCACCAAAGCAGTTGCAAGCCTTCGTAAGCAAGGCGTTCAGATAAATGACAGCGAAGCCGAGGCGCTTTACGCAGCGCTGCTTCTACACGACCTTGGCCACGGTCCGTTTTCACATGCCCTTGAGCATGCCTTGTTACCTGACACAGCACATGAAAAAATGTCTTTGGCACTTATGCATGACATGAATCGTGAATTTGGAGGTAAGCTTGATTTAACCATTCAAATGTTTACCAATACATACGCACGTGGTTTTTTTAACCAACTTATTTCCTCACATATTGACTTGGACAGATTGGACTATTTAAAGCGAGACAGTTTTTATTCTGGGGTTACAGAAGGTAATATCAACTCTGAGCGCTTGATTACCATGATGACGGTTAAGGAGGATACGCTAGTCTTTTTTACCAAGGCCATTCACTCCATTGAAAAGTTTTTACTCGCCCGACGCATGATGTATTGGTCGGTTTATTTACACAAAACAAGCTTTGTTGCAGAAGAGTTGTTGATTCGCTTTTTTAAACGTTTTGACCAGTTGGACAAGGCAACTAAGAGTTCTTTGGGCACAGTTGCCTTGGCAGGTCTTACTAACAATAAGACAGCAGAATTGGAAGATAAAATCAATCATTTCACACAATTAGACGACAACGATATTTGGGTTACGCTTAAGGCTGCTAGTAGCTGTGACGATGCCATTTTAGTCGCACTTGCAAATATGATTTTAAACCGTGATTTACTTAAAATTCAAATTGACAACCAACCCATTGATAAAACTAAGCTGGCAGACAAACAACAATTTTTTATGGAAAAACTAGGTTTGTCGGCAACGGCCATTGACTACTTTGTTTTTTCTGGGAGCCTAAGCACGCAGGGCTATAATTTAGACGAACAACCCATCAAATTGTGTTCTCTCGATGGAGCACTAACTTTATTTGATGCGTCATCTGAAAATGCGCATTTCCCCATACTCACGAGAAAGGATTATAAGTACTTCTTGGCATTCCCAAAACAAGACGGATATTTTTCGTAATTTTGCACCTATGAAATTTAATGCCACACAAATAGCGGAACTGGTTTCTGGCACTGTTGATGGTGACCCTAAAGCAGAGGTTTCTAAACTGTCTAAAATTGAAGAAGGAACAAAAGGGAGTTTGTCTTTTCTAGCGAATCCTAAATATACCCCTTTTTTATACAGTACAGCTGCTACCATTACTTTGGTCAGCGATGACTTTGTGGCTGAAAAAGATTACAAAACAACCCTTATACGTGTTACCGACCCTTATGATGCCTTTTCTAAGTTGTTAAATCATTATAACGATATCAAGCATATGCCTACGCCCAGCGTTTCTGACAAGGCATTTGTTTCAGATGATGCTTCCTGTTCAGATGGTATATCTATTGGAGATTATGCCCACATTGGTGCACATACGACTATTGGTAAAAATTGTGTGATTCAGCCGCAAGTATTTATTGGCGAAAACGTCAGCATAGGAGATAACACCATCATTCATGTTGGTGCTCGGATTCTTGACGACACCATTATCGGAAATGATTGTGTTATTCAAAATAACGCCGTTATTGGAGCTGATGGTTTTGGATGGGCACCCAATGATAGCGGTTCTTACGATAAGGTCCCACAGACGGGTAATGTAGTTCTTGGCGACCACGTCGACGTAGGGGCAAACACTACAATTGACCGTGCTACACTTGGGTCAACGCGCATTGGAGAAGGGGTCAAGCTTGACAACCTTATCCAAATTGGACATAATGTAGAAATTGGCGCGCATACTGTTATTGCAGCACAATCAGGAATAGCAGGATCTACCAAGGTTGGTACACACTGCCAAATTGGTGGACAGGTTGGTATTAGTGGACATTTGACCATTGGAAACCGTGTTGGCATTCAAGCCAAATCTGGTATTTTGAAAAACATTAAAGACGACTCAAAAATCATGGGGTATCCAGCCTTTGACTATAAAGCATTCAACAAATCGTATGTTCATTTTAGAAATTTACATACGCACATTACAGATTTGCAATCCCTAAAAAAGAAGCTTAACCATGACTAAGCAAACAACAATCTCCAAGGCTGTTTCGTTAAGCGGCGTTGGTATTCACACAGGAAAAAAAGTTAAACTTTCATTCAAACCAGCACCAGTTAATCATGGCTATGCCTTTTCTCGTGTTGATTTAGAAGGAAACCCCATCATTAAGGCAGATGCCAACTTGGTGGTAAATACAACTAGAGGTACAAATCTAGAAAAGAACGGTGTCAGCATACAAACATCAGAGCATGTTCTAGCTGCACTTGTTGGACTGGAAATAGACAATGTTTTAATAGAGCTAAATGCATCTGAACCTCCCATTATGGATGGTTCTTCTATTCATTTTGTTGAAGCTTTGCTGAAGGCAGGTATTGAAGAACAAGATGCTGAAAGGTATGAATATGTGGTTCGTGAAAACATCACTTTTGCTGATGAAGAAACGGGTAGTGAAATAACCGTTATTCCAGCGGATAATTATCAAGTTACCACCATGGTCGACTTTGGCACCAAAGTTCTTGGAACACAAAACGCAAACCTAAAAAACCTCAGTGATTTCGAGGATCAATTTGCCAACGCACGTACCTTTAGCTTTTTGCACGAAATAGAATCCCTTCTTGAACACGGGCTTATCAAAGGTGGCGATCTCAATAACGCCATTGTATATGTAGACAAAGAGCTTTCTGAAGCTACCATGAGCAAACTCTGCAAGGCTTTTAACAGAGATAGTATTTCGGTTAAACCCAATGGTATTTTAGATAATTTGACATTAAAATATCCCAACGAAGCTGCTCGTCACAAATTGCTAGACGTAATTGGTGATTTGGCGCTAGTGGGCTGCCGTATTAAGGGAAAGGTAATTGCAAACAAACCAGGACACGGTACCAATACTAGCTTTGCCAAAAAACTCGCTAAAATCATCAAACAAGAAAGACGCAATCGCGTACCTGAGTTTGATTTGAACGCTGAACCAGTAATGGACGTAAATGCCATTATGAAAGTATTACCACACCGCCCTCCATTCTTATTGGTAGACAAGATTTTGGAATTGAGTGACACACATATCGTAGGTATGAAGAGCATCACGATGAACGAACCCTACTTTGCAGGACACTTTCCTGGACAGCCTGTTATGCCCGGCGTACTTCAGATAGAGGCCATGGCACAAGCAGGTGGTGTATTGGTATTGAATACCGTTCCAGATCCAGAAAACTACCTCACATTTTTTATGAAAATTGAAAATGCCAAATTCAAGAACCCCGTTGTTCCTGGAGATACACTCATTTTCAAAATGGAATTATTATCGCCCATACGCAGGGGTATTTGCCATATGCAAGCCGTAGCGTATTCAAGAGGCAGGGTTACAACAGAGGCTGAAATGATGGCTCAAATTGTACGAAAAGATCAAGTCAAAGTATGAATCAACCATTAGCATACGTACATTCAGATGCGAAAATTGCAAAGAATGTCGTGATAGAGCCATTTACCACAATTGATAAAAACGTGGTGATAGGCGAGGGAACCTGGATAGGTCCAAACGTAACCATCATGGAAGGTGCACGAATAGGGAAAAACTGCAATATTTTTTCTGGCGCTGTAATCAGTGCTGTTCCTCAAGACCTTAAGTTTAACGGAGAAAAAACAACCGCTGAAATAGGTGACAACACTACCATTAGGGAATGTGTTACCATTAACCGTGGTACTACTTCAAGAGCAAAGACTAAAATTGGGAAGCACTGCCTCATTATGGCTTATTCTCACATTGCTCACGATTGTATTGTTGGTGACCATTGTATTTTCTCAAACAATAGCACGCTTGCAGGGCATATTTCTGTAGGCAGTCACGTTATTCTGGCTGGAATGACGGCCGTACACCAGTTTTGTTCCATTGGCGATCACGCTTTTGTTGCAGGTGGTTCATTGGTCCGTAAGGATATCCCACCATTTGTAAAAGCAGCTCGTGAGCCGCTTTCCTATGCGGGTGTTAATTCTGTTGGTTTAAGACGTAGGGGCTTTGATTCAGATAAAATCAAAGAAATTCAGAGCATTTATCGCATCCTCTACCAAAAGAACTTTAATAATACTCAGGCAACACAGATTATTGAGGCCGAAATGGAAGCATCTACAGAAAGAGATGATATCCTTCAGTTCATCAGACAATCACAACGCGGTATTATGAAAGGATATATTCAAAACTAATTTATGGCATCAACTTCAGATATTCGAAAAGGTCTTTGTATTCATTATAACAATGACATTTATAAAGTAATAGAGTTTTTACACGTCAAACCTGGGAAAGGCCCCGCGTTTGTACGCACCAAGCTCAAAAGTGTAACCTCAGGTAAGGTGATTGACAATACTTTTTCTGCTGGACATAAAATTGAAGATGTACGTGTGGAAACACGTAAGTATCAGTTTTTATACGCAGTTGGCGATGTGTACCATTTTATGAACACAGAAGACTACAATCAAATTGAACTGCAAGAAAGCATCCTTGATCATCCAAAATTGATGAAAGAAGGGGAGATAGTCACGGTGATGACAAATACCGAAAATGACAGTCCGCTTTGTGTTGATATGCCTGCTAGTGTAATTCTAGAAATTACGCATACCGAACCTGGTGTGAAGGGCAATACGGCTACAAACGCCACAAAACCCGCAACTGCCGAAACAGGTGCAAAAATCAATGTTCCTCTGTTTATTAACGAAGGAGATAAAATAAAAGTAGATACCGAAAAAGGCAGCTACATCGAACGCGTAAAAGAATAATATGAGCGTATTAGTAACCAAAGATTCAAACATTATCGTACAAGGCTTTACAGGAAGTGAAGGCACTTTTCATGCTAGCCAAATGATTGCTTATGGCACCAATGTCGTTGGAGGTGTAACCCCCGGAAAAGGCGGACAAACGCATTTAGGTAAACCTGTTTTTAATACCGTTGCAGAAGCTGTTAAAGAAGTCAACGCAGACACTTCCATCATTTTTGTACCACCAGCCTTTGCTGCTGATGCCATTATGGAAGCCGCTGAAGCTGGAATAAAGGTTATCATTACCATTACAGAAGGAATTCCCGTGAACGACATGGCAAAAGCCATGGAATATGTTAACGGTAAAGACTGCCGTGTGGTAGGTCCAAACTGCCCAGGTGTTATTTCTCCAGATGAAGCCAAAGTGGGTATTATGCCCGGCTTTGTCTTTAAAAAAGGAAACGTAGGTATCGTGTCCAAATCAGGAACGCTCACCTATGAAGCTGCTGATCAAGTAGTGAAAGAAGGATATGGTATAACAACCGCAATTGGGATTGGCGGGGATCCCATCATAGGAACAACAACCAAAGATGCAGTACAACTGCTTATGGAAGACGATGAAACCGAATGTATTGTCATGATAGGCGAAATAGGCGGACAATTAGAAGCAGACGCTGCTAATTGGATAAAATCTCAAGGCAATCCAAAACCCGTAGTAGGTTTTATTGCTGGGGAAACAGCACCTAAAGGCCGTACCATGGGACATGCAGGGGCAATAGTAGGTGGTGCAGAAGACACCGCTGAAGCCAAAAAAGCCATCATGAAATCGTGTGGCATACACGTTGTAGATTCACCAGCAGCCATTGGAAAGACCGTAGCACAAGTTTTAGCATAATATCATGGATTTAGTAAAAGGAAAAAATATCATCATTACAGGCGCTAGTAGGGGCATAGGCCGCGGCATAGCCATAGCATTTGCCAAGCAAGGTGCCAATGTAGCTTTTACATACAGCTCCTCCGAAGGCCCAGCCGAGGAATTGGAGGCAGAACTATGCACATTTGGTATAACCGCCAAGGCTTTTAAATCAAACGCTGCTGACTTTGATGCTGCACAGCAACTTGTCGCTGACGTTTTGGAAATATTTGATTCTATTGATGTACTCATCAATAATGCAGGCATTACCAAAGACAATCTGTTGATGCGTATTTCTGAAGAAGATTTTGATAAGGTCATAGAAGTCAACTTAAAATCTGTTTTTAACATGACCAAGGCGGTGCAACGCACCATGCTCAAGCAACGACACGGAAGCCTAATTCATATGAGTTCTGTTGTTGGCGTTAAAGGAAATGCGGGCCAGTCAAATTACGCCGCATCCAAAGCAGGTATTATTGGTTTTTCAAAATCAATAGCACTTGAATTGGGCTCAAGAAATATAAGATCAAATGTGATCGCACCCGGATTTATCGAAACAGAAATGACCGATAAACTCCCCGAAGATGTCGTAGCCCAATGGCGGGCGGGCATTCCACTAAAACGCGGCGGCTCCACAGAAGATGTAGCCAACGCTTGCCTTTTTTTAGCCGCTGATTTATCTGCATACATAACAGGACAGGTATTGCACGTAGATGGCGGTATGTTAACCTAAAATTTATATCATGGAAAAATTACCAAAACTTGGATTACCCCTAATAATACTTATAATCGTAGGTGTTATTTTTATTTCAAAATCATACATCAACATCCCTTATGGTGAAGCTGGTGTAGTATGGAAACGCTTTGGAGGCGGAACCGTAGTTGATGAACCACCCTTAGGCGAAGGGTTTCGTTTTATTGCACCTTGGAACCGTGTCTATACGTATAACATCAAACAACAAGAAGAGTTTGAGAGCGGCATGCGAGTGCTTTCTTCAAACGGACTTGAAATTTCCCTAGACGTATCGGTTTTATACCAACCAAAGATTGCCGAACTGGGCATGTTGCACAAAACCAAAGGAGAGAATTACCTGAACATCGTTATTGTTCCGGAAATTCGTGCAGTTGCCCGATCTGTAATTGGACGCTACACGCCCGAACAATTGTACTCCTCAAAGCGTGACGCCATTCAAAATGAAATTTATGAAGAAACCATGCGCAAGGTAGAAGGACAACATGTACAGCTCAATGCAGTATTGGTACGTGATGTAACCCTTCCAACGTCTATTAAAGAGGCTATTCAACGTAAACTTACCCAAGAGCAAGAAGCCTTGGAATATGAGTTTAGGTTAGAAAAAGCACGTCAGGAAGCAGAAAAAGTACGTATTGAAGCAGAGGGTAAAGCTGTAGCCAACAGGCTGTTAGCAGCATCGCTAACACCAAATATCTTAAGAGATAAGGGAATTGAGGCGACTCTTATGTTAGCAGAATCACCTAACACCAAAATTATTGTTGTTGGTGGTGGTGAAGATGGGCTGCCACTTATTTTAGGAAATCAGTAAGGTTTTCAAAAAATTTTCGATATTTGCATTGTAATGAGTAAAACACATTTTTTCCACCACAACAATATCGCGTTTCAAACGTGCTAGGTGGAGTATGTCAATAACCGTCTAACCCGTTTGTATTGCTCAAACGGGTTTTTTGTTATAATAAAGTCATGAAAGAAAATATACGTATCGCGATTCAGAAGTCAGGAAGACTTAACGAAGAATCATTAAAACTGCTCAAGAGCTGTGGCATTGCCATCAACAATGGCAAAGACCAGCTTAAGACATCGTCATCTAATTTCCCCATAGAGGTTTATTACCTACGCAACGGAGATATTCCGCAATACCTCAGAGATGGGGTAGTGGATTTGGCCATCATTGGTGAAAATCTAATCGTTGAAAAAGGAGAGGATATTCCCATCCTTGAGCCACTGGGCTTTTCAAAATGTCGGGTGTCCATAGCTGTTCCAAAAGGGAGTACATATAGCAGCGTTGCCGATTTAGCAGGCAAGCGCATCGCTACATCTTATCCAAAAACAGTTCAGAAATACCTGTCGGAATGGAATATTAAAGCTGATTTACACATCATTAACGGCTCGGTGGAGATAGCACCCAATATTGGCCTATCAGATGCCATTTGCGACATCGTTTCCAGTGGATCTACGCTATTTAAGAACAACCTTAAAGAAGTTGAAGTGTTGTTCAAGTCACAAGCCGTTTTGGTTGGTGGTATGGGATTGTCAGCTGCCAAACAAGAAATTCTCGATACGCTTTTGTTCCGTATTCGTGCTGTAAACGCAGGAAAAAATTCCAGATACATCATCATGAATGTGCCAAACGACGCCATCGATACCATATCTAAAATGCTGCCGGTACTAAAAAGCCCTACGGTTATGCCCTTGGTTGAAGAAGGTTGGAGTTCGTTACACTCTGCCATAGACAAAAACACCTTCTGGGAAATGGTAGATGCTCTAAAAGCGGCCGGTGCCCGAGATATATTGGTATGTCCCATTGAACGAATCATTCAATAATGAAATTTATATCCAATCCTGATCGAAGTACGTGGCAGGCGCTTACCCAGCGTCCAACTGCTGATTTCTCTTCTATTGAACCCATAGTGGATGAAGTCTTTGCTGCCGTGCGTAGCAATGGCGATGCAGCCGTTCGGGAGTACAGCCAAAAGTTTGACGCATATACTCCTGATCAACTGATGGTGGATGCGCAAGCATTGGCAAATGCCAAAAGTGAATTGTCTGCGGAACTGGTCGCTGCTATTGACGTGGCCTATGAAAACATTTACCGCTTTCACAAAGCACAAAAAACAGCACCCGTTCGTTTGGATACCCAAGAAGGGGTTAGCTGCTGGCAAGAGAAAAAACCCATTGAGAAAGTAGGAATTTATATTCCCGGCGGAACCGCACCGTTATTTTCAACCGTCTTGATGCTGGCCATTCCTGCACAACTGGCAGGCTGTAGTCAAATAGTATTGTGTACACCACCAAACGAAGCAGGTATTCCTGCTGCCATTCGCTATGCAGCACAAAAATGTGGCGTGACGCTCGTAGCACAAATTGGCGGCATACAGGCCATAGCTGCCCTTACGTTTGGCACTGAAAGCATTCCTAAAGTTTATAAGATATTTGGTCCTGGAAATCAGTTTGTAACGGTAGCCAAGCAAAAGGCAACCCAATACCAAACCGCCATTGATATGCCCGCAGGCCCATCTGAACTCTTGGTAGTTGCAGACAGCACGGCAACCTCCGCTTATGTGGCTGCAGACCTGTTGTCCCAAGCCGAGCACGGCAAAGACAGTCAGGTGATATTGGTTACAACGACCAAAGAAATGGGGGAGTTGGTAAAAGCTGAACTCGACAAACAATTGCTTGCGCTGCCACGAAAAGAAATCGCTGCTGCAGCATTGGAAAACTCATTGGCTGTATATTTTGACAACGAACAAGTTGCACTTGATTTTATCAACGAATACGGTCCTGAGCACTACATCGCTTGTGTGGAGAACGAAACCCTATTTATAGATGGGATTATCAACGCAGGTTCTGTGTTTATTGGCAATTATACGCCTGAAAGTGCTGGTGACTATGCTTCTGGTACCAATCACACGTTGCCTACCAATGGATACACCAAACAATACAGTGGGGTTAATTTAGATGCCTTTTTAAAGGCGATAACCTATCAGCGCATCAGTGCGCAAGGTATACAGTCTTTAGGCCCACACATTGAGGCTATGGCTGCAGCAGAGGGGCTTGATGCCCACAAGAACGCAGTAAGCTTGCGATTAAAAGATTTGAACAATGGCTAAGGCATTTGATTTAACGCAGTGGGCTAGACCCGAAATGTTGGCGCTTGCGCCCTATACTTCGGCTAGGGATACCTTTACCGCAACAGAAGGGAAGTATACCTTTTTGGATGCCAACGAGAATCCCAATCCGTCTTCGGTCAACAGGTATCCAGATCCAAATCAATTGGCATTGAAGAAAGAAATAGCTGCACTTCGCGGCTGTGCGATCAATCAACTTTTGATTGGAAATGGCAGTGATGAAATCTTGGATTTACTATTCCGAGCGTTTTGCACACCCAATAAAGACAACATAATTCTTATGCCACCCACTTATGGTATGTATGCCGTGTTGGCAAACATCAATGGTGTGGGCATTAAAGAAGTACCGCTTACGGCTGATTTTCAATTGAAGACTGATGAAATCCTAGCAGCTGTTGATCCAAACACCAAGGCTATTTTCTTTTGTAGCCCCAACAATCCAAGTGGAAACTTGTTTAAAACCTCAGACATAACAGCATTGCTCAACGGCTTTGATGGGTTGGTGGTTATAGACGAGGCGTATATCGATTTTACAGATGGGCCAAGTTGGCGATCTGAATTAGACAACTATCCTAACCTTGTGGTGACGCAGACTCTTTCCAAAGCCTTTGGACTGGCGGGATTGCGCTTGGGCATTGCCATTGCTCAACCCAACATCATCAAGCTGTTGCACAACATCAAACCGCCTTACAACATCAATACCCTCAGTCAACAACAAGCGATTGAAGTCTTATCGGATATCGAAAAAGTAAACAAGCAAATAGCAGAATTGCTAGCCGAACGCAGTAGGGTAGCGGCTTATTTAAATGAACTGGATTGGGTAAAAACTGTATTTCCATCAGATGCCAATTTTTTATTAATGCGCGTTGATGATGCAAACAAACGCTATGACGCATTGCTTGCGCAAAAAGTGGTGGTACGCAACCGATCTACGCAGACAAATTGTGAAAATACCCTTCGTATAAGCATAGGTACCCCAGCAGAAAACAACGAACTTATGGAAGCTTGTAATACCATATCATTATGAAAAAAGTATTGTTTATTGACCGAGACGGCACCCTAGCACTGGAGCCTGAAAACTACCAACTCGATGCATTGGATAAACTCGTTTTTTATCCCGGTGTGTTTCAGTATTTGGGACGTATCGCCAAGGAGTTAGATTATGAATTGGTTATGGTAACCAACCAAGACGGTTTAGGAACGGATAGCTTTCCAGAAGACACCTTTTGGTCCACACACGATTTTATGATGACTGCCTTAAAAAATGAAGGCATAAACTTTAGCGAAGTGCTTATCGATAAAAGCCTACCAGCCGACAATGCACCTACACGCAAACCCAAAACGGGCATGCTTTCCGCTTACCTAGACAATGCAGACTACGACCTTGGAAGCTCATATGTCATTGGCGATAGATTAACAGATATGGAACTGGCAGCTAACCTAGGCGCAAAGGGCATCTTGTTGCAAAACGATGCGCGTATGGCAACAGCAATCCCAGAAGCATTAGCGAATGCCATTGCACTGAAAACAACCGCTTGGAGCGAGGTATATACCTTGTTAAAGGCTGGTGGAAGACGCATCAGCCACGAGCGCAAAACAAAAGAAACAGCCATTGAAATCGACCTAAACCTCGATGGAACAGGCGAAAGCAGTATTGATACGGGGATTGCCTTTTTTGATCACATGCTAGACCAATTGGCACGTCACGGAGGCGTAGACCTAAAGCTGACCACCAAAGGGGATTTGGAAATAGACGAACACCACACCATTGAAGATACGGCCATTGCCTTAGGCGAAGCCTTTGGAAAAGCATTGGGCGATAAGCTGGGCATTGAACGCTATGGCTTTTGCTTGCCTATGGACGATTGTTTGGCGCAAGTTTCCCTTGATTTTGGGGGTCGTGCATGGTTGATGTGGAATGCGAAATTCAAAAGAGAACTCATTGGTAAAATGCCAACAGAAATGTTCTTTCACTTCTTTAAATCTTTTGCAGATGGTGCCAAGGCTAACCTGAACATCAAAGCAGAAGGACACAATGAACACCACAAGATTGAAGCCATTTTTAAGGCTTTTGCCAAGGCCATTCGTGCAGCCATTAAAAGGGATGCAGAAAAACTGGTATTACCCTCTACCAAAGGACAGTTATGAATGTAGTCATCATTGATTATGGGGCGGGCAATATTCAAAGCATTCGCTTTGCATTGGCGCGTTTGGGCATCACAGCCACGTTGAGCGACGATGCGACTACCATCAAAAATGCTTCGCATGTGATATTCCCTGGCGTTGGCGAGGCAAGTTCTGCTATGGAAAAACTCCGTGCAACGGGACTTGACAAACTCCTTCCTACACTAACACAACCCGTATTGGGCATCTGTTTGGGGATGCAACTGATGTGTAACCATACCGAAGAAGGCGACACAACAGGGCTTGGTATTTTCGATACCGCTGTTGTACGCTTTAAAACCAATTTAAATGTTCCCCATATGGGTTGGAATACGGTTGAAGGCAAAGGATTGCTCTTTAAGGATATCGATGCAAACAGCCATTTTTATATGGTACACAGCTTCTATGCGGTACCAAACGACAATATGGTTGGTGCTTGTACGTATGACGTTCCATTTGCTGCAGCCTTGGCGAAAGACAATTTTTACGGTACGCAGTTTCACCCAGAAAAAAGCGGAGCCGTGGGCGCACGCTTACTACAAAACTTTCTAGCCTTATGATTTTAGTTCCTGCCATAGATATCATCAACGGACAATGTGTACGTCTCACCAAAGGAGATTACGACACCAAAAAAGTCTATAGCGATTCGCCACTCGAAGTAGCCAAGGCTTTTGAGGGTGCTGGATTGACGCACCTGCACGTAGTTGATTTGGACGGCGCACGAGCAAAACATATCGTCAACACCAAAGTACTGGAAGCCATTGCAACCAAAACAGCACTCACGGTAGATTTTGGGGGTGGTATTAAGTCGGCTGTTGATTTGCAAACCGCCTTTGATTGTGGTGCTGCACAGGTTACTTTGGGTAGTATTGCCGTAGATGCACCGGAATTGGTTTTGGAGTGGCTACAACAATTTGGGGCAGACAAACTCATATTGGGCGCAGATGCCAAAGACAGACGTATTGCCACGCACGGATGGGAAAAAGACTCTGGGATAGACGTGTTGGATTTTGTCAAAGACTACACCGCAAAAGGTTTTAGGCATGTACTCTGTACTGATGTTGCCAAAGACGGCATGCTGGCAGGTCCATCGTTGGAGCTTTACTATGAGCTGCTCGAGAAAGTAAAAAAGATTTCGCTGATTGCTTCGGGTGGGGTAAGCAGTATGGACGATTTGTATCAACTGGAAGAATTGGGTTGTACGGCAGCCATCATTGGAAAGGCGATATACGAAGGGAAAATATCCTTAAAAGAATTGGAAAACTATCAATTAGAACAATCATAAGATGCTGACCAAAAGAATTATTCCTTGTTTGGATGTCAAAGACGGACGTACTGTAAAGGGTGTCAACTTTGTCTCTTTGCGTGATGCGGGCGACCCCGTTGAACTGGCGCAACGTTATGCGCAGGAAGGCGCAGACGAATTGGTCTTTTTGGACATTTCCGCATCTGAAGAAAAACGCAAGACCTTGGCACAACTGGTGCGTCATGTAGCACAGGCCATAGACATCCCCTTTACGGTGGGTGGTGGCATAAGTTCCGTTGAAGACGTAGGTGTCTTACTAGACAACGGCGCAGACAAGGTTTCCATCAACTCGGCAGCGGTACGCCGCCCAGAACTCATAAGTGAACTGGCACAGCGTTTTGGCACCCAATGTATCGTCGTAGCCATCGATGCCAAACAAATTGAAGACGAATGGGTGGTACACTTGGTAGGCGGTAAAGTACCCACGGAAAGACGGCTGTTTGAATGGGCGACTGAAGCCGTGGAACGAGGCGCTGGCGAACTGCTCTTTACTTCTATGGATCACGATGGTACCAAGCAAGGCTTTGCCAATGCAGCATTAAAAAAATTAAGTGAAACGGTAAGCGTTCCTGTAATTGCTTCTGGTGGAGCAGGGGAGATGACCCATTTTGTTGATACCTTTGTACAAGGAAATGCAGATGCCGCTTTGGCAGCAAGTGTGTTTCACTTTAAAGAAATCGGCATACCCGAACTCAAAACATATTTAGATCAACATCAAATACCCGTACGATGAACATAGATTTTAGCAAATACCCAGACGGACTTGTACCTGCCATAGTACAAGACGCACAGACAAAAACCGTGCTGATGCTGGGCTACATGAATGCCGAAGCCGTTGCCAAAACCGAAGCTACCCAACAAGTTACCTTCTACAGCAGAAGTAAAAACCGCCTGTGGACCAAAGGTGAGGAAAGCGGGAATGTATTGGAATTGGTATCCTTGGCCGTGGATTGCGATATGGACGCACTGCTTGTTAAAGCTACACCCAAAGGACCCACCTGCCACACAGGTAGCGATACCTGCTGGAACGAAAAAAACAGCCCTTCTTATGGGTTTCTATCGGGGTTGGAAGACACCATTGCTGACCGCAAAAACAACCCAACTGACAAAAGTTATGTAGCGAGTTTGTTCGCCAAAGGCATTAATAAGATTGCACAAAAAGTAGGCGAGGAAGCGGTGGAAACGGTTATCGAAGCCAAAGACAATGACAAAGGCCTATTCTTAAACGAAAGTGCCGATTTACTCTTTCACCTGTTGATTTTACTGCAAGCCAAAGGATATGCACTGCAAGATGTGGTGGATGTGTTGGAGAGTAGGGAATAGTGATTAGTTAATAGTGATTGGTTAATAGTTATTAGGCAATAGGAATTGTTGAGTGGTTTTTAATATCAATAAAATACAATCGTCCTTTTTTTTATATTTTTATGCTGTAACAATTTTATACGTATATCGTTAATATACCTATTAGCTTGTTTGCTCAAATTTAATTTACTTACCTTTTATGAAACGATTATTTACTACCCGAACCAACCTTGTCTTATTACTTTTAATTGTAATCCTACAGGGATGTGCCACTCTTGGCTTGACCTCCAAAAAAAGCAACACCATTGAAACCCATATTGACCTGAATGCTGTCGAGAACGACCAACTTTTGGTTACCCTAGACCCCGGACCCTTCCCGGCAGGTGAAGTAACTTTTTATATGCCAAGCGTTATTCCTGGCACTTATGAATATTCCGATTTTGGCCGTTTTATTTCTGATGTAAAAGCATTTAATAAAAAAAACCAGCCCCTAGAAGTCGTTAAAGAAGACACCAACATTTGGAAAATCGCCAACGGCAAACAACTAGATCGCATCACCTATTTGGTTGATGACACCTTTGACAGCGAAGACGGCAAAGAAGTATACCCGATGGGTGGAACCAAAATTGAAAAAGACGAAGTCTATTTACTAAACCTTCACGCCATGGTGGGCTACTTTAAAGGAGGCAAAGAATGGTCCTATCGTGTGACCATAGACTCACCAGCAGATTTGGTCCCGTTTTCTTCAATGGAATCGGTAAGTCATACCGCTACAAAAGACGTTTTTCTAGCAGGTCGCTACTTTAACATTATCGATGACCCCATTCTCTACACCAACGACGACAGCATTTCTTTCACCTTAGAAGATATCGAAGTAAGCCTAGCGGTTTATTCACCAACAGGAGCGCATAAAGCCGCTGATTTTAAGGATACCCTAGAGAAGATGATGCGAGCGCAAAAACGCTTCTTGGGCGATGCCAATACCACCAAAAGCTATGACATCCTCTTGTTGTTGATGAGCATGGAAGAATTGCAACACTACGGTGGCGTGCAAGGGGCATTGGAGCACCACACTTCCACAACCGTGGTATTCTATGAAGGACTGGACACAGCATCGCTGAAAGAGTATTTGACTGACGTGGTTTCACATGAGTTTTTCCACACGCTAACGCCCTTGAACGTACACTCAGAGCAAGTGCATTATTTCAACTATAACGAAGGCGTGATGTCAGAACACCTTTGGATGTATGAGGGCACCACAGAATATTTTGCCAACCTTTTCCAAGTGCAACAAAAGCTTATAGACGAAGACAATTTTTATGGACGTATGTCAGATAAGATTTCAAGTGCCAGCCGCTATGACGACACCATGCCGTTTACGGAAATGAGCACCAAAATCGTTGACGAGCCTTACCAATCCAACTACCAAAACGTATACTACAAAGGTGCCTTGATTAATATGTGTTTGGACATCATCATTAGAGAGCAGAGTGGGGGCGCACGTGGCTTTTTAGCTGTTATGCAGGCATTGGCCAAAAAATATGGCGTAGACACCCCCTTCACTGACAACCAACTCTTTGATGAAATTGTTGCCATGACCTATCCAGAAGTGGGTGACTTTATCAAAACCTATGTGCAAGGGGATACACCCATTCCGTATAAAAGTTTTTTGGAAAAGGCAGGCGTTACCATTTCCAATTCCGACAAAAAACTACAAAGCATCATCTTGCTAGATAGCCGAACCCCTTTTATTAGCAGTAAAACCTCCGAAGAAGGCAATGTTGACTTGGCAGTTATGGGTCTTAACAACCGCTTGGCAGAAATCGGTTTTCAAGAAGGAGACTTGTTACGTGTATTTAACGGAACTGAGATTCCCGAACTTTCAAAAGAAAATATGGGCGCCCTAAACATGTTGTTTGGTACATCTTTTAGCTGGACGCCAGACCAAGAAGTGACTTTTGAAGTAGACCGCGATGGTGAACGCTTAACCCTTAGTGGAACCGTTGGAATAGCCGTAGCACCGGCCAAAGGCATTGCAGCTATGGATGATGCCACACCCGCACAAATTGCACTGCGAAATGCGTGGTTGTATGAGTAGTTATTAGGCAATAGTTATTAGTTAATGGTGAATAGTTATTAGTTAATGGTTATTAGTTAATGGTTATTAGTTAATAGGCAATAGGTTTTAGTTGATTAGGGATTGTCTAATCTTTCCGAAAACCAAACAATTATGCCCAAGCA
>ERZ887830.265-NODE-265-length-33841-cov-19.968508_pt1 | contig 33841 bp, 38 predicted proteins | sample MGYA00521101_ERZ887830 | MGnify/ENA primary metagenome ERZ887830 (study PRJEB32303, sample SAMEA104408592) | aquatic metagenome | biome: Marine water; feature: Pelagic; material: water | place: Baltic Sea | collected 2014-06-05T16:38:00 | depth 1,762 m ... | reverse complement strand
ATCCCAAACAGCTTGCTGACCCATGTATCGAATCACTGATCGATACAGGCCCTGCCATACAAAGATCAACGAGGTTGCAATCAGTTGCACACCCACGCCCAACAACCATATTTCGTTCACTGGTTGCGCTGGTCCATCAGTGCCAATAATGGCGGCACCGTACAAGGCGCCCACCACAATCATCAGATCCAGTAATAGCCATCCTGAAAAGTGAAAGGGGGGAGGTGGAGATCGACGGGCCAGCATCCAAACCACGGCAGAAATAGAATTGAATCCGATCGCTCGAAACCACGACGCTATCTTCTTGACTCTATCCACTTGCACCACCCAGCCGAGCCCCTGAGGACTGACGCTGTTTATCTAGAGAGATCGTAGTTTAAGCTCTGATTCGCGCATACACCACTATCGAAAGCGTGGGAATGGTCGACAAAAGTACCAGAAGTGGCAACGGTAGCTGGTTACCGATGATCATTATCGCCAGCGGATACTGCCAGACCACCTGTATTGCCAGCAATCCCAACGTGACCGGGAGTGGACTGCCCACCATAATGACCAGTCGCTGATAAGCATGATCTCGGTGCGCTATGTGTGGCGCCTGCCCCGATGCAAGACGAATCAGCAGCGTGATACTGGTATCAAGAAAGAAAGGCATCATCAGCACGACCCATGCCCAACCCAGCAACAGCGATTGATCAAACGCCACTAACCCCAATACTGCGAGAAAAAACCCAAGCGGTATCGCCCCGGCATCCCCCATAAACAGCTTAGCAGGGGGCCAGTTCAGCCACAGTAGCGGCAGACAGCAAATAGCCGCCCAAGCGCACCACACCACCCAATAGGGATCATCAGAGAGACTAAAATGAGCCATTAGCCCCAAACCCACCGACACACACAACAGCTGCGCGGTCGCTAATCCATCCGCGCCATCCATAAAATTAAATAGATTGACGCACCAAGCAACACCGACTCCCACGGCGATCAAAGCAACACCCGACAGAGGGGATTGGGGGAATAGGAGCCAGGGTGTGAGCAAACCCACCCCCAAGTAGCAGAGCAATCGCACACTGCTGGCCAACCCCCAGCGATCATCGGTCAGGCCAACCGCAGTCAGTAGTACAAGGAAAGCTGCCACAGTTCTTGCGCCGTCTGTCGAGGGCCCGAATGCCACTAGCGCGGCCAACAAACTGACCGGAACGATTCCAGCCCCGACCACGGTCGGCTCGGCATGGAGGCCTCGATCCGTCGGTTGATCCACGAGGCCCCAATAAGGCGCAACTTTGCTATACAGCAATAACCCTAATGCGGAAGCAACCAGCACGCAGGCAAGGAGCATCATGAGGCTGACTCGGCAAGACGAAGGGACTCCAGCGTCCATTTTGGCTGCCAATCCGAAATGGATGGCTGAGCACCGTTCCAATACTGCTGGGTCAGTGCATGCCACGTAGCGCCCTGCTCCGATGCGCCACGCCAGTCTAAAACAAGCCCACCCCAGCGGCATAACCACTCGGGCGTCATTCCCCAGCATCTGCCTGCAGACAGTGCCTTAGAGATACGCGCCGCATCGTATTGCTGCCCGTCGGTGGCAGCCAACACCGTTGATGGACTCGATTCCGGCAACGACTGCAACGCGCGACCCACAATCAGTTCAATCAAGTCTGGTCGGCTAATCAAGCACCGATTACCCACTGCCGGGAGCGCAGCCGGCCACCAGCGCATCAGCCGAGAGACTCTCGCAAGATTCGCCGTGAGCTCTTGATCATAAATCAGTGCAGGCCGAATGATCGTCAATGCTTGTTCATGACCCCGACAAATCGCCTTGAGCGCGATCTCCGACTGCCATTTTGATGCAGCGTACCCATCATCTGGCTGCGGATAAAGTGAGGCATCACTATCGGGTAGTCGCGCTGCTCTCGGTACCGTATTGAGAGAGCTGATAAAGAGAAAATGAGGGACACCCAGTCGACCAGCGATGTCGGCAAGCTGACCGGTTGCCTGAACATTGGCTCGCTCATAATCTGCCCGGGTCGCCAGTCGGTGTGCCAAACCACCACAGTGAACTACACAGCTGACGTCATGAAATAGCGCTTCAGAGGGCATGCTGGGACTGTCAAGGTCGTAAAAGCCCCAGTCATGCTCCCAGCCCTCGGGCGCCTGCCGTCCTGCAAGGCGAACCTTAACGCCACGAGATTGGAGTGCGGCACACAGTGCGCGTCCGAGATAGCCCGTGCCCCCCGTCAAGAGGAGCACGGTGCGCGCTCCCTCATGATGGCATCACTGTAAACGGATAGCATCACGATTTTTGTCAATCGTGGCCTGACCAATGCCTTGAACAGCGGCCAATTCGTCAATCTGTTCAAATGGCCCATACGCTTCTCGATACTCAATAATCCGATAAGCCTTTGCGAGCCCCACGCCTTCTAACGCGTCTGCCAAAGACTCGGCAGTGGCAAGATTAATATTGACCGGCGTTTCTGCCAACGACGTCAGAGGCAAAGCGCCACAGCACGTCACCATGAATCCCATCACACACGCTCGTAGGATGCGAGGGAGGGCGTTAAGCTGCCGCGTCTGCAAGGGCGCTGACAGTGACCGGGCTTGTGCTGCTGAAAAAATTTGCATGTTCATATTGAGTGCTCCATTAGTTTGATCATCAGTGAATTCCCATACTGGGATACTGAAAAACTATGAAGATATCCATGACCTCTAAACAGATCACCGGGCGCAGCAGCTCTTTAACGACTGGCATTGATGTTTAATGATTCAACAATTTGTGTTGCCGTAGCGGCTGGATCGTGCGCTTCGGTAATCGATCGCCCCACAACCAGATGGGTTGCACCTGCCGCCATTGCATCGCTGGGAGTCACCACTCGCCGCTGGTCTCCTGCATCGTCTCCCGCTTGCCTGATACCGGGCGTGACCAACAGGAAGTCCGGGCGCTGACGCTGTGACAAAAGCGTCGCCTCCGCTGCTGAGCAAACCACACCATCTAGCCCGACTTTTTCAGCCAGTGCAGCAAGCTCGCAGACACGGTCAATCGGCTCTGCATCCCACCCTAATTCAGCCAGATCTGCACGCTGCATGCTCGTCAGAACCGTGACTGCCACTAAGTAAGGACGTTTAGCAAAGCCCGACAGAGCATCCCGCGCTGCCAACATCATGCGCGACCCGCCAGACGCGTGCACGTTCACCATCCAGACACCCATCTCGGCTGCCGCCGCTACAGCACGGCCGACCGTATTCGGAATATCGTGGAACTTCAAATCCAAGAAAATCTCAAAACCCAAGTCCTGCAGCGCCAACACAACGCTCGGCCCCGCCGCGGTAAACAGTTGTTTTCCAACTTTTAAGCGCACCATCTTCGGGTCTAGCTGGCGCGCGAGACGGAGTGCGTCTTCTGCGGATCCATAGTCGAGGGCAACGATTAAGGGGCTGCCTAATAAGGGGTTATCAAGATCAGCCATGAGCCTTCGCCGGCACCGTGCCTAAATAGTGAATGGAATCCCAGTGCCGGCATCCCGGACAACGCCAATGACGGGATTGGCCCGTGAAACCACAATGATCGCAAGCATATCCCTGCTCGTCTCGCGTCAACTGCTCGAGGATACGTCGCTCCGGTTGGTCGTTCTCTTCTGGCAAACCGCTCAGCAAGAGCGACATCGCCACGGCAACGGAAGGATTATCCGCTAAGGTCCGTCGTAAGAAATCATCAGCAGCGGTTCGATCTTTTTCAGCTTCCAATTCTGCTGCCAGTGACAACGCCAACAAAGGGGAAGGCTGCTGCTCGTAGTAGCGATGCAGCACTGCGGTGTAAGTGCTCTCGCCGTCTTGATCAGCGCAAATTTGCGACAGCAAGCTCAGGAGCTCGGGCGTACACGTTCGACCGCTGGCCATGATCACCTCAAAATGCGCCAACGCCTCTTTGGGCGATGACTCCATCAGCGACACATTGGCCGACCCCATTCGCGCCCGCAAGTCCTTATCGTTATCGCGCAACGCATCGCGATAGTACTGACGTGCCAGCGATGGATCCTGCTCGCTGATCGCCGCCTCCGCCTGTTCGCACAGATAATGGCAACGCAACTGATGGGCAGACTGCCCATGTCCTGTCGCTAGGGGGTCCTCTGACTGCGACAGCGCGATCAAATTCTCAGCGGTGACCACCGCCGCAGACCATTCGCGCTGCGCCTCGAAAACCTCGAGTAAATGTCGCTGTGCGGTGGCGTTCAGGTCAGGCGACTGATCCGATAGATCCCGCAACAACTGCTCGGCTCTGTCATACAGGCCGGCAGCGATAAAGTCGCGGGCCAATTCGAGATGCACTTGATGCAATTGCACTGCCGTCAGATGAGAGCGCGTTAATAAATTCTGATGAATACGAATCGCACGGTCCACCTCACCGCGCTTTCTCAAAACGCTACCCAATGCAATGTGGGTATCTAAAGTGTCCTCATTGACCGACAACGCCTCGGTAAAGGCATCGATCGCATCTTCCTCTTCACCATCGAGCAAGAAGTTAAACCCACGATAATACTGTGACGGCAACTGTGCTCGGCCGGCCTCATCCATTCGCAAACCGCCCCGAGCGAGTGTCCACCCTCCGGCGACAGCCAACACTAGCAGGAGCAGCAGCAGCGCATTATTAGCGATCATCGGCTTGACCCTTTTGTGTCTCCAGCAGAAGACGATCGCAGCGTTTGCGCAGACTGCGTATTGTCGCGGCGCGGCGGACAGCAATCAGCGATCCAGCGCTCAACCCAAGCAACACCCCCAATCCCAGCGCCAGTAATAACCAAATCGCGATCGATTGTTCGGGCAATTGAAACAGCAATAAATCCAAGGGAACCGCTTGGGTGTTCTGCAACGCAAACAAACCGCCAGAAAGAAGGGCGCAAAGCGCAAACAAAACGGTCAGAAATTGCCTCAACAACCGCATTGTCAGAAGCCAGACTTAACCGCCAGATTCACTCGGTCTCGCAGCTCTTTTCCGGGTTTAAAGTGAGGGACATGCTTAGCGCGCAGGTCGACCGCGTCACCCGTCCTCGGGTTACGTCCTTGGCGAGGCTCGCGGTAGTGGAGCGAAAAACTGCCGAAGCCGCGGATCTCGATCCGCTCACCGGATGATAAGGTCTCGGCCATTTGGTCTATCAGTAGCTTTACCGCCAATTCGACATCTTTGGCACTTAACTGGCTCTGACCATCCGCCATCAGCTCAATCAACTCACTACGGGTCATCGTCTCGCCTCTCTATTTCCAAGCGTCATTCTGGCCGACCCCTAACTTATTGACAAGTCATTCATTTTAATGCGGTTTTTAGAGCCTTACGGGCGCTCGAATCAGCCACAAAAAAGGCCGGCAAAAGCCGGCCTTAAGTGACGCGCTAACCGGCTCTCATTGATCGTCCATTTGCGCCTTGATCAAGTCGCCGATCGTGCCCGGAGATGACGTTTCATCCTGCTCTTTCAGAGACGCAACCGCTTCTTTCTCGTCATCAATATCCTTCGCCTTGATGGACAGTCCCAAACCTCGAGTCTTACGGTCGACGTTGATCACCTTCGCCTCGACAGTATCGCCAACATTCAATTCAGAACGAGCGTCATCGACCCGGTCAAAGCTGATGTCTGCGGCCTTGAGATAGCCATCGACTTCATCAGAGAGCTTAATCACGGCCCCTTTTGCATCGACTTCAGTCACTTTGCCCGTCACCAAGCTGCCGCGATCGTTGTCGCTGACATACAGGGAGAAAGCATCCTCCTCCAACTGCTTGATACCCAATGAAATGCGCTCTCTCTCTGGGTCGATCGACAGGATCACGGTCTCGATCTCGTCACCTTTCTTGTAATTACGGACCGCTTCTTCACCGGTTTCATTCCAGCTAATGTCGCTGAGATGCACTAGGCCATCAATACTGCCCTCCAGCCCAATAAAGATACCAAAATCAGTAATGGACTTGATGCTACCTGAGATCTTATCGCCCTTGGCGTGATCGTCAGCAAAGGCATCCCACGGATTACGAGTGCACTGTTTAATGCCCAGCGAAATGCGTCGTCGCTCCTCATCGATATCGAGGACCATCACTTCGACTTCATCCCCTAGTTGAACGATTTTAGATGGATGAACATTTTTGTTGGTCCAGTCCATCTCTGAAACGTGCACCAATCCTTCAACGCCTTCTTCGATTTCTGCAAAACAGCCATAATCAGTGAGATTAGTCACCTTGGCCACGACGCGACTACCCTCAGGGTAACGGCCCGTAATCTGCACCCAAGGATCTTCACCCAGCTGCTTCAGACCTAGCGATACGCGGTTACGCTCGCGGTCAAATTTAAGAATTTTCACATCGAGCTCTTGTCCCACTTCTACAATCTCGCTGGGATGCTTGATGCGCTTCCACGCCATGTCGGTGATGTGCAGTAAGCCATCAACACCGCCCAAATCGACAAACGCGCCGTAGTCGGTCAGGTTCTTGACTACGCCCTTGACCGATTGGCCTTCCTGCAGATTCTGCAACAATTCTTCGCGTTCGGCGCTGTTAGCGGACTCCATCACGGCTCTGCGCGACACCACAACGTTATTGCGCTTCTGATCGAGTTTAATGACCTTGAACTCAAGCTCTTTGCCTTCGAGGTGTGTTGTCTCGCGAATAGGACGGACATCGATCAGCGATCCAGGCAAAAACGCTCGGATTGAATCGATATCAACTGTAAAGCCGCCTTTCACCTTGCCGTTAATCACGCCTATGACCACTTCATCTGCGACATGTGACGCTTCCAGTATCTTCCAAGCCTCGGCTCGTTTGGCTTTCTCTCTTGATAATTTAGTTTCACCAAAACCGTCTTCGACCGTCTCGAGCGCTACTTGGACTTCGTCTCCAATGCTCAGGCTGCATTCGCCATTGGCATTAGTGAACTGGTCAAGGGGGATAACCCCTTCCGATTTTAGGCCCGCGTGAACGGTAACCCACTCATTATCAATATCGATCACAACACCGGTAACAATTGAACCGGGTTCCATATCGACAGTTTGGAGGCTTTCTTCAAAGAGTTCGGCGAAGGATTCGCTCATGATGGTGTTCCTAAGGTAACGAGGCTAACTGCACCCCTTCCAGCTACTAGACTTAGCCGGGTTTATTGTCTTGACGCTTCGGCGGAGTCCAGCCGTTTTTCCGAAGCCTCTCTCATAATCTGTCTGGCGCTTGCCAACTCCAACACCCGGCCCAACACTTCACCGGCAGACAACGCAGTGCTATCGAGCACGATGGCGTCGTCGGCTGGCACCAAGGGCGACGCTGATCGGGATTCGTCCCGAGCGTCACGCTCTCTGATGGCCGCCAGAAGGCGCGCGAGATTAACACTCTCCCCACGCCCCTGCAACTGATGGTAACGACGCTCAGCACGGGCCTCCGCACTGGCAGTCAGAAAGATTTTTAGATCCGCGTTGGGAAACACGACGGTACCCATATCCCGGCCATCGGCAACTAATCCCGGTAATCTCGCCAGTTCCCGTTGTCTCAGGAGCAAGGCCTCGCGAACTTCCGGTAATGCTGCGACGGTCGACGCACTGATTCCGCCCTCCTCAGAGCGAATCTCCCGGGTGACATCCTCCCCTGATAACCAAACGGATACGCCCTCGATGCCTGGCTGAAAGGTGACATCAAGATCTCGGGCAACCACGGCCACTTGCTGTGCCTGATCAAGGGAAACATCACTCGATAAACACGCCAGCCCGACGACCCGATAGAGCGCACCGCTATCTAATAAATGCCAATCTAGCGTGTCTGCCAGGCTTTGTGACAAGGTACCTTTACCCGCTCCGCTGGGACCATCCACGCAGATAATAGGCGCTTCCCCAGCAACGGTTTCCCTCATAATGCCGTCACAGTCAGCCGCAGACCTGTTTTGGCCGCTAGCTCAGCGAACCCTGGAAACGACGTTGCGACATGAGCACAATCCCGGACGATGATCGGATCAGATGCACGCAAAGCTGCCATCGCAAAACTCATCGCAATGCGATGATCGTGATGGGTCGCAATCACGCCACCCGAGGGCGTACCGCCAAACACGGTGATCCCATCAGGCGCCACGGTATTATGAATACCCAGATGGGTCAGCCCCTCTGCCATGCTGGCAATGCGGTCACTTTCTTTAACACGCAGCTCCTCAGCGCCCCGCAATACCGTCACGCCCTCTGCACAGGCCGCGGCCACTAAAATCGCTGGCAGCTCGTCGATGGCCAGAGGCACTTCTTCCACGGGGATTTCGATCCCTCGCAAGGGCGCGTAACGAATCCGCAGATCTGCCACTGGCTCACCGCCCACTGTGCGCTCATGACGGACTTCAATATTGGCCCCCATCGCCCGCAAGATGGTCAGAACACCATCGCGGGTCGGGTTTAAGCCCACATGCTCTAACAGTAAATCCGAACCGGGGGCGATTGACGCACCCACCATAAAAAATGCCGCGGAAGAAATGTCGGCTGGAATATCGATCTCCGTGCCACGGAGAACGCCCCCGCCTGCCACGCTGATGACGCCCTCTTCGCGACTGACGGGGTAGCCAAAGCCCGTCAGCATGCGCTCTGTATGATCACGGGTGGGAGCGGGTTCAGTCACACTGGTGCGACCTGATGCATATAATCCGGCAAGTAACACGCTGGACTTCACTTGCGCACTGGCAACCGGCAAATCGTAATGAATACCAGTCAAAGACCCCCGACCCCGAATCGTCAATGGCGGGCATCCCTCGCGCGCATCGATCGACGCGCCCATTTGGGTCAGCGGGGTAATGATCCTACCCATGGGGCGGCGCATCAGTGACTCGTCGCCTGTCAGCACCGTATCAAACGACTGTCCCGCCAACAGCCCCGACATTAGCCGAATACTGGTGCCCGAATTACCGAGATCCAACGTCTGCTTAGGTGCTTGAAGGCCTCGCAGGCCCACCCCCTCAATCGTCAGTCGACCCGATTGAGGATCACTGATATCGACCCCCATCGCGCGAAAGGCCGATAGGGTCGCCAGGGCATCTTCGCCTTCTAGGAATCCGCTCACTGAAGTACGACCCTCAGCAATGGCGCCGAGCATAATCGAGCGATGCGACATCGATTTGTCACCTGGCACACGAATACGTCCTGTGAGCTTGCCACCTGGCGTCAGGGAAAACTGCATTACGCGGAGGGCTCCTCGTTCTTGGGAATGGGGTTCAGAATCGCATCATGCTCGCGACGCACGCCACGGCAGTCGCTAAACAATGCCTCCAAAGCGGGCCCATCGCCCTCTGCAATGAGTGCTCTTAAACGGTCATGTTCGATCGAGACCGCGTCCATTGCGCTCAAGATAGCGTCCCGGTTGGTCAGCGCAATGTCACGCCACATCACGGGATCAGAGCCGGCTATGCGAGTCATATCTCGCAGCGCGCCACCGCCATGTTTCATGGGGTGTAACGGATGACTACTCAGCATCGCGGTTAGGGCATACGCCACCATATGCGGCACATGGCTACTGGCGGCTAATGCCGCATCATGATCGGCCACCGACATCTGCGTGACCCGCGCACCCGCGGTCACCCAGAGCGCCTCGACCGCGGCGATCGCCGTCGGCTCGGTGCCTTCCACGGGGGTCAAAACAACCTCTCGCCCTTGAAAAAGACCGCTGTTAGCCGCCTGAACACCACTATGTTCGCTCCCCGCAATAGGATGCCCCGGGACAAACCTTGGATAAAAAGGGTGGGCCGCATCAACAATACTGCCCTTGATACTGGACATATCCGTGACCACAGGCTGTTTCCCTTGAGCCGCATGAGCTAGGACTTCGGGTAACAACTTTGCCGTGGCAACGGGCGGCGCACCGATGACAATGAGATCGGCCTGGTCAATCACCTGCGCTAAATCTAGTGAGAATCGATCGATCACTCCCAGTGCCTGCCCACGCTCTAAGGACGGCGCCCGAGGCCCCCATGCAATGATTTCCGCGCCCCAGTTTGACGCCTTCAGCGCACCGGCGAGAGAGCCCGATATGAGGCCCAACCCCAAGAATGCGACGACTGGGTCCTGATCAACCGAGGAGGTCAAATCGGTGCCCGAGGGTAAGAACCCAGTTTCTTCAGCATGATCGAATGCTCTTCAATTTGGGCCACTACCTCTGACAAAACAGTGTCTCCAAGGTGTCCTTCGCATTCGATGTAAAAGACATAAGTCCATTTTTCTGTTTTGGAGGGTCGCGAATCGATTCGGGTCAGGCTGACCCCCCGGTCCTCGAAAGGCTTAAGCAAGCCCAACAAGGCGCCAGGACGGTTACGGGCAGAAACCAGCAAAGACGTTTTATCGTGACCGCTCGGCGGCACCGTCTCTCGACCCAAGACTAAAAATCGGGTGGTGTTGTTAGAACTGTCCTGAATCGCACTCGCCAGTTGAGCCAGTCCATAGAGTGTCTCAGCAAGCTCCCCGGCAATCGCCGCCGTATCGTTCGACTGGCTCGCTCTGCGCGCCGCTTCACCGTTACTGGCTACCGCCTCTCGGGCAACATGCGGCAAATGGCTGTCCAACCATTGACGGCATTGACCCAAGGCCTGCTCATGTCCCATCACTAATGTCAGCGACTCTAGGGACACCCCCTTTGCCGCCAGCAAGTGATGCACAACAGGGAGTTCGATTTCACCACTGATCTGCAGCGGCGACTCGAGGAAGCAATCTAGGGTTTGCCCCACCATGCCCTCTGTTGAGTTTTCCACCGGCACCACACCAAAGTCACAGGCTCGCTCCTCAACCTGTCGAAATACCTTGTGAATACTCGCCTGCCCTTCTGGAATGGCCGACTGACCAAAATGCTTTAAGGCGGCTGCCTGGGAGTAGGTGCCCTCTGGCCCCAGAAATGCAACAGATAGCGGCTGCTCCAGCGCCAGACAGCTGGACATCACCTCTCTGAAAATGGACGCCACGTGATCACTGGCAAGTGGGCCCGGGTTGCGTTCCTGGATCGCGCGTAAGACCTGCGCCTCGCGCTCCGGCCGATAAAATTGGGGGCGTTCCTCTCCCGGCCGAGCCGTCTTTAATTTCACCTCTGCTACTTCCTGTGCGCAACGCGCTCGCGCACTGACCAAATCCAGCAACTGCGTATCGATGTCATCGATACGATCTCGTATTTTTCCTAGCTCGTCTTCAGGGCTCATAGCATTTCCCCTTACCCGCCTTTATTATCCGTGGCGCTGCTCAAAATGCCGCAAGAAATCGCACAAAGCATCGACCGACGCCTCGTCAACCGCATTGTAAAGGCTCGCTCTCATGCCACCGACCGATCGATGGCCCTTTAAATTCAGTAATTGCGCCGCTTCGGCTTCTTGTAAAAACACGTCATCCAGCGCAGCGTCTGCGAGGGTAAAGGGCACATTAATTAACGATCGACTCTTCACCTCAACGGGATTACTAAAAAAATCACTGGCATCAATCAAGTCATAGAGCTTGCCCGCCTTGCGACGATTGATCTCTTCTATGGCCGTCAATCCCCCCAGTTGCTCTAGCCAGTCAAACACCAGTCCCGCCAGATAAATGGCGAAGGTGGGTGGCGTGTTATGCATGGAATCGTTATCGGCAGCATTCTGCCAGTTCATGGTTGAGGGCGTCTCGGAGCGGGCGCGGCCCAATAAGTCGCGTCGCACGATCACCACGGTGAGTCCCGCGGGGCCTATATTTTTTTGCGCCCCCGCATAGATCACCCCAAACCGGCTCACATCGATAGGCTGAGACAAAATCGTAGACGACATATCAGCCACCAATGGCACCTCCGACTCGGGCACAGAGGAAAACGCCAAACCCCCAATCGTCTCGTTGGGACAGTAGTGCAGGTAAGCAGCCGACGAGTCTCGTTGCCACTCAGCCTCCTCGGGAACCGTCGTAAACTGGGTATCCGCAGAGCTCGCAACGAGATTGACTGGAGAATAGCGCGCCCCTTCCGCGTGGGCTTTTTTCGACCACTGGCCGGTCACGACTTGATCAATCACTTGACCAGAAACACTTAAATTGAGCGGTACTGCAGAAAACTGTGCAGTGGCGCCTCCCTGAAGAAACAAGACCGCATAGTCATCTGAAATCGCTAGCAGCCGGCGAAGCGTGGCTTCGGCGTGCTTCGCCACCGCCACAAACTCTCGACTTCTGTGACTCACCTCCATGACCGACACCCCCAAACCTAACCAATCGGTCATCTCTTCTTGGGCTCGGTTCAATACCGCTAGGGGTAACGCTGCGGGGCCAGCGCAAAAATTATGCGCACGGCTCACTCTGTTGCGTCCTCTTCCCCCTCAGAATCAACTGCACCACTGACGGGCACATCTGCCACCATGGATGCAGCGATATCAGGCGCTTCTATATCGTCCTCTGTAATTCGACTGACACTGACCAACACCTCTGCGTCGCGAGTACGAATGACCCGCACACCTTGCGTGTTGCGTCCCTGAACACCGACCTCTTCAATCCGGGTACGCACTGCCGTGCCTTGATTCGAAATCAGCATGATCTCATCGCCATCCCAGACTTGCTCGGCACCGACAAGCGCACCATTGCGATCTGAGGTGGTCATGCCGATGACTCCTTTGGTACCGCGGCCCTTAACAGGGAACTCACTGGTTTCAGAGCGTTTTCCGTAGCCGTTTTCACTGACCGTTAAGATCTTACTACCCGCCTGTGGCACCACTAGGGAAATCAGCCGATGACCACTACCTAAACGAATACCCCGAACCCCGCGGGCCGTCCTGCCCATGGCCCGAACGCTCGACTCAGCAAAGCGCACGACCTTTCCCTCACTGGAGAACAGCATAATATCTTGACTGCCATCGGTGACTGCCGTGCCCACGAGCACGTCGTCAGGATCCAACTCTATCGCTCGCAATCCGACACTACGCTGACGGGAGAAGAGACTCATATCGGTTTTCTTCACCGTACCATTTGCCGTTGCCATAAAGAGGTAATGATCCGTCTCATAGCCTTCTATCGGTAGGATCGACGTAATGCGCTCACCCTCGTCCAGAGGCAGCAAATTAACCATTGGCCGGCCTCTCGCAGTGCGGCTCGCCAAAGGAATATGAAAGACCTTCAACCAATACACTTTGCCGAGATTGGAAAAACACAGGATCGTCGCGTGAGTGCTGGCAATCAGCAAATGTTCAATGAAATCCTCATCCTTGACCGCCGTGGCGCTTTTGCCCGTCCCGCCCCTGCGCTGAGCTTGGTAATCGGTTAGAGACTGTGTTTTCCCATAACCGCCGTGGGAAATGGTCACAACACGATCTTCTTCGGTAATGAGATCCTCAACGGTTAGATCATGGGCAGAATCAGAAATTTGCGTGCGACGCTCATCTCCAAATTCCTCGACGACTGCCTCTAACTCTTCCCGAATGACTTGTTTCAGGCGATCTGGATCACCCAAGATATCCAGGTAATCGGCAATTTCGGCGATCTTGTCCGCATATTCTTGCAATAACTTTTCGTGCTCTAGCCCCGTCAGGCGGTGCAAACGCAAATCGAGGATGGCCTGCGCTTGGACGGGCGACAAATGGTATCGCCCCTCCAGCACACCGTATTGCTCGGGCAATTCATCCGGACGACACGCATCGGCACCCGCGCGCTCCAGCATCGCCATCACATCTCCGGGCACCCAAGACTGGGCCATCAGCCCCTCTCGCGCATCGGCAGAAGTCGGCGAAGATTTGATCAAATCGATAATCTCATCGATATTCGTTAACGCAATCGCCAGTCCCTCTAAGACATGGCCTCGCTCCCGCGCCTTTTTCAACAAATACACCGTCCGCCGGGTAACAATCTCTCTTCGGTGACGGACAAACGCCTCTATCATCTGCTTTAAATTGAGTACCTTCGGCTCACCGTCCACCAGCGCCACCATGTTGATACCCACGACGGACTGGAGCTGCGTTTGCGCGTAAAGGTTGTTCAGCACCACATCCCCGACCTCGCCACGACGTAGCTCAATCACAACGCGTAACCCGTCTTTATCGGATTCGTCACGTAGCTCAGTAATTCCCTCGAGCTTCTTTTCCTTGACCAATTCAGCGATGCGTTCGATCAGGCGCGCTTTGTTGAGCTGATACGGGATCTCGTGAATGATGATCGTATCTTTGCCCTTGGACTCATCCGAAATCACCTCGGCCTTAGCCCGCACATAAATACGGCCACGGCCAGTGCGATACGCCTGAACAATGCCCGCTCGACCGTTAATTTGCGCGCCGGTCGGGAAATCAGGTCCGGGGATGTACTCCATCAGCGCTTCAATGCTGATGTCTGGGTCTTGTAGGGTTGCCAGACAACCCGCCACCACCTCTCGTAAGTTGTGCGGGGGGATGTTCGTTGCCATCCCAACGGCAATACCCGAGGAGCCATTGACCAGCAGATTGGGAACGCGCGTCGGCAACACGACTGGGATTTGTTCCGTGCCGTCGTAATTGTCGACGAAATCGACCGTTTCTTTCTCGAGATCCGCGAGCAGCGAATGGGCAATTTTCGACATGCGGATTTCGGTGTAACGCATGGCAGCGGCAGAGTCGCCGTCGATTGACCCAAAGTTGCCCTGCCCATCGACTAAGGTGTAGCGCAGTGAAAAGTCCTGCGCCATCCGCACAATCGTGTCATAAACCGCAGAGTCACCATGAGGATGGTATTTACCGATAACATCACCGACAACCCGCGCCGACTTTTTATACGCTTTATTCCAGTCGTTATTGAGCTCGTTCATCGCGAATAAAACGCGCCGGTGGACCGGCTTGAGGCCATCTCGGACATCGGGTAGCGCCCGTCCCACAATCACGCTCATGGCGTAATCCATATAGGACTGCTTCAGCTCATCCTCGATTTTGACCGGGAGAATTTCCCGAGCCATTTCTTGCGTATTTTCTGCCATTCGGCCTACTCAATTGGGCGTAATGAGAGAGCCAAGAGCGACCCCCATCTATAGAAGACAGTGTACCCAATAACCGGCTTCAGAGCGAATCTTAAGGGCCTGAGAGGCGCCACTGAATCGCCACACATCAGGGTATACTTCTCAGCGGAAAAAGGAGCTCCTATGTCCGGCTTTGATACTGTTTTGCACCCCGATCATGTCGTCCCCATTATGCCGCGACGCCAGGTGCTTTCGCACCACAGCGTTGCCCTCAAGGGGGGTAAAATCGCTGCTATTGTGCCGCGAGCAGAGGCGCTTTTACTCGACGCCAAGCACCAGCCTTTGCCGGGCTGTGCACTCATGCCTGGGCTCATCAATCTGCATTGTCACGCGGCCATGTCGTTACTGCGTGGTTATGCCGATGACTTATCGCTCATGACATGGCTCCAAGACTACATATGGCCTACTGAGCGCCAGTTTATCAGCCCCGATTTTGTCCGTGACGGTTCCGATCTCGCTCTCGCCGATTTACTGCTAGGGGGCACCACAACACTAGCGGATCAATATTTCTTTCCTGAAGTGACCGCCTCATCCATTGATCGCGCGGGCTTACGTGCTCTCCTCACCTTTCCGGTCATCGATGTTGAAACCGGATGGGCACGAAATGCCGAGGAAGGGATTAATCGCGGATTAGCGCTGCGGGATACCTATCGGGATCACGATCGTATTGATATCGGTTTTGGTCCCCACTCTACCTACATGGTGAAAGAAGAAACGCTGGCCAAGGTGGCCGTGTTAGCCGACGAACTGGAGGCCTCGATACAAATTCACCTACACGAGAGTCGCGAAGAGGTGCTCAATGCGGTCGAGCGCACCGGCGTTCGTCCCGTTGATCTGCTGGAACGTCTTGGATTATTAGGTCCACGAACACAGTGTGTGCACATGACGGCCTTGGGCGAACAAGACATGGATACTGTCGCCAAATATGGCGCCCACGTGGTGCACTGTCCCCGTTCAAACCTGAAGCTTGGCGTGGGTATCTGCCCGGTTCAAAGACTCCTCGATCGCGGCATTAATGTCGCGCTGGGAACGGATGGTGCGGCCAGTAGTAATCGACTCAGTATGCTGACTGAAATGCAGACCGCGTCATTGATTGGCAAGACGCAGCATGGCGACCCCAAAGCGGTCGATGCGTGGACAGCCCTAGAAATGGCGACATTGGCCGGGGCTAGGGCGCTGGGAAAAGAGGATCTGCTTGGCAGCATCGAACCGGGCAAAGTGGCGGATCTCATCGCGATTAATCTCTCTTCATTGCCGCTCTCACCGCACCATAACCTGGCATCAAGTCTGGTCTATGCCACCAGTGGCCAGGAGGTTTCCTGGAGCTGGGTTGCTGGCAACCCCCTCATTCAAGACGGCCACCTGCTGACACTGGACTACACTGACCTGATGACGCGAGCCGAGCGATGGTCTCAACAACTCGGCGCCTTTCGCAAGACACTGGAGTCTTAGCCTTATGTCTACCCCTGACAATGTTGATTACGACGAAATTGCCAAATTCGAAAAACTGGCTTCACGATGGTGGGATCCCAATAGCGAATTCAAACCATTGCATGACATTAACCCTCTACGCGCAGGCTGGATTGATGAGCGGGCCGATGTACGAGACAAAAACGTACTGGATGTCGGCTGCGGCGGCGGGTTGTTGTGCGAAGCGCTGGCGCATCGAGGCGCCTCTGTGACCGGCATCGATATGGGCGAGGCACCCTTATCGGTTGCGCGCTTACATCAATTAGAGAGCGGCGTGGATGTCACCTACCAACTCAGCACCGCCGAGGCATTGGCTGAAGTGCGCGCGGGAGAGTTTGACGTGGTGACCTGTCTAGAGATGTTAGAACACGTGCCTGACCCTTCAACCGTCATACAAGCCTGCGCTGACTTGTGTCGACCCGGCGGCGATTTATATTTTTCGACAATTAATCGCAATCCAAAAGCGTTCCTGTTTGCCATTGTGGGCGCGGAGTATGTACTGAACCTGCTCCCCAAAGGCACTCACGAATACGCCAAGTTCATTAAACCTTCAGAATTGGCACGCTGGATACGGGAAGCCGGATTGGATATGCAGGAGATGGTGGGTATGACTTACAATCCCATCACGCAGCACTATCGCCTCACCCCAGACGATGTATCGGTTAATTATCTCATTCGGGCACGCAAGCCATGACAGGCACTGGGCCACTCGCCGTGCTGTTTGACCTTGATGGCACCTTAATCGATACCGCGCCCGAATTTGTCGCGATTGGCTTGCAGCTCAGACGTGCGGCAGGCTTACCTGCCATCGCACCTGAAACCATTCGCGGTAGTGTGTCGGATGGCGCCATTGGTATGGTGGCCACGGCACTGGGCATGACGACTGCCGACCCCACCTTCGAGAATTGGCGTCAGCGTTTTCTGGACGAGTACGAAAAAGAACTGGGGCAACACAGCGAACCCTATCCGGGACTTCGCGCACTCGTCTCAGTGCTGGCCTCCGCCGGGATCAAGTGGGGAGTCGTTACCAATAAAGTGGCGCGCTTTGCGCATCCGCTGATGGAAAAAATGGCCTTTGAACCGCCCGCCGATATCGTCATCACACCAGATGATGTAAGCGATCCTAAACCCCATCCCGAATCCCTCATACTGGCTTGCAGTCGACTCGACTGCCCGCCCGATCGCACCGTGTTTATCGGTGATCACCGTCGTGACATTGAGGCCGGCAGCGCGGCGGGTTGCACGACGATCGCTGCCGCTTATGGCTACCTTGCTCCCGGGGAATCGGCAACTACATGGGGAGCCGATGCGACTGCTCACAGCAGCATCGAACTATCACAAATAATTGAGACCCTGTTGCAATGAGCTTTTTACCCCCGCAATGGCAACCCTCCGATACTGAGCTAGCGGACAAAACGATACTGGTCACCGGAGCAAGCGACGGCATTGGACGCGCAGTCGCACTGGCCTGCGCGAAGGTCGGCGCCGAGGTGCTCCTCTTAGGTCGGAATGAGGGAAAGCTCGAGACTGTTTACGATGAAATTCTGCGCGCGGGAGGCCGCGAAGCCGGCATCATTCCACTCGACCTGACTACCCATGACCCGACTCGCTACGAAGCCCTTGCTGAGCAACTGACCGCAGCGGACATCATCTTAGACGGGCTAGTTCATAATGCGAGTGTGCTCGGAGAGCGCCGCTTGTTAGCACAGACCTCACCCGCAAGTTGGCAAGAAGTCATTCAGGTTAATGTCTCATCTACTTTTTTACTCACCCGCGCACTGATGCCGCTGCTAACGCAGGCAACCTCATCGTCAATTATTCTGACGAGCTCTGGCGTAGGGCGTCGGGGCAAGGCCTATTGGGGCGCTTATGCGGTGTCGAAGTTTGCCACCGAAGGGTACATGCAAGTGTTGGCAGATGAATTGAAGGCCACCCGTCACATCAGGGTGAATAGTTTGAATCCCGGCGCGGTCAATACCAAGATGCGGCGCACGGCTTACCCGGGAGAACAGCCTGATAGCAATCCATCGCCCGAGGCGCTCACTGATCACTGGGTTTATTTGCTCAGCGACGCCAGCCAATCGCTACAGGGTGAGACGCTGAGTGCGCAAGACTAGTTAGTGTTCCCAGCGGCCTCGCCGTCCTGTCAGTCGTTTGCCCTTACCCGAGAATCGGTCGCGCCGTTCTTGTTCTCTTTTGGAAACACTAGCGACCTCACGAGTAGGCTTACCTGCCATCGCATAAATGACATCCACGTCGCGTTGCGGCAACTCTAAACACTGACTCTTTTTTAATTTGGAAGGCAGAAAAACCTCACCGTAGCGCACCCGCTTTAAACGTGAAACGGTCGTGCCCTGCGATTCCCACAGTCGTCTGACCTCGCGATTTCGCCCCGCCATCAGTACAACATAGAAAAATCGATTGATCCCGTCACCGCCGCCCTCCTGAATGTCTGTAAAACGCGCAGGACCATCGTCTAGCTCAACGCCACTTTTTAACCGCTCCAGCATGGACTCGTCGACCTTGCCCATGACTCGCACCAAATACTCCCGTTCAATCGAGCTCGACGGATGCATGAGTGCATTGGCTAAGCCTCCATCAGTGGTAAACAACAACACTCCCGATGTATTGAAATCTAACCGACCTACGGAAATCCAACGCCCGCTTTGAAGACGCGGCAAGCTGTCGAAGACGGTCTTGCGACCCTCGGGATCACTGCGCGAGCAGACCTCTCTCTCTGGCTTGTGGTACAGCAACACACGGGTCTGATCTGCTGGCTCTCGGGCAAGGAGTTTATCGTCCAAGCGAACCGTCTGCTCTGCCCTGACGCGATCGCCCAGTTTTGCGACCTTACCGTCTAGCTTCAGCCGACCCCCTTCGATCCACTGCTCCATCTTTCGGCGGGAGCCAAAACCCATATTGGCGAGAACCTTATGCAGTTTTTCACCTTTATCTGCGGCGGGTATCGCCGTCGCGTCAGGACGCTTCGGGGGCTGCTTCGCCATCACCTACCGTCTCCGTTTCATCGGCAACCGCATCACCCTGGGAACCAGGGGCTTCGGGTGAATCCTGACCATTCGCGAGGTCGCCGTCTAGCACCGGCGGTAACTCCAGACCCAACTCACCTGACAGATTGTCCAGTTCCTTGATTTCGGCCAACGGCGGCAGTTGGTCTAACGACTTCAGGTTGAAATAATCCAGAAATTGTCGCGTTGTGGCATACATTGCCGGTCTGCCGGGCACATCACGATGCCCTACAACGCGCACCCACTCTCGCTCTAATAGCGTCTTAACAATATTCGTGCTGACCGCAACGCCGCGAATTTCCTCGATCTCACCGCGTGTAATAGGCTGACGATAGGCGATCAGCGATAGCGTCTCCATTAATGCCCGTGAATATCGCGCGGGTCGCTCTTGCCATAATCGGGCCACCCAATCCGATAAGCTTTGACGGACTTGAAATCGATAGCCTGAGGCGACTTGGACCAGCTCATAACCACGGTCCTCGCAACGCTCGCCAACGACCTTAATCGCACTCCGCAATTCGTCAGTCGATGGCCGCTCATCCTCTTCGAACAAAATTGCCATGCGCTGCAGAGACAGGGGCTCTCCTGCCGCGAGCAGCGCTCCCTCAAGAATTTGCACCAAACCCACTTCCATTTTCACTCCGACTTTACCTTGATGTGGATGGGACCAAAGCCCTCTGTCTGAACCAGTTCAATCAGGGATTCCTTCATCAATTCCATCAGCGCTAAAAATGTAACGACGACGCCTAGGCGCCCCTCTTCCGGTCGAAACAGCGTCACAAAGGGGACGAATCCATCGTGCTTGAGTGTCTCTAACACCTGTGACATCCGCTCACGCGTCGACAACGATTCTCGCTGAATATGGTGGCTCTGGTACATCTCAGCGCGACGCAATACCTCGCCAAGTGCCAGCAGCACCTCGCGCATGTCGACCTCGGGCAGTGGACGCTCCGATCGAATATCGGGCGGGGCAGCGGAGGCCTGCCACAGCTCGCGCTCTAAACGGGGTAACGCCTCGAGATCCTCTGCTGCTTTTTTGAAGCGCTCGTACTCTTGCAGGCGACGTACCAGATTGGCGCGCGGATCCTCCTCGTCCTCTTCGTTTTCAGTGGCTCTAGGCAACAGCATGCGCGATTTAATCTCAGCAAGCATTGCCGCCATTAGCAGATATTCGGCAGCCAACTCGAATTGCATAGCATCCATCAGCTCGACGTAACGCATGTATTGCTCGGTGATCTCCGCCACGTCGATATCCAATATATCGAGATTTTGTCGGCGAATGAGATAGAGCAGCAGATCAAGGGGACCCTCGAACGCCTCTAAGAACACCTCCAGCGCCTGCGGTGGAATATATAAGTCTTTGGGCAGTTCGGTCACTGCCTGTCCTCGCACCATGGCAAACGGCATTTCGGCTTGCTCTGGACGCACATTCAGCAACTCAGCCGCAAGGGCTGCCGTCTCGTGGGACCCGTTTTCCTCAATGGATTGGGTCGATTGTTTAGGGGATTTCGTCACGACGCGAGTATACCCTTAGGCGACCTCAAAGTCGCTGACATCGCCCAACCCTCGTCTGAGAATGACTGGCAGCGAATCGGTCAAATCAATGACACTGGTGGGTTCCAAGCCACAAAATCCACCATCGATGACAAGATCTACGTCGTGCTCAAGTTGCTGACGAATATCGTGAGGGTCAGAGAGGGGCAGGTCATCCCCCGGCAGAGCCAATGTCGCACTCATCAGAGGCTCACCGAGTGCGTGAAGTAAGGCCTGGGGAATCGGATGGTCTGGCACCCTTAATCCAATCGTTTTTCGCTTGGGTTGTACCAACCGCCTGGGTACATCGCGTGTGGCCTCAAGAATAAAAGTAAATGGCCCCGGTGTTGCATGGCGCAGTAATCGATACGCGGCATTATCCACGCGAGCATACGTCCCTAATTCTGAGAGGTCGCGGCACACCAAGGTAAAATTATGGTCATCTTGTAAGGCACGGATACGACGGATCCGTTCGACGGCACGCTTATTCCCGAGTTGGCAGCCTAGCGCATAGGCCGAATCGGTAGGATAGACCACCACCCCTCCTCCCTGAACGATTGCCACCGCCTGGTTAATGAGGCGAGCCTGCGGCGTCTCCGGATGAATCGCGAAAAACTGGCTCATATCACTGCCTTATCTGCTGGGGTGTCACACTCGTCACAGCGCTTGTCTACCCTGTTGCTCCCTCGAAACGCTACCCTTAATCGCGAATCCTATAACGTTTCCCAAACCCCCATACCCTCCGGAATGTCTGTCACGCTAACCCCTAAACTCGCGCCATAAGGTGTATCACGATGAAAATCTGAACCGACCGAAACACGTAAATTACGCGCGGAAGCCAACCGCCACAGCTGCTCCCTCTCACCCGGCTTGGGTCGCCCATTAATTATTTCAATAGCGCCACCTCCTGCTTCGCAAAAAGCATCGGCCAACGCTCGTAAGCGCGTGGCGGTCATGCGGTAATGGAGCGGATGAGCCAACACTGCCACCCCCCCTGAGCGGGTGATCACCTCAACGGTCTCCTGAAGAGCAGGCCACAAAATAGAAATATCGCCCGGCTTACCACTGCCGAGAAATCGTTTGAAGGCTTCCTGCTCATTGGCAACGTGCCCGGCTGACACCATCCAGCGTGCGAAGTGCGGGCGCCCAATTTGCGCGCCGGCTGCAACTGCCAGTGCGCCCTCGAGCGCCCCCTGCATGCCCTCGCGTTCGAGACGGTGTGCTATCCGCTCAGCGCGGTCTTTACGTGCGGCATCCAATATCACAAGGTGCGCCTTCATTTCGGCCGCTTCTATTCGGAAACCCAATCCCACAACATGAATGCCGACTCGACCCCACTGGCACGATAGCTCCACGCCACTGATCAGATCTAAGTCTGGCGGGCTTTCCTGGTAAACGCTGAGATAACCATGAACCGTGTCGTGATCGGTCAACGCGAAGCGGCTGACACCCTCGGCCGCTGCTCGCGCGATGAGATCTGAGGCAGGCAGCGCCCCATCGGAAGCGGCACTATGTGTGTGGAAGTCTATCAAGGCAATCTCTACACTGCGCTCAAACCGGGTGGCGAACCGCCCTTGAGCTGAGAAGGAGAACGAGATTGTCTACCATAGCAACGACGAAGGCGAGCGCTAGTGCGCTGAATCACACTACGCCATGAAGCAAATTCTAGAATTTCTGCCGATAGTGCTATTTTTTGGCGCCTACCAGATGGATGGCGAGACGCTGTCGGTAGGAGCTTGGTCGCATACCTTCGACGGCATTTTCAGCGCAACCGCGGTACTGATGGTGGCCACCGTCAGTGTATGGCTCGTCATGCTAGCCATCACAAAACGAAACGATAAGCGGCTCATGTGGATGATGTTCGCGGTCGTTCTTTTTGGGACAGCAACCCTAGTGCTCCGAGATCAGCGATTCATTCAGTGGAAACCAACGGTTTTCAATTGGGTGTTAGCGGCGCTTTTTTTCGGCTCCCAGTTTGTCGGTGAGAAAACCCTACTCGAGCGGCTGCTCGGCCAGCAGCTGGCCCTCCAAGAGGTCATTTGGAAACGCCTTAACGCGCTGTGGGTGGCAAACTTTCTGTTAGTGGGGGGGCTCAACATCTACGTGGCCTACCAATACGAAGAGGCTTTTTGGGTGTCCTATAAGCTGTATTCCAGCATTGGTTTTACGGTGCTGCTGATGTTGCTCACAGTGATAATCGTGGCGCCTCATTTGAAATCGGAAGAGCAGAATGCTGACCCAACACGAGACTCATCATGACACGCTCCCTTATCGCTAGACGCGCTGCTCTCATACTGTCTTTACTCTCGTGCTGCTGGGCTGTCCACTCCGTGGCTCAGGAGACACGATACATTAGCGATATGGTGCTGGTTCCGGTTCGCAGCGGGGCGGGATCTGACTACCGCATTATCAACCGCGGGCTGCCCTCCGGTACGGTCCTAATGGTGTATGGACAAAGCGATGATGGCGAATGGTTTGATATAGAAAGCCCAGGGGGAACACGAGGGTGGATACGCGCACAGTATCTGCAGACCGATCCACCTGCTGCACTGCTTATCAATGACCTGCGCGTGGAACTGGAACAATTCCGAGGCGAACGAAATAGATTGGTCAATCAACTCGACGAGAGTTCATCTGAAGTGGACGAAGCTGGCGGTATGGTTAATCAGCTTGAAGGGGCACTCGAGGCGACTCGCGCTGAACTCACTGAGATTAAGCGTGTCTCAGCGGCGGCGATCGAGCTGGATATGATGAATCAGCAACTGGTCGCTGAGTTAGAGTCAGAGCGATCCGAAGCGGATCTGTTACGCATGGAAAATGTACGATTACGAGAGCGCATTACCAATAATCAAATGCTAGACGGTGCTTTGGCCGTCCTACTCGGGGTCATTTTGGCTGTGATTGCACCACGGCTATGGCCTAGAAAAAGACGACAAGACGGCTGGTCTTAACTTAGGAGAACAACATGAATTCATATCCCGCTTATCTGCGTCGACTGTGCGCTTTGTTCGCCACTTTGTGGCTGAGTATCGGAGCGCTAGGCGCCTTCGCGGAGGCGTCACTGAACAGCAATCCGAAAGTGCTCATCAAAACGACCGACGGTGATATTACGGTTGAGCTCTTCGCAGACAAATCACCGATTACTGTCGAGAATTTTCTGCGCTATGTCGATGATGGCTACTATGACGGCACTGTGTTTCATCGAGTCATCAGCAACTTTATGATTCAAGGCGGCGGCTTTACCTCAGCACTGGAAGAAAAAGCCACTCGCGCGCCCATCGTGAATGAATCTCGCAATAAGGTACATAATACGCGCGGCACGCTTGCCATGGCGCGCACCAATGATCCCAATTCTGCGACGGCTCAGTTCTTCATCAATCAACGCAGTAATTTACGACTCGATTGGACGCCCAGTAGTGAAGGCTATACCGTCTTCGGCGAGGTGGTCGACGGCATGCAAGTGGTCGATATCATTTCGCTATCAGACACAGGCCCCGCACCCGCCAAAACAGCTGGTGGTGCAACGACTTTTCAAGACGTCCCTGTCAAACCGGTTTCGATTTTATCCATTAGCCGCATTACGCCATGACACAGCTCAGTATTAACCTCAATAAAATAGCGTTGATTCGCAACGCTCGCGATACGGAACATCCTGATCCCTGTGAGTTCGCGACGAGCGTGATGCAAGCGGGAGCGCATGGCATTACCGTGCACCCAAGACCGGATCAACGGCACATCAGAGCGGAAGATTGTGTCCGACTGGGCGCAATGGGTGGCATCGAACTCAACATCGAGGGCAACCCCTTTGCCTCAGCACAAAGCGCTCCGCGTGCAGGCATTGGGGATTATCCGGGTTTCTTGGCATTGATTGAGAGAATCCGCCCTGAGCAGGTGACGCTAGTGCCCGATAGCAATGATCAACTGACTTCTGATCACGGTTTCGATATCACTCGTGACGGGGATCGTTTGCTCCCCGTTGTTGAGCAATTGAAGGACTGGGGATGTCGTGTCAGTTTATTTATGGACCCCGAGCCCACACAAATCGGTCTGGCGCGTGCACTCGGCGCCGACCGCGTTGAGTTGTATACCGAAACCTATGCTGTCGCCCATGCGCGCGGCGACTTTAGATCATCACTCACTCAATTTCAGGAGGCAGCAGCCGAAGCGGCGCTGAATGACTTGGGTATAAATGCGGGGCATGATCTTAACCTGAGCAACCTTCCTGATTTTCATATTGACGCGTTACTGGAGGTCTCGATAGGTCATGCGTTTACCATCGATGCGCTGCGCTACGGTGTGACCGATGCCGTCGGCAGGTATCTGCAGGCTCTGGACGCTGTCGGACGTCCTTGACGGTCGCGACACGCTACCCCCTTGAACGACACAGTGGACGCACAACCCCCGTACCTGGTACCGCATTCACAGGAGCCGATTCGATTGCTTTACCGAGATGAGCATCTGCTCATTGTCGACAAGCCCACGTTACTGCTGAGCGTACCCGGGCGACATCCTCTCAATTACGACTGCCTGCTGAACCGACTGGATCGACAGTACCCAGGCGTGAATGCAGTCCACCGCCTTGACCTCGACACCTCTGGCGTGATGGTCGTGCCTCGCAACAAGGCGGCGCTGTCTGAATTGGCTCGACAATTTCAAGCAAGACGAATCCACAAAACCTACTTTGCGCGCGTTGCGGGTCGCCTGTTACCTGATACGGGCGAGATCACGCTGCCGCTGACGCGCGATTGGCCCAACCGACCGAGACAAAAAGTGTGTTTCAGCAGTGGGAAATCTGCCCTGACTCGCTGGCGTGTGGTAACCAGGGAAGACAACACGACAGTCGTCGAACTTTTCCCCGTTACGGGTCGATCGCATCAACTGCGTATTCATTTGAAAGAAATTGGACATCCGATTTTAGGCTGCGATTTTTACGCACCAGAAGACATACTCAATGCCTCACCGCGTCTGTTGCTCCACGCGACCAGCATTGCGTTTTATCATCCGATTCACGGCCAAAAGCTCACGGCCCACTCGCCACCCAGATGCATTTACGCCAAGGCGTAAGAGGCCAGTTCTAGGTGCGCGCTGGATGCATTACCATACGCATCCTCTTGCTAGGGAGAATCGTGTGATTTCCTGTAACGAAGCGGATCGAGAAATAGTCATTGTGGTCAAGCCCAATCATTCCGCGACCTGGCACCAGAACTTGTGGCTACTCGCGGCCCTCGCCGTCCCCTCCCTGGGCGCCGGTATTGGCTTTGCCTTGTTGGGGGCTTGGCCTATTTTGCCGCTGGCGGGCTTAGAACTAACGGCGCTCGCCGGCGCACTGTATTGGGTCAACTGGAAGCTTGAATACCGACATGTCATTTACTTAAAGGACGATATTGTGACAATCGATAAGGGCTACTTTGTGCCGAAACGCAGCTGGCATTTTATCCGAGCTGACGCTGCATTGAGAGTAACGCCTGAAACTCACCCCTGGCAGGGACCAGAACTCTGCGTTCATGACCGAGTGTCTGAAACGCCAATCGGAGACTTCCTCAACCGCGAGGAGTCCCTGGAGTTACTGACACTGCTGAGAAAACAACTGCCCGTCCGAACACACAGCAGCGCCAGCGCTATCAACGCCTAACACTATGAGGGACTCTTCCATCCAAACTACTGACAGAGCAAAAGTGGGCTTTATTTCATTGGGATGCCCAAAGGCCTTGGTTGATTCAGAGCGAATACTCACGCAACTTCGTATCGAGGGTTATGACATCACGCCTCAGTATGAGGATGCCGGCGTAGTCATTGTGAATACCTGTGGGTTCATTGATGCGGCGAAAGAGGAAAGCTTAGAAACCATCGGCGAAGCAATCAGAGAGAACGGCCGCGTTTTAGTCACCGGGTGCATGGGACGCGGTGATGATGCCGATGCGATCCGAGCCAGACATCCCAAGGTGCTCGGCATTAGCGGACCTGCCGCCTACGAAGAGGTTCTGAACACCGTCCGCGAAGTGCTGCCGCAAAATCACCTACCCAACCCTCACCTAGACTTGATACCGGCTCAGGGTGTGAAACTCACACCCCGACATTATGCTTACCTGAAGATAAGCGAAGGCTGTAATCATCGTTGTCGCTTCTGCATTATTCCCAGCCTCCGTGGTGACCTGGTGAGTCGACCCATCGGCTCAGTCATGAGTGAGGCTGAGGGTCTCGTGCGAGCGGGTGTCCGCGAGTTATTGGTCGTGTCACAGGATACGAGTGCCTACGGGATCGATCTAAAGTACCAGACTGACTTTTGGCACGGTCGCCCGCTCAAAAGCAATTTAGACAGCTTGGCATCGGCACTCTCCGAGCTCGGCGTCTGGGTCAGATTCCACTATGTCTATCCCTACCCGCATGTGGACAAGCTGATTCCGATGATGGCTGCCGGTAAATTGTTGCCTTATATCGACATGCCCCTTCAACACGGCGCACGCAGTGTTCTTGAACGGATGAAGCGACCTGCCGCCGCAGAAAAAACCCTCGACCGCATTGCAAAATGGCGGGACATTTGCCCTGATCTCAGCATTCGCTCTACCTTTATTGTGGGTTATCCAGGAGAAACTGAGGAAGAGTTTGAATCGCTCCTCACCTTTATTGAACGCGCTCAGTTAGACCGTGTTGGCTGTTTTCAGTATTCGCCCGTGAAAGGCGCCGCAGCGAATGAGTTACCCAATCCCGTACCTGAGGCGATCAAGGCAACACGATGGGAGCGCTTTATGACGTTGCAGCAGTCAATCAGTGCGGCCAAATTACAACGTAAGATAGGGTCCACCCAAACCATTTTGATTGATGAGGTCACAGCCGACGGTGCAATCGGTCGCACCTTTGCTGACGCGCCTGAAATAGATGGCGTGGTGCATTTGCCGGAGGTTACCGACTTCAAACCCGGCGATCTGGTCGAAGCAGAGATCACTGCAGCAGACGACTACGACCTCTGGGTGTAGCGAGACGGCAATGCGATGAATATTGTCCTGCTGAGGTCCACCGATTGGGTCGATGACGCAACCGTCGTGCTGGCTGACCGACGTCATCAGCATATTTTGACCGTACTCAAAGGTCAGCCCGGACAGGCCCTAAAAGTGGGCGCAGTGGGCGGCCAACGTGGACGCGGCACCATTTTGGCGATCGATGAAAAAACCGTACGGATCCATGTTCAGTTAACCTTAGCGGCGTTGCAGCGACATCAGTTTGATCTCATCCTAGCGCTGCCTCGTCCAAAGATGCTCCGTCGTGTCTTTCGTACCGCCAGTGAAATGGGTGTTGCAAAGCTCCATCTGATTCATAGCGCCCGCGTTGAAAAAAGTTATTGGCAGAGCCCACTGCTCAATCCCGATCGCGTGGCAATGGCACTAGAAGCGGGACTAGAGCGCGCTGGAGACACGCTATTACCTGAGGTACATCAGCATCGTCGATTCCGACCCTTTGTCGAAGATACCCTGCCCCTCCTCATGCAAAAACGCCCCTGCTGGATAGCCGACCGGGACGCGACGCAACCGCTGCGAGATGAAGCAGGGGCCGGCCTAGTCATGCTGGGTCCCGAGGGCGGTTTTATCCCCTTTGAGATTGAGCTTGCCCAATCGGTTGGCGCTGCCTGCAGACACCTAGGCGAGCGCACCCTCAGTGTTGACACCGCGGTCGCTGTGAGCCTCGCGCAAGCGCTACCGAGTCCTACCGGTTAAGCGCCCGTTGCATCGGTTGCTGCCACGCCCATCCCTGTGGCACAGCTAACGCCCGTGCCTCCCATACCGCAATAACCGGCAGGGTTTTTATGAAGATATTGCTGATGATAATCCTCAGCAAAGAAAAAGCACGGCGCCGCACAAACTTCTGTCGTGATCTCGCTATAACCCGCCTTGCTGAGTGCAGCCTGGTAGCGTTCTTGGCTTGCCAAAGCCGCTGTTTCTTGCGACTCGTTCAAATAGTAAATACCCGATCGGTATTGAGTACCCCAGTCATTGCCTTGGCGCATACCCTGAGTGGGATTATGATTTTCCCAGAAAAGCGTCAGTAACCGCTCGTAGGTCATCACAGCAGGATCAAAGATAACCCGCACGACTTCGTTATGTCCGGTTCCTCCCGAGCACACCTCTTGATAGGTCGGATTTGGCGTCAGCCCCCCGGTATAACCCACAGCAGTACTATAAACACCGGGCTGACTCCAGAAGAGCCTCTCCACACCCCAAAAGCACCCCATACCGAACACGGCTTCTTCCAGCCCGACTGGGTAGGGCGGTTGCAATGCCGCCCCCAGCACCGCGTGATGCTGGGTCACCGACATCGGCGTGTCTCTGCCCACCAACGCAGTTTCTACATCAGGCAGCGCATGTTTCCGTCGTATCTCCATCCATTTCACCCTTTTATCCCTCACTTTTGCAAGAATCAACGACCGGTAACGCAATTTCGCTGAATTTTTGTCATAATAGCCGGCTATTTTAGCAACTGACAGTTAATCCCGTCTGAGGAATGAGGCAGCGCTTGAAATCGTTGCCTGCCCAAGCAGCCTGCTCAGCAGCAGGCGACGGGGGGAAAAGCCATGAAAAAAAAGACAACCAACAACGCGGTCGAAACGTTTAACGCAGAAGATTTTTCAAGCCGAAAGCTACTGGACTTGGTGGATGAAGACCCGACCAATGGCCGATACCTTCTCGATCGAGACGCGCTTCAAGCCGTGGTATCTGAGCTTGCTAGCCGGCGGCATTATCTTCAGGAGTTGCGCGATCGCGGTCTGCTTGCGCCGCGTCCCTCGGCGTAGGCGCGTCACATTTCTCAAGAAATTGACCAGCCACGAGGTCAAGAAATTGCTCGCTTTCTGAGCAAAACTCGTGCGATCAAAGCGATTACCGCCCGCCAAAGCCGGATGATTTTTGCGCTCGACGCCACAGCGAGTCGCGAGCCCACATGGGATCAAGCACGTCGACTACACGGTGAATTATTTTCTGCCGCGTTACACAATCAAACGCTGGCGATACAACTGTGCTACTACCGGGGCCTAAGCGAATTTAATGCGAGTCATTGGCTGACGCAGCCCGCAGCACTGCTCGATCAAATGAGCAGCGTCACCTGCCAACCCGGAGCAACGCAAATTGGCCGCGTCATCCACCACGCTCTTAACACGCACTCGGCCTCGCTGCCGGTTAGAGCTGTCGTTTTGGTCGGTGACGCCTGCGAGGAGCCAGCAGCGGCTCTAGCGTCCTTGGCAGGTCAATGTGCCATCAAACAGATGCCCCTGTTTCTGTTTCAAGAGGGGTACGATGCACAGACCCAGAAGATTTTTGAACGACTCGCGCAATTAAGTCATGGGGCTTACGCACCATTTGATGCCAGTAGTGCGGAGCAACTCCGCGCATTACTGGCTGCAGTAGGCCGATTTGCTCAAGGCGGCATTCAGGCCCTGCGTCAATCGAATACGCAGGGCGACCAAGCGCTACTATGCCAACTGGAAAAAACACCTTAGCAACGCGCCAAAACCGATAGACTTACGACTGCTCGCCCAATCATCACAGGAGACATAAACACCGTGCCAAGAGTTATCCTGCTCCTCGTCATCATCGTCACGCTGTTCATCTTGGTGCGGCGGGCACAACAACAACCGCCGCATAAACGACGTGCTGCTTATTTACAAATCATCCTCGGTAGCGCGGTAATTGGGGTGGTCATCCTTACCCTGATGGGCAAGATGCATTGGGTCGGCGCTGCGCTGACCGGACTGTTAGTGGCGGCTCGGCAAATGCTACCTTTGCTGATACGTCTACTCCCCGCGCTGGGCGGCTTGCGCACGTCGGGAGCGGGATCGTCGAGCAAAGAGTCCGAGGTCACATCACGCATTATCAAGATGACGCTCAATCACGACAGTGGTGAGCTCAGTGGTGTCGTGCTTGAGAGCGCCTTCAAAGATTGGTTCTTGAGCGAGCTCAATCGGCAACAACTCGATGAACTGCTGAGCTACTGTCAGCATGAGGACAGCGACTCAGCACAGCTACTCACCAGCTATCTCGAACAGCGGTTTCCAGAGGATGCGCGAAGTGATGAAGGGACCGATCGAGGTCAAGAAAGCGGTCCCCCTCCATCGAGTCGTACGGAGGCCCTCGCGGTATTAGGGTTGCAGGATGATGCGACCGAGGAGGACATTATTGCGGCGCACAGAGCACTGATTCAAAAGTGTCACCCTGATCGAGGTGGCAACGACTATCTGGCAGCGAAAATTAATCAGGCAAAAGATCAATTGTTAAGCTGATGCGCCCTCAAGAAGACGGCGCTACTACTGGGCCCGCTCAGTGAGTCTGTCACCGACGTCTTCCCCCTGACAGCCTTTTTCGAGACGGTTTCATTAGACGAGTTCGTTACACTGTTTCATGACACACTTTCCTGCATGACACTTTCCTGCATGACACTTTCATGCCTGACCTTTTGGAGACACGCTGATGAGCGGTGCATTTGTTATTCGCAATCAACTGGGACATTACTGGAGCAAGCCCGGAGACTGGATACTGGGAGACCGCTCCGCGCAAGTTGCGTACTGGGAACACCATGACGAGGCGATCAATATGCTATTTGAACTGGGTTCCAAAGATACGGCGCTTCGTGGCGATATTGTGCAGTGCGGCATCACCAATAACAAACCCGCAGATCTTGAACTCAGTGAACATCCCGCGCCACTTCCCGCCGCGCAAAAACCAGACGAAACGCTTGAAAGCGAAACAAATGACCCCACCTAAGAAAGATATCCTGCCATTGCACTGCAAGGAGCGTATCGGATGAGAATTCTGCTGTTTTTAGCGACGAATATCGCCGTCTTAGTGTTAGTTAGCCTCATTTTTAATCTACTAGGTGTAGAGGGTATTTTGGCTAACAACGGGGTTGACTTGAATCTCAGCAGTCTCCTGATTTTTTGTGCCCTGTTTGGTTTTAGCGGGTCTTTTATTTCGCTGTTACTGTCCAAGTGGATGGCCAAAAGAAGCGCCGGTGTGCAGATCATCACATCGGCACAGTCTCGCGATGAGCAGTGGTTGCTCGAGACGGTGCAGTCACTTGCCAAAGAGGCCGGTATCGGGATGCCCGAAGTCGGTATCTTTCCGTCTGATGCGTCCAACGCCTTTGCCACTGGATGGAATCGCAATAACGCGCTCGTTGCCGTCAGCACAGGGTTACTTCGACGTTTCGAACAATCCGAGGCACGGGCGGTGCTCGCACATGAAATCGGCCACGTTGCCAACGGCGACATGATCACCCTCACGTTGCTGCAAGGTGTCGTGAATACCTTTGTCATGTTTTTTGCGCGCATCATCGGCCACACCGTCGATCGCGTCATATTCAAGACGCAACGGGGTTACGGTTTCGGCTATTTCATTGTCACGATCGTGGCGGAAATTATTTTAGGCATTCTCGCCAGTACCATCGTGATGTGGTTCTCGCGCTGTAGAGAATATCGAGCTGATGAAGCAGGCGCCCAGTTGGCGGGCAATGACAGTATGATCGCCGCGCTACAGCGTCTCAAAGCAGAACAGGGTCTACCCCAGGACCTGCCGGGCGAAATGACCGCATTCGGTATTCGCTCGGCGAAAGGCTCAGGTCTAGCAGCACTGCTTCGGTCGCACCCGCCTTTAGACGACCGCATTCTAGCGTTGCAGCGTCAATGAATGCCCTCACCCGAGTCATCACCGCACTCCTATGCGGCGTCATCGGTGGGTTGCCGTTACCCTCAAGCGCGGACGACACCGTCAACTACCTGAGCTTCGCCACGGAAGACGAGGCCAATACCACTGAGGTGTTTCAAAAGGCCAGTCCCGCTGTGGTTTTTGTGACGTCGAGTGAACTACGTCGTCAACGCTTTTCCCGCAATATTATGGAAATCCCCCGAGGAGCCGGATCGGGTTTTATCTGGGATGCCGATGCCGGTCTTATCGTCACCAACTATCACGTCGTCGCGGGTGCCGATCGACTGGCCATTACGTTACGCAATGAACAGCAGTATCCAGCAGAGGTAGTGGGTCTTGCACCCGAACGCGATCTCGCCGTTTTACGCATAACAACGCCTCCCGATGGACTCGCGACGCTGCCACTGGGCGACTCATCCGAACTCTCAGTGGGTCGCAAGGTGATGGCGATTGGGAACCCCTTTGGACTGGACACCACGCTGACGGTTGGGGTCGTCAGCGCCTTAGATCGCGAAATTCAGTCGCCCAGTAACCGCGTGATTCGCGGCGTGATTCAAACAGATGCCGCTATCAACCCGGGCAACTCAGGCGGCCCACTCCTGAACTCACTTGGGCAGCTCATCGGCGTCAATACCGCAATCTATTCTCCCAGTGGTGGAAGTGCCGGCATTGGCTTTGCGATCCCGGTCAATACCGTGGTCGAAGTAGTGCCGCAACTCATTGCCTACGGCAAAATTATGCGGCCGGTATTGGGGGTGGAGTTGGCGTCTGACCGTTGGCTCCGACAATTTCGCGTCGAAGGTGTTCCCATTGTGAGAACCTATCGTGGGTTCCCCGCAGAAAGCGCTGGCATGATTGGTGCCCGCAGAGGCGAACGCGGTGAGATCATTCTCGGAGACGTCATCACCCACATTGAGGGGGAGCGTGTTGCCAGTAACGATGAGTTCCTGACGGCAATGGAGCAGCACCGCGTCGGTGACACGATTGCGGTCACTACTCTGCGCTTTGGCGAACAAAAGCGCTTTACCATCGAGCTATCAAACGCGCAATAAACCGCCGCTAAGGCTTATAGCGAGCGGGCCAGCTAGCGGGATCGATCGACTCTTGCGGCAGTGAATCACAGTGAAACTGAGGCGATTTACCCGCTGCCAATTGCTGCTCATAATCTTTGAGTAAGTGCATCGCGATTGGGT
>ERZ887830.260-NODE-260-length-34145-cov-97.843326_pt1 | contig 34145 bp, 48 predicted proteins | sample MGYA00521101_ERZ887830 | MGnify/ENA primary metagenome ERZ887830 (study PRJEB32303, sample SAMEA104408592) | aquatic metagenome | biome: Marine water; feature: Pelagic; material: water | place: Baltic Sea | collected 2014-06-05T16:38:00 | depth 1,762 m ... | reverse complement strand
TGCATTGTCAGACAATAGTTTTGCATTGTCAGACAATAGTTTTGCATTGTCAGACTTTAGTGCTATTATTTCAAGATCATGTTTTCTTACTAATACTGTAATTTTATCTAAATCGACACGAAGTGATACATTATCAATACACATTGGTGCAAATGCGTTCTTATATAGAGAAGAATCACACTCGGTAATAATTTGTTTATAATTCGCATTTCGAATTATATTAATATAATTCTCTGCAAGTACGTCTGCATTGTCTTGATTTTCCATGTCGGTTAGTATAGATATTGTTGACTCAAATACATATTCTTTATAATAACGGGCCAAGTTCTGGATATTTGACATTGTTTCATTTCCGTTTACCATATAAAATAGATGTAGATTTGAATTTATAGCGGTCCACGTTTTTTTGTTTCGTATAAGTAAATCAACGAATAAACGATGGAGCTCAGCATGAAGATGGTTATGGGACTCGGTGCCCTCATTCTAGCACTTGTTGCAGTCATTGGATATCTTATCTATGACAAGTTTGCGAGAAGCACGCCTGCTCCGAGTAAAGTGGAAGAACAGGACAAACCACATGAGTTTAAAATTAAGAATGAGGAAATTCTTATTAAGAGCGCGGATGAACTCAACACACTTGTGAAAGAATCTGATGATGCTGGTGTAACTGTATTCTTCGGCCATCCAGGATGTGGCCATTGTATTTCCAGCATCGGTGCATATGAAGAGGGTGCGGGTGAAAATGCCGGGAAGACTGCGTTTGTCGCGCAGTACAATATTGTTGGCGATGCCGTAGATGCATTCGGTGTGGAGGGCTTCCCCACCATTCTCAAATTTAAGGATGGTGGAAATACCAAGCAGGAGTATCAGGGGGATCGTTCGGCGGATAGTTTTAAGGAGTTTATTGAGAAGTAAGTGTCAACTAAATCTACTTTAATATTTTTTTGACTTCACACAAGTTCCCCAATGGCAAACTTTAATAATGACAATGCATATGTATCCAGCATACATGAATATTATAAAAATTTAATAAGTTCTGGAAAGCTCGGAAAAGGTATTGCATTTGAATTATACGCAAATATAGTATCTGATACGATACGCATCTGTGACTTTCCTATGGGGCATTCTTTATTTGATATTGGGTATTTTTCCTATATTCGAGGGGACGGTGGAGTAGATGGCTCTACATTGGATGAATCACGGATGATTCAAGCAAAGCACCGCCCAAATGCGCCAATCCAATGTGGCGATGCTCGCGACTTTTTATACGTCAAAGTCATTCGTGAAAAAGAAACAAACAATCCCACTGACTTTCTATATGTCCTATCTGATCAAACAAAAATGGCATCGGGAGCTGAAGCATTGTGTTCTCGTGAAAACGTAGATATTAAGAAACTACCATATGTTGAAGAAGTTACTGATCATACAGTGGAAGAGAATATGGAAGTGGAACTGAATTCTGTTCCGTGTATTACAAGCACTCGACATGCGGTATCATATGAAGACTTTTCTGATTCGCAAAAGGATGTGTATCAAAAGGGAATGGCATTCTTTTACAATACTTCCTCACGCAAGTGGGTATTGCAAGCAGTTGGTGGTTGGGGAAAGTCATCTCTTGCGCGTGCGCTCATTCGTTCTGCCTGCACTGGAATGAAAGTGCTTGTGTTATCCAATAGTGTTGATTTGTGTACACAACTAACATCTGCATTTCACGGAATGACGAATGTGACAGTTATGACGTATCAGAAGGTTATATCATTGGCAAAGACAAAAGCAGGTATACCAACATTTGACGCAGTCTTTTGTGATGAAGCACATCATTTGGATGCAAACAACAAGTGGCGCGCTGTCGTGACTGATATGATAGAAGATGATACGGAAGATGATACGGAAGATGATACGGATGAGACAGATGATACGAATACTACCGAAACTATCACATCAACACTCAGTAAAGCAAAGAAAGTTGTTTACATGTCAGCAATGTATGAAGGAATTGAACCTGACGTTTCAGTTGATTACGAAACTGCGCTTAATGAAGGTCGGATTGTTGATTACCAGTTTCATCTGGTAAAGCTGCGTACAAGTACAGATACTAACCGTCCTTCAGCGGTTGCAAAATTTCTTTCATCACAGTCCAACACTGCAAATATCTTACTTGGAGCACTTACTATTGTATTTTGGTCAACTACTGATCGGGCAAAAGAAGCAAATGGAGAGTGCATCAAGCTTGGGCTATCGTCTGCCTCTCTCAGTCGCAGTGAGCCAATGGATGTGCAACGCCGTTTTTCAGGAAAAAATCTTCTTCCGGAGCTTGCCAAGCTTGACGTCATTCATGTTTGTGCAATGCTTAATGAAGGAATCGATGTGCCATTTGCGTCTACAATTGTGTTTGGCGATGACAAATCTGGCATCAAGAACGGATACCAGTGTATTCTACGCGGATCCCGTGTTTGCTACCCAAAGACCAAGTTCAATATTGTTGCATTTTGTGATGTTGGTTCAATTTGTGTTGGAGTGGAGGCAATTAAGCATATGGCGGGAATTGATAAGCGTATGAACTCATACTTTGATTCAGATGATGGAAAGCGCAAGATTCGTCAAAGTCGTCGGATTGTAGTTCACGTTGAAACCCCGCCATCGAATACAGAAGAAGCTCTGAATTTTGATAAAGAAACAGAAGAGGATGCTTGCTTTGAAATTGTTTATAGCGCAACGCGCGATCAAGTGCGTGGCGGTGGGTTTTCGGAGACACATTTGAAATATCAAGCAATGACAAACTGGATTTTGGAGCAAAAAGAACCAGTTAAAACGTCTCATCCTCCAATTACAGTAAAGTATACCTATCTTGGGAAAGATACCATTTACACAACCAAGCCAGGGGAATTCTTAAATGACGCAAGACGGATATCAAATGGAAAGAAATGCAACCGCAAAATCCCTGATTCTATCATGGAACATCTTAAATCATGGCCATTTTTTAGTACTGAAAATAGTTCAAGAGGGTCAGGTCCACAACTTCTCCGAGATTGGATTGATCAACATGGAAAACTTCCCAAACGAAATGAGAAAGAAAGTACACCTGAATCTAAACTTGCATTACAAATGAGACATTTTACAATTAAGGGCAGAGAAATCCCGTCCGTACTTGTTGGTTGTACCCTCTTTGAAGAGGAGCATGCCAGAAGACAACTTACAGAACCACTGAAAGAAAAAGCGGCTCGTCTTTTAAATGAACTAGCTTCTCTAGATTCCATGCCTGCAAAGAGTAACAAGCAACTATATGATAAGTGGGATCACATTAAATTCGGAAACACATCTGTTCCGAGTAATCATCCACTGCGAAACGTACCATGGACAGGTGGAGAAGAAGGATGGAAACTTATAGATGAAATGAATGACGCATATAAAAGAAAGAAATCAGAGGGTGTCAAAGAAAGGAAAAGACAGAAAATCGAAGCAAAACTTAATGCCAAATAGAATTTATAGACTGTATTTGTTTAGTATTATGAGTTTGGATTTTTTATTACAGTATTATAAAGCAATGGGCGAAAACGCATCCGCTTCAGACTATGTTAAAAACATTGATGATAAGTTTACTCGCGCCATCGGGCATGCGTCCAAGACAGTAAAAAAAAATCAGGTCGTGTTTGAAACACCGAAAAATAAACGAGGATCAAAACAGTTTAAAGAAGAGTATCGTCATGTGTCAAAAATAGAAGAAGAGTTACCGCCACATGACAGTGAACTATGGACAAACCCATATGAAACAATGGAATACTTCCATGCATATCTCGGTGAACATTTTAATATAGAAGACAATGAAAAGAATATAACATGTGCCTCGCGTGAACCAACGATTGATATGTGGCAACTTGCCGCAACCATACCTCTGTTGCGTGTAGATGAATTACTAGTGATTGCCGGCACAGGCACGGGAAAGTCATGGGTAATGAGTCAGGCCGCGAGAATGTTTATGATAAAACAATATTTGAAACAGCAGTCAGATATAACCGATATTGTTAGTAGAGACCCATCACATGTAATTTACGTATTGCGTGATGACAAAGCCAAGCAGCAACAGTATGTTGAATTCATGAAGAATCCCAGCATTATTGGGGCTGCGGAAAAATATTTTACAGAAGCAGATAAAATTAAATTTCGACGTGGCCAAACAGATCCATCCCAAAACCCGGTCGTTGATACGCGATTTTCACCACGTCGTGGTCTTGTAAAAATAGTAACATTCATGAGTTATGCACAGGCAGGAAATTTTCTAGAACTCCATGGAGAATCTGCATTCAACGATGCAATTTTAATTGTTGATGAGATCCATGAAATACAGATAGCAGCGGAAGCGGCAGGGGCAACGTGGAAAGAAAGCGTAGAACGATTTGAACAGTATCTATCAAACCGAGTTGAATCAGAAGACAAAGGACTCCTTCTTGCTTTAACCGCAACACCATATAAAAGCCTCGGTGGATTCGTGCGGCTCATGAATTATTTTTCACCAATTGGGACAGAACCCCTCTCAATTGAAGAATTCTCAGAGCAAGAAATTGATCCAGTGTTAGGAGAACAAATGAAATTGTGTGGTATTGATCGAACATTTTACAATGACATCTCAACGGGTCGTTTAAATGGGTTTCGGTTTGTGTTTTACAGTATTGAACTAAGTGACCAAGTGTATGCCCAATGGTTTGCACAACCAGAAATCATCAAAATCCACGTACCAACCGATCGTTCGGAAGAAGATGTTTCTTGGATCATGGGAATTGCAAACGTGAAAAATAATAGATATCTCGCAGGGCATAAAAACATTGGTATGGATCAAAAAAAGAAATGGACGCCACGAGGGCTGAACTGGAGTGGAAGGCAGCGTTCGATTGCCATAACAACGGCGGATTATGTAAACATTAAAATTCAAGAAGATGGTATTGAAAAGACAATTATATTCTTCCCAACCGATGTTGGTGCAAAGGCATTTTCCAAATTTATTAGTGCATACCAACCAAACATTGATGTGATTTACATTTCAAACGAAGATACAAAGAACGACGTCGAAACGAAAAAAAGTATGTTTGACATTAGTGATGATAACACAATGCTAGTAACAAACTCAGACAAGTTTGGTACAGGTCACACCTTTGCTGACCCGGTCATGCTTTCAAATGGGATGTCTAGGGGGCCGAAACACATTTACTACATTCAACCATCCACATACGCTGGAATGATACAGATAGAAGGTCGTGCTAGACGCAGATGTTTACATGCAGGATGGGGTGATATACTTCCAAAAATAAAACGATCGATTATTCTACCAGTCGCAACGGTAGATAATCAAGAGATGGAAACGTGTTATAGCATAATGAAACAAGTTACGGATTTGGAAAAACCGTTTGTGGAAAGCATCGATCCAGCCATATTTAATGCATCATATACAAAACATGCATTTTGGTCAAGAAGACCGCTTGGATTGCTATATGCAGAAAAAGAAGATCCATCTCCAAATAAAAAATATAAGATAGGAAAAAGAAACAAACAAATGAATATTTGGGATATCATTGCACATTATCTTGGCATTTCATAGTTTTAAAATTATTTTTTACGTTACCGTTTCCAGCCAGTTGACATGTTAAATGTAACACGCGTGGGATTTCCTTCCAAATTTACAGATCCACAATGAATAAGAAGGGGGTGCATAATTAACACATCACCTGCTGTTCCGGTTGCTTCCGTTACACACATATTATTTAAATATGACTTGTTTGGATGATGTGCCCATCGAACAGTTCGTTCAATAAACTTGTGTAGCTTGGATTCTACCTTTTCCGGTGACTTGTTGTACATAAAACCCATCATGGCATTGTGTGACCCAGGGAGCACCGCAGTACCTCCGCCGCCGTTTCCAACATCAGTAAGAAACGGAAGCATCACGAGAGATTTACTAGTAAACTGCCGATCGGTGTCGCCGTCAATATGCCACCCATTATACTCATCCGGTGGTTCCCATTCACCAGTATCACCAACTGGATATCTAAGATGAACCCATCCCATGCCAAATTTGGCACCATCTGTCCATTCCCAATTCGATCCGCCGTGTGCATGATCCAGGAACGAATTCAAAACAGGTGATTCGAAAAAAGATGGCCACTTGTCTTGATGTAATGGAATCGGATGTCCATTATCTTCCCCTGTAATTACCGCGCCAGTGTCGTCATCCCATGCCTTGTATTCTTCACTTTGTTCAATACACCCGTCAACAACACCGTGACGTTCAAGAACAGGCATGATGATATCACTCAAAAAAATATCACATGCCTCTTTCGACATTACATTTTTAAGAATCGTATAACCATTATTGCATAATTCATTATAATACATATGATTAGTCATATCGAGATGGATCAAAGTCGGTCTTTGGTTGGTAGAACTGAAATGCAATGGCTGAGATACGACGATGTCCTTTTACTGTTGGTAATCCAATGGCGTCCATAAGAGGCAGTTGAGGAAGATCTCCACTTAGTGGCCATGCAAGTCCGGTGTTATGAAGTGTGTTTACAATTACTGCGTCGTTTCCAGCTGCATAATCACCTGCCTGTTCTCTTCCATCATTGCATGGAATCAATGATAACACATGACTACGGCGCTGCTTTCGTGGATTTACATATGATATATTAGCACCCACAAAGTACACATCGTCATACGCAGAAATACCAGAGCGTTCTGCCATATCACTTTCATAATTTGATAAGATGGCCGCTCCAAGTTGACCCATGTGTAATATCCACTCAAACATTGGCTTTGCGAGTATGTTATATGCACGCTTGTCAACCTTTAAGCGTATAGTATGAAGAATATCACCGTCCTCACCCGTATATGCATTAATCGCCGCTTTTAGGAAAAACTCTTGCATAAGTGTATTTGGAATTTGGTTAATATTAATAACACCATGCTCAAATAAACTTTGCGTTAACACTAAACGAGTACCGGAATTGGCAAGTAAACACATTAGAAAATCATGCGCTTTTCCTCCCCGTTCTATTACGCGTTGCCGGGGAACAACATTATGATTTGATATAAAAGTTTTACCATTAAAGTCTTCACGTCCTGGTAGTAATTCATGAATTACAACACTTGAGAGTCTATCAGTAAACTGTGGTACCGTTTCAATTGTAAGTATGGATGGAGGATTTGGTGAATTTGAAAGAACTGATGTCGATGGTTTTGTAGTGTTAATAACCTCATATAACCCCCATGCTTGTGTTGGGATTCTTGCACATGTATAATTTGCATCGTTTCTTACACTCGTATCACCCCCTGCCATAAACGCATTAATTGGAATTGTACCCTTTAAATATTCATCAATTCTCATATCATAATTATTTCCAGAAAATTTATCAAGTTTTTTAGCTAACATTGGAAACTTCATCACCATATTAGCAAGTAAATTTGTAGCAGATGCCATAAAACAACCACTTGGGTATTGGCGATTTGACATGACATAGGCACAGTCACTTTCATATCTGGTCACACCTAGATCTTTAAAATATTCCAATACATCACGTTGCCATTCTGCTTTTTCTTCGGTAAGTGCATTCAATACTTGCTGTTTTTTTGTATTTACACGTCGCTGACTGAGCGGCGTCTCATCATCTGACGATTCGTCATTTTTTGTAACAGTTGTTGACGCGATGCGACGATCCTTGAGTGGCCTTTCCTCATCCGATGAATAGTCATCGTGGATTACTTTATTAATCTTTTTATTCTTTTTCCCAATATCTTTCATAACATTTTCTACGGGTTTATCAATCATTTGTGGAGATGGAGTATTGGCAAGTTCTTCAAGCATTTGTTCGGCGGTTTTCTCCTTTGATTTTTCCCGGGAACGCTGCCTTTTGTTACCTGTATTTGACGGTGCTGGTGCCGGGGCATAATAAGCGTTCGCGACTGGAGGCGCATAATAAGCGTTCGCGACTGGATGTGCATAAGCGTTCACGACTGGAGGCGTATACGCGTTCGCAACTGGTAAAACTGACGCATTAGAATTTGAGATTTGATATGCATTTGTATATGGAATACCTGGATGATATCCACCATATGGTGAATACTGCGCATATGACATTGGAAATGCCATTGATGACACAGGTGCTTGTTGTACATTTTGAGCAGCAGCCTGATTCCACAACTCACTAAATCCAAGTTGGTTCCAACGCCTCTGATCCATTTACATTTACCAATATAAAATCGATATATACAACAACTTATATTTTCCCAAGTTCCCTAAATAATCCATATGTATATCGACACGATTGATCAAAATAAGTTGACTGATTCAAATAAGCTCAGTTTTCACCTAGCAACCGCAGAGTACCGTGGTAAGGTTGTATGTTCTGCACCTAATCGAGCGGGTACCCATGCGGAAGTCAGCTTGTTGCGCAAGCATACGATGCAGCGGTATCGTAATAAGAATATAACAGTCTATGTGACGCGACTGTCTAAGAATGGACATGCAATGTCTCGACCGTGTGTTTCATGCTCCCGGTATATCAAGGCATATTGGCCACTTGCTACCGTGTATTACACAAATGCCGAGGGAAACTGGGTGCGTGATAATAACCTAGATACCAATCACTTGTGTTTGTCTGATCGCATGAATCTGGCAACTGTGGCCACCCAAGCAAAGAAACGTCGCCCCCGTTCACGTTCGGATACCGGGTCTAGTTCATCGGGTACCGAGTCGACTGAGTTATGCAGTGAGTGTGAGTAAAAAATAATTTTTTATTTTTATCTTATATATTAATTTACGAAATTACTTGGCCACATTCGCACCCTTCGCTGCCGCACCTGACGAACCCGCCACCGGGGCAGCCATACCCGCCGAGCGCGATGGTGGCGCCTTTGCCATAACCTCAGCCTGTACCTCTGGTGTCTGCTTGGATAACCACTTCCAGAACTTGACCGAACTAACAAGACGCGTGGTACGGGTCATATTCTTCTTGTCAGCTTTCACCATCTTGGCCGCCTTGTGGTCGGCTTTAACCTTCTTTGACTGAACAACCTTCTTGGAATCATTGGAATCCTTGATTCCATCAGCCTTTACTGCATCGTACTTTGGGCAATTTCCACCGGCATTATTACATTCGACCTCGTCGGTGTTTAGGGTCATGAGTCACTTTACATATACTATAGAAAATATTTTGCGAACATCTCAAAAATATTTTATATAAATAAAGAATGGACTATATAACATCAACACACAACGATCATATGAAAAAGTTAGCCGCATTGAAATCACAGATTGACTGTGATGGAGATGTTTGCAAGCGGGTAAAACTCGTCCCGCCAAAAGTATACGATAAATGGGTAAATACAGTCAAACTATCTGGGCATTATAAAGATGAGATGGACGTTGCCCAACGACGATTCAATGTGCTATGTAATTTGTTATTTAAAGACCGGGGTGATTTTATGGTTACATCATCAAATCACGACCCGAATGATGTTGTATTTGTTAAAGAAAACAATATATATTGTGATTTTGGTAAAATGGACATCTCAAAGATTACAGAATCCCAAAAAAATTCATTCTTTGTTGTTCGTAATTTTCTGGAGAATGCAGTATCTAACGAGTTTGACATTATCGCAGATTGCACTGAATTAACACTTTCACAAACATTTTCATATTATCGACATGCCAATCAGGATCAACACATCGCCGCGTATCTTCTCGTTGAGACATTTGAAAAGTTACCAAATTTACTTGTTATAAAAACTCCGAATATTGCATACAAGGCAATTGCAAAACTTGTTAGTAGATTATTTGATTTAAAAATTAAAATTCGTATCGAATAACTTGCAACGCCAAATAAAACGACAACTTGAATACAGTTCCCTAATCATATGTATAGTCACAAGACGACCCTACCAGTTGTACATGCGATACCAATTATTAATCCACGAAAGAGAAGTGCAATTATGAATGAGTTTCTTACAGAGACGGAAGACTTGCCGTTACAAAAGCGGAAAAAAGCAAAGGATGCCTTGCAACAGATATTTAATCAGCTTGATCGTGAGTTTTATGATCAACGAAATGATTTTATTGCAAAAACCGAAGAATTAAATGAAAAAATGAATGCATTTCAAACAACCGCTGACATTTGTATGGAGACGGAGAAACAATTGACGCATGAAAATGAAAAACTCACGGAAGAAATTACTACGCTTAATAAAATTATCCAGGAAACTCCAAGTCTTAAATGCAGCGTCTGCATGGAAGACTTACATTCTCTAATTCGTGATGGTATAGAAATGATCTCATGTGAAAGCAATCATATTTTTTGTGCGGAATGTTTGAATGCAAAAACAGAGGGGTCAATTATTAATGCACCTGCAAATGGTGTTCTCCGATGCGACCATGATAAATGCAAGCATAATTTATGTGATCACTTCAACTTTAATACAATTGTCTCAAAATCTACCCGTCGAAAGTTTGAAAATGCATGCATGGAAGCTCGTGTCAGAAAAGAAGTTGAAGAAAATAATACGCAAGTTGCACATGGAATTGTTCCTGGGGCATTTGTATGCAAGCGACCGTGTTGTGGCAAGCCAATGCCAATTAACTTCAATGGATGCATGTCATTTGATTGCCCGGATTGCAATGCATGTTTTTGCGGACTATGTATGAAAGTATTCAAACCAAAGGGGAATAATCTTGCTGAAAATAATGTACTGTTTCGGTGTCATGAACATGTGTCTACATGCAAGCACAATGTACAGGCAAAAAATGAGGACGGTGTTGCGTCGTATTATATTAATGAACAAGCACAAACAAGCGTCACGCGGGCATTATGGCAAAAATATTTTTTAACACAGAGAATGCTCATCGATCACAATCCAGCAACTGTTCGGAAATTACTAGGATTAAAGCCATCCATTCAAAAAATGACAGCGTTTTGTGCATCACTGGGTCTCCCAATCGGGCCATATGGGTTTGTTGGGACACTAGGGGAAGATCGTCACATTGTACCGGCAGATGAAGTTATTATTATTGATTGAAATTATGTGTATAGTATAAAACATGGAGTATACGCATAATAAATGTTTTATACCAAAATCACGCAGGAAGTTTACTTCAGATACAAACACGACACCTCGTCACCAGTTCCCTAAACCAAACGATATGTCTCTGCGCAGCTCCGCTCGTTTGACTAGTATCGCGAAGCCAAACTATCGCGAGGTTTCCACAATCTCAACTATTGTGTCACAATTTGACTTTAATGTGATGCAATATCAAATGGCACCAGTTACCGCGGAGTCGCCGCTTGATCTTATGATCCCTGCAATGCGAAAACGCGTGACCAGGTCACAGATGCTAAAAAATGCACTTGCATCACATGGTCTGGAAAAGAAATCATCCCCCGGGGACGGAAACTGCTTGTATCACAGTCTGACCGATCAAATCAATGCAACGGGGTTGTATTCCGAATGCAATCACATCTCGATGAGGAGGGCTATTGTGGCACACATTTACCGCAACTATGACTTTTATGGGAACTTTCTTGAAGAAAAGCTTGTTACCAAACTACGTCTTGGTAAGTGGGGATCACATGTTGACGTCTCTGCGGCTTCTGATCTGTTTAATATCAAAATCACCGTTATTAAATATAACGGCGATGATGTAATTCTCCCTCGTCATAATAATCCAGATAGTGTTGTCGGTAGCATTTTTCTGTGTTTTCAAAGTGAGCTTCACTACGATTCCACCGCTCGTGTAGAGTATTGAATTTATCTATAGTTCCCTAAATGGATTTCAAAGAAATGTTTGAAAACGAACAATATCAAGTCATTAACTTGGAACATGATTGCGAAATCATAAAAGGAAGAATGCGTGCAGATCTGATGCCAACTCCAGACGAACTTACGGGGTTATGGGACTCGCGACCCAAAACACGTGATACATATTCAATGTATGGAAAAGTAGTGAACGTCCCTCGATATTTTACATTTTACAGCAAGCGGATGCTATTAACCGCATTTGGTGGCCAGACATTTTGTGCAGACATGGTGAAGGATGCATCGTACACTTCACGTGTTATGGAGCAGTGCCCAGATAAATACAATTATAATTCGGTGCTCGTAAATTGGTACATGACTGGCAACGATTATGTATCATTGCATGGAGATCGTGAACGTGGTCTTGTGCAAAGCACGCCAATTGTTTCGATATCTCTTGGTGGGTCACGAACATTTCAAGTAAAAAAGAACGATACAAAAGAACTCGTGTACCAGGAAATGCTCAATGATGGCGATTGTATCATCATGAAAGGAACTGATTTTCAGCATAAATACAAGCATTGTATACCAAAGATGATTGCTAAAAAACACGGCACGGTACTGCCACGTATTAACCTTACAATACGTTCGTATTACACTTAATCATCCCAATCTCCTTCATCTCCTTCTGCCAGATCACCACCACCACCCCCTGCGTTTGCTATTACTTCGTTTATTTTCTTATGTTGTTCACCAAGTGACATTCTTACACTTGCAATTCGTTGATGGTTTGGGTCCTGTTTTAATTCTTCTGCCGTTTTCTCCAAACGAGCAATTACGGGTGGTTTTATGGCTTCATCACTGGGGGATGTGTTATTTACCGCGTTGTGTTGTTCGAGCATTTTTTGATCCCGTTTGTGGTCTTGTAATTGTGTTGCAACGTCCGGTGCTCCAATCGGTTGAATAACATCATTACCATAGCCTCGTTTTTCTAATTTAGTAGCTAATGATTCTCTGCGTATAAACATTTTCCAAAACATATATATCCCAGCTACGATAGCGAGACCAAGTACAAACCGTGCAGTCACACTATTATCTTCCGCCATATTTAATCTATATGTTAGAAAATCTACCATTAACAATTGACCAACAGTTTCATGATTTAGACTGTAAGTACATTCTTCCATCTAACCTACCATCTCTCGATTCCACTCTATTTCCACAAACTCTAGATGAACCACGACGTAAAAGCCGTGGTATTTCACCAGAAGAACCAATTAATACACTCCCACCGCTATATGTACTGGCATGGTATGGCGCAACATTTGATCTTTTGCAAAAAGTGATTCTATCACATCCGCGTCTACTTACTCCAAAAGTTGTACTATATTGTCTAAAATATAAAGACTTTGAAATGGTTGCATACTTTACAGAAGAACTCAGGATCTTAGAAGAATATCAGCCAAAAGCGATTCTTTTTAGAAATTCGGCATTGATCGCACAGGCATTCAACGATCGATCATCCCTTAGACTCATTCACTATCTCTCATATGTTATCAATAAACTTAACCCATCCACAATCCATGGTCAGAATCACCCACTTTTAATGTAAATATGAAATTTATTATACATTTTAAAAATAAAATATTTTTTGTATATAAAGGGTGAGTAAAAAATATGGGGTATTCGTGGATGTCATATGCATCCGCGGCAAAACACATACCAGAAGCAAAACGCCTTCGTGTATCAACTGTGGCACGTAGTTCAGGAGGATTTATGGGTAATTATAAACGCGCAGGTAGCTCAAGTAAAATGAATAAACGCCCTCTTGGGCGTAACACAGTTGGTGGTAAAACTTGGGGACAAAAAAGAGAAGCTTTTATTAAACGTCATTTGGCACAGTATAAAAAGAATAAGACAGAACGGCGATGGTATGCATTAGTCATGTGGGCGTACAAGCCAGGTACAAAACCATCAGTGAAAAATAAAAAGAGCAAACGCAAGACCACTAAACGCAGTATGACAAAGAATCGCCCCCGTTCAACTCGTAGATAGATTGTATACAATAGGTAATTCTGAGATAAACGGACATGTTCCATTGCGTTTCATATTAAACGCATATGAAACAATTTTTACACCTTTATTTTTTGCAACAATTAGCTCTTTATGAAATGTTGGACATGTTCGGTAATCCGGCATAAACGCCGTTGCATCGTTTCGAACTACCATAAATACAATGGCCGTCTTTAACTTTGGATACCGTGGGTCTTGGTTTTCTTGTGTTGCAATTTTAGTTAATTCGCGGACATGCTTAATCGCACGACTTGATACAACTTTATTACCTGTAAGATCGTCTTTTTGACGCGGCTTGCCCCATGGAAAAATTGAAAGACCATCGACATAGCTTTTCGGAGACTTGTCCCTGTCCAAATCAACTATTGTTTTTACTTCTACGAGAGTATACGTTCCATCTGCATGCTTCACCAAAAAGTCAGACCGCATGTCACATCCAGCGACGTTTGCAACTTCAGCTTGGATTGATACAACGTCTTGGAAACCGGGAAGATGATTGCGTGAGGCATAAAAGTTGAACAGTTTTTCACCCTGAGATGGATGAGCACCAATCCAAATGTCGGAGTATGTGCATTTAATTAGTTGAGTAATATACATCGTCGCTGGCGTGCCGTATTTTTTAGAATACTCTTGTTTGACATGGTGGCCGCGTTTGTCCATTTTTTGTGTTACGCAAATGGCGGCACCAGGCGTGCATTTTCCACCAAGATCCAAACTCGGCATGTGTGTGATTCCATTATCTTTTTCCGAGTGTATATCACCAACATACGGTGATTTATTATACACGGATGGCCTTGCCGTTACTGTGGACTCAATGTATTCATGTGGGTGTATGTATATTGGTATACATATCCTTTTTCCATTTAGGGAACTGTGGTGATCACAGGCTGTGGGCATGCTTATCGAGTTAAATGTATCAGTCTTATAATGCATTGTATATACTTAAACAAATTTATATTTTTAAATACAATCACGAAATAGATGAACACATGGTACATTGAATTTCACTGCATACTCACGAGTAGTGAACGGATATCCGCAGTCTTTATCGGGACATGCACCATACCATAGCATGGCCTCAATCTTTCCTAGATTCTTTGCCCCCATGTAATTATCAGATACTGCATAACGGAGCATAACACTTAGATCATCCCAAGAACTGGATGGTACGGTCGTTTTCCATGTTGTATATACATTGATATTAAAATAAATCGAAAGCCATGAAATAACTTCTGCGCGAGACAGGTGCTTGATACCATCGTTTTGTAAAATGGTATCTAGGCAATTATGCTTCTGATACTTGATTGCATAAAAAATAATTGGTTTTCGAGTACCCCCCTTGATAATCGAAGGATTCGTCTTTAGCATAAAATCAAGTGTTTTAAAATCATTCCGACGAATTGCTTTGATTGCCCGATTCACATGAAGAAGATTCTTGCCACAAAAGGTATATGTAGAATAGGGAACTCCCGTCGGTGGATAAACTTTATGAGCAGGTGCAGACATATAGTTAAGGAGATGTACCAGTCGAGGTTGTCGGTGTTGCAGCGACTGTCGATTTTGAAGACCTGCCGTATACGGATCGTGTTATGAAGAATGTCCCAACCCCAGTAATTATTGTCGCAAATATTAATCCAATGGTGCTACCAATAAAGTCACGTGTTTTACGAGCGAGTGCATCTTCTGTGTCGTCTAATTCGGTTTCAAGCGTAGAAATCCTACCCTCCAATCTCTCTTTGTGTCCTTCCAGTATTACAACCTCGCCTTCTAATGTGAGAATTTCTGCCTTTTCGGCGACACAACTTGAATTTTCGCAAATAGGACACCCCACCACACCATCATTATCAATTATACCAGAATCCCTTGTTGTAAAGTAATATACAAGACCAAGTACGATACCAACTACAATCACGGTGATTATGACTTTCTTATATTCAATTGCTCGTTTTTTTATCTTTTCAAGTAGACTTGGTCCATCCTCTGGATTTTTTATACTCGACATACTTTAAATAACAAGGTATAAAAAATCAAAGTTAATTTTATTTTTTATATATAAAAGATGAAGAACTTTTCATCTGACACATCTGCACCTCGACAGAAAGTTGCATCATCTAACACAGTAAGATGGTGGCTGTCTGTTGCAATCGGTGTTCTTGTTGGTAATCTAATATTCCTGGGGATCGTTGCTTTAATTATTCGGAATACCAATTTTGAAGAGAAGATATTTAAACCGATTGGCAAAGCAATTGGGGAAGGAATGGAACCTGGTATGATACGTGCATCAAAGATTGCCGCGACGTCTGCACAGAAAACTGTATATGAAACCGTCGATGGTGTACAGGATCAAGCAATTGAAGGAACGAGTCAGCGTGTCATTGAAGCCGTTAGTAACACGCGAGATGATATTATAAATGATGCACGTGAAGTCGCGTCTAGTTATTTGGATCAGTATCAATAAATTATCAACGTAGTGTGTTCCAATTTCGTCCAGTGGCGCGTCCAGTGGCGCGTCCAGTGTACCTAGGACGTCTCAGATAGTTATAATTGTCGTTCTCTAATTTTTTCTGTACATAATTTGGCAAGTCAAAATACTGCTCTAAATAAACAATACGTCCAGGTGGGTGGTTTGAATAATGATTTACCATATCCATAACTGCTTCGAAAAGAGGTTGCTCGTATGTATTTACATTGTCACCACTGGAATTATATATTGAAACATAATTGTATGGATAAGCTGCAACTTCGTATCCCCGACCGGACATGATCATAATACCAGAAACTGCAAGTTTATCAAAATCCGATAAATCAACATCAGACTGTGAATTCTGAAATGATGTTAATATATTATTATCACGTGAAAGTACACCTCGATAATTACCATGTGCGTTCATATTTAATAGTATTTGTATCATATCATCTGGACTGCATGTGTCATGACCCACTGTTGACATGTCGGTAATATATGTATTACCATGTAATTTCGCAGTAGCACATGGTTTTTCCCTTAGATTATTGTATGATTCATCATACGTATTTACATACTTGGTACATGATACAAGATCATTCTTCGCGGAACATTTGGGTAAATCAATAATTATTATGTGATAATGACGATTTGTATACTTGTCCAATGCTTCTGCCAATTTCTGTTTTCTGTTCTTATAATGCCAAACAATACTTTCTAGTTTTGTTACGAGAATAAACTCATGCGCATCATCTAAAAATTCGTTATTTTTAGGATTTGATAATATATTCGGTAAATCTACAATAACACGGTTACATGGATCTGTTACTGACGAATCGTCTATATATTTTATTACACGTTTCCCTAGTGAAACCATTTATATAATGCATATAAAATCAATAAAATCCAGGAAAAAGGTTATTAATGGACTCTGCAGTAAAACACGCGAAATCTTCGGCGCGCTCGTTTAGATCCGTCCTTGACTGAGACGAAATATGCTTGGAATATTCCTGCTGCATGTCAATCGTCTCCTTCCTTGCAAACTCGGACATTGGGTGTACATGTGCATCTTCGAGTACCTGGAAATACTTCTTGTATGTACGGTCCATATGCTTCGTGTACCAGTCAGGTGGCTTTAGTGCCGCCTTTGCCGCATTTGCCTTGCGACGCTCACCCCCAACTGTCGCAAGTAGGTTGCTAATGATTGCATTCTTTTCTACGAGTTCCTGATTCTGCTTGAGTAGCTCAGCCGCATGGGCTGAGCACTGTGTGTCCATACGTCCCTCCGCTTCGATGTAATCGGCTTCAATCCCCTGTGCTTCAAGCATCCATGTGTCAACTGCCGCATGAGTTGCATCAAGCTCCAGCCGCAGCTTCTTGATCTCCTTCTTCAGAGCAGAGTTTTCATCACGAATGCGATACTGATTGTCCATAAGATCATCCGCAAAAGTGCGGTTAACGTTTTTGCGAGATTGGGGAACTGCAGACATATGTTTAAAGGTTGTGTTGATTGTGATGCGCTGATATAGAATTCGTGTTGGATGTTGGATGTTATACCAAGTTTTATGTTGGAGTCGGTGTTATTATATTTGCATAATATAAATGTCAACTCGCCCAAGGGCAAATTCATTTAGTAGATATACAGGAGTTAGTCGCCAACTTCCCGGTGATTGGGCCATAAATTTCAGAGCACAGGAGTACGATGTAGATGCACATTTTCCCAGGATACCAACCGGTAACGGATACGTACCCCCACTTGATATTGCCGATGCATATGGTAATGTTGTATTGCCACAGTATGAAATAGATAATGAATTGAGTACTGAACGGAACAACCTGTTGCTTTCTCCGATGTATCCGATGCTATATGCTCGTGCAGAAGAAGCTGCAAAAAATGAATGGAGACTTCGCGAATATGAACAGCACCGTAGGCGCGAAAATGCACGACTCAATTTAAAAAAATTACAGCGTTTGTATAACCACAAAGACACGATGTATTACTGGAACAGTTTGGTACATGTTCCAACGGAACAGTATATAACGCGATTACATAATGAATACATGGATGACAATTCGGCGTAAGATTACCTGAACATTTGATAAAGTTGTGACGCTAAGGATATGTCTTCCTCTCAGCAAAATCTTGTAAATGATATGGCATTGTCATATACCCGTATGAACTTTTATTACTCGGAGTTTATTCGTGAAGTTGGAGTCTTTCGTACACTCGCCATGCGAATGCGTCATTACTATCCAATTCGCGACTCTGATACAAACAATGGTATGAATCGCGCAATCCAAGATGTTATCAATCTCTCATCAACTGATACAAATTTGATTGGAAATCGATTAAGCGTGTTTAATACCCTTGTCAGTAAGCTCACTCGTGATATCGGTAAGTAAAAATATTATCCATATATTAAATATGGATCGTATCAACTCTGGAATTGCATATTCACCAGAGTTTGTGAAGCCATTAAATGGTAGTTATATTGCTAAAACAGTAGGACTCGGGTTTATTGTTTATCTTTTACTATGGGGTATGTTATTTACTAGCATTGGTATGCTGGCAACGAAAGGCAACAAACCATTATATGGAGGCTTACTTGGTGCATCTATGATATGTATTATATCGTTTCATGTATGGGGGTATCGTCATAATAAAAAACTGAGCATAACAACATTTTCAACCCAGGATTCGTCACTGCCTTCAATTCCTGTACCTGATCGTACAATAACCCTACGCACTCCACCTGAACTACGACGACAGGATTCAATGACTACACATACGAGCGAGCACGATAGATTTGAAAAAGAAAAATATTTAGAAACAATGAATCACGATCCTGAACGTTATAATATGTCCTATCGTGACGGTTACATATTTTATACCGTGACTGGCCCAGATGGAAAACCACGTAAAATGTTTGAACGCGCAACACCACAATCCCTATGGGCACGTACAACAGATAAAATAAAAAACTACCGTAAAAAGAAAAGATAAAAATGTCAGATTATAAATATATAATAGTATATAGATAGACTATGGCAAACGTTACCCTTATTAATAAATTAGAAGTTCTACATGCGAAACTAGACATTGTTGTTAGTTCATATACAACAAAAGGCGAAAAAATAAGTGCACTATCTGAGCTCAAAGATTATAATGCAATTCTCATGTTTCAAAAAAATCAAAATGATGCTGCAATTTATGCACAGGGTGGAATTACTCTTATTAAAATGATGAAAAATATGACAAACGTAAACAAGCATACAATTGCTCACCTTAAGGACTCAGTGGAAAGCAAGTTTTTCCACACACTACTACTACTCGATAAAGACGCGGGTGCGTATATTAAAATGCCACAAATATATGACAAGGACATTGTATTTCCAAGTCCAGATTTACTTACATACTATCTTGGTGTAAAAAATACTCTGTCTTTAATTGAACCGTGTATAGTATGATCAAATACATTCGTAATTATTTTTTTACTTTTCAATTTTTGAGCCAAGCCCCATTCTACGCATCGTTCTACCGAGCCTACTTTCCGCACCTAACACGGCACTTGCTCGCGGATTCGCATTGGGAAATGCACGATCTCTCATCCATGTATTGAACTTATTATTTGGATCACGGACCGAGTTGGCCGCATTGCCAATTGCAGTGCCTGTATCTTTTATCCGCTGGACTGCAGCGACGTCGTACCCCTTTGCGGTCATAAACTGACCAAATACATAGAGTATCATAAACGTACTCGCAGCAATGGATACCCAAATCATTGATGGATCATTTAGAGAAAATGCCATTACTTGGATGGCAATAAAACCAACAACTAGCATTATGTGAAACGATGTAGTCATTCTCCTTTGTATTTATACATTATAAAATTATTTACAGAATATTTTACGGGGTTCACATGTTTTTACAGAATCCACCATCGCCGTATCACACGATGCATATCCGTCGGTATGTCTCTGATAATATGCGCCACATGGATCGCTCCGTGGCACGTTTCTACATGCATCTACTAATTTTAAATTTTTAATCAAGTCAGTACACTTGTTTGATGCATGCTGTTCTTTGTTCTTCTCGGACAATTCAATATGATCAAGAGTTATGAAATTCCCATTTAAATCGGTATTTACTTGGTCGATACTCGCCCCCGTAAATATCTCAATAATATCACTCTTATCGCTAAAACGCACCCACCATAAAATTATGAGTATATTTATGACAATCCCACATAGAATTCCACCAACAACAAGGGCAGTTTTCCACTGCATCTTTATATAACAACAACATTTTCTGTGCGTTCCCCAAATGTCCACTGACGAGTACATTAAGCAAAGTCTTACTAACATCCTAAAAGCCATTAAAAATAACGACGAATCCAGATTGGTTGCTCATGTCAACGCTCTTAAGTTTTTGATTCATCTCATGGACAATGCATCGATTACTACAATCCTTCCGGATATTATGAGTCTGGTAACTTCACCGTCACGTGAGGTCCAGCGACGTGGGATCAAGATTATTATGGATCTCGGGATCTCCCCGGGTGAATTTGCTTCTCAATTGGTAGTGACAGTGGGCAATGTCGATCCGACAAAGAACGAACCTTCTCCAAAGAGATCACATACCGAACTTCTACAGGAAAATGAACCAAAGTCAAAACGCCACGTCCCAGTGCGTATCGGTGCAGTTGCACCCGTTTCGCGCGCGGCAGGGTCGCATCCACCAATCCCGGCGGTTGTAGATGATGAGGAAACAGACAATGAAGACTGATTGTGTTATTTTGGATGGTATAGTATAAACAAACATGGACGTCTTATTTAGTAAGTTAATGTTTGCACTCGGTCGTAAGCGTATTATTTATGATCGTGACAGTGACGAACCTTATCTTGAACGTTATTATATCTTTCTAAAAGAACGAACCTGGTTCCCATTTAATATCTTTTTACATAAATTTCTTAAATCCGATCCGGATGATATGCATTCGCATCCATGGTCCTTTGCAACACTTATCTTATGGGGTGGATATTATGAACAGACATTAAATGGTGTAACGTGGCATGGACCGGGATCATTTCGCGTGGCCGATGCTGATACATATCACCGAGTCGAGTTGTATAACAAACAGCCATGTTGGACACTCTTTGTTCCATTGAAAAAGAAACAAAATTGGGGATTTTTAACACCAAATGGGTGGGTGTCACATGTTAATTATAGAAAAGATAAAGTTGAATAATACACTTACACTGTAATAACACTGGTCATATCGACTGCAACTGGCCGTCGACGAACTGCATAATGGGGAGCACAAAACACTGTATGTGGCTTGACTGCAGCAATGACGTACCGAAGAGGAGGCAATTCAAACTTAAATTCATACCAATAAAGAAGATTTGCCTGCAAGTAAACAACCGTAAAAATGCCAAAATGCCAGAATGCATGCAATGAGATTCCTTGTTCAAATAGCCATGGCGGACATCCTCCTGCTTCCACTTGCTGTGAATAGTATGCCCCACCGAGAAGTCCAATTACACTGACATATAACATCAAACATATGAACGGTGAATCAGTGCATATAAACTGACATATACCAACAACACCATGAAGACCGATCATTACAAATGCAAGAGGAAGTTCCGCTTTTCGGAGCGTATCTGCATCGTTTGCAAAATAAATCAGCATTACGTAAATACCGGTACTCAAAATTGCAAATAACCAAAAGTATGAAATCTTGACCATGACGATTTGCGTAAGAAATACCTTTGTTACGTGAACAACAATGGTAGCGAATAGTGCATAGACCGGAATTAAATCCGCGGGGTGAGTATGTTGAGCATAAATTGGTGCAGTATGAAATGCAACCGACCCTGCCCCAGCATATATTAATAATACCGCAGTAACCGTATGAAAGTTGAGTGGAATTGGTCTGTTTTGCCATAGCATAATAATACCATACACAATTGCAAAAAATGCGGTGGCTACATTTGCCGGTTGAAACCGAGTGGGGTGATCAATATTATGCATTTCTTCGCACCAGATAACCATTTAGGGAACTGTAATAAACTTTATTTTGTATACAAGTTACCAGAGACGAACAGCCTTTTCCATAACCTCAGGTGGAGGTGACCACTCCACACGACGTACAATATTATCATACAGAATGAGAGTGGGAAGCTCACTTAGTTCTTTTTTAATTTCTTCCTTTTGCTGATCAATGACACGGCGCGCTGAGAAAATATCAGATACGACACCGGGCATGAGTGCGGTATTGGCGTTTGCATCATCAAGACGCTTCTTGTATACGGATTCCATGACGCGAACATCATCAAGTACGGGTTTGGCAGTTGGGGCAAAAAGTTGACGATCTCCTGCAAAATACTTGCGATACGACTCAAACACGATGTCTGGCATATAAAAAACTGGTCCAGGAAAGGATCCGACTTTGTTGGTGTCCTCATTTGGGTGCATATCATCTGGATCATACTTGTTATTGTTTCGCTTAAACATACGCTTAAAATTAGGGAACTTCATGATCAATTTAGTTTCAGATGGTTAACAATGTGGGATAGTCTTTTTCGCTGCCTACATGATGCAATGAATATGTATTCGATGTCATATTATCACGACTGTCATAAATCCAATATGGAGCTAGCGCATCAAATTATTACAACAACGCGCAAATCATTTCACGATGTCATCAAAATTCATGATATTAATCCAAGTCATCTAACACGATCGGCAACATTCAATAATATGTGTTTTACCGTTTCAAATCTAAAGCAGGATCCAACAATGATGCAGTGTGGTATCTGCGGGGACATTAGGGTGGTCAGGTACACTAGTATTTGTCCATGTAGAAGGGTATGTACTGGTTGTACTGGATATGATTGTATTTATTGTTAGTCGTGTGTTATCATTTTTTGTATTGTTATAATTAAATAATGGAAACCAGAAGAATTATCCAAATAGTGCTCGTAGTAATTTTACTACTTGGTGCATTCATTGTCAGTATCCTTTATTCATTTACAAGCCTCCTTGGTAAATTTGCAAGCGTTGCGTCGATCGATGTCGTTAACCGCGACCAAGCTGAAATAGATAATGATGACAGTTTGCCCGAAAAGATTGATGAACATGAAGATGATGTAAAAACTACGGGTGCGAATCCACCCGGGGAAAATCTCCTACCTGGTCCGGATACTACAATTTCGAATGGAAATGCCCCACTTGAAGCACCAAATGTCTTTGCAATTAATGCGGTCAATGGAAATACCAAACTTTTCCGGATTGACAAGGTTAAATTTATGAAATACGTTAACGACACCAACCAACAAGACAGTGGTAATAATAACTACAAACTTCGTGCGGTTCGTATCGTAAAAAATAACAAGATTGAGAATCAGGGGTGGGATTTATACAAGAGTGATGCATTTAATGTAGAAATATTTAATGCACCAGGCACTGGTCAATTCTCACCAAATACAAGCAAGGCACAAGTTCATGGATCATCTGACCCAGCGGATGTTATGTGGGATGTTGGTGATAAAATTGCATTTGTTACTGCAACTGTTATTGCATAATTCACTGCATACATGGCACGCGTTCCCCGGATACCGTGTTTGGCTGTTCCTTCATAATAACCCAGTCGCCATTGGCTGGAAGTGCATCACTACTCTCAGTGATAAACTGGTATACAACACCCTCTCGTGCAACTCGGTCGGTCGTATACGCTTGCCACGCTGTACCATTATAAGTAATCACTTGTGTTGGCTGTCGTGGATTTCGCATATACTTTTCCCGATCAGGGACCGTGTGATACACTTCTGTACCTAGCTTATAACAATTTTTTTCAACTTGATCCGCGACATACCCGGGATCGGTAACTGTATTTGATTCGGGTAATGATGCTTGTCCGGGTAATGCATTCTTACTTCCAAGGATAGCAAATACAATACCAACAATTGCGAGGACAACAGTAAAACCAATCGCAATATATCCAAGTCTATTCATTTTATATTACTGTCATAAAATTTTATCAAATGTATATAAATGATGGATATCCCATACCGAGAAATTCAGGGGTGTAAATTTAGGGCAGGGCATCAATTGGGGGGAACATGTTATATGGCAGCAGCAAATGCAGTCTTTGCAACAAGTTATGCATTTGAACATAGCACAAATAACCCAGACATTATTAATTACATAGCTGGTTATTCAGATAGTCATCTCCCCAGTGTATATGGAAGCACAACGTGTCCCATGGTACCAAGTTATATTGGAGATTTGTATAATGACATGGCATTGTTATTTAACGATAAAGGTGCAACGTTACAAACAGTTTATTTATTTTCCACTGGCATAACACTGGCTCAAACTACCAACCCAAATCTTTCGTCTGTGTTGTTATATGATACAACCGCGGATATCGGTGAAAAACATGTAGAAGTACCAAAAGAAAATATTGACAATGACTATTTTAAAATATATCAAATTTGGGACATTTTTGGTAGACATTTAAATATGAATAACAACGGCTTTGATGAGGTACAGCCTTTTGATAAAAATTCAGCTATGGTGGGTGGTGGATTTCCTCATTTGCATTTGCTAGCATTATTATTAGCATCTGGTTCTACTCCTACATATTCACGCGCAAAAGCTGCCGCTGTCGATCATGCAATTGATACGTATGTGACAACTAATTTTCCTACTGTATTGGCATTGAATATGAGACATTCGAAAAATGTTACATCCGGTCAATCTAGCCAGTTACAAAATATACAAGACAGATACTTCTTTTGGGAGTTGTATAAAGTTTCGGACAAAATCGCATCACGTTCAAATTGTTCAATTTCCGGGATTATACTCAGTATATCAGGTGAAAATGGTCTTTTACATGCATTTCAATTAATTCCATGTAAAAAAGACTTTATCATTTGTTCATACAATAAGTGTTATAATACATCGGACCCAAGTCATCGAGTGATTACAAAAAAATACTCCAAGATCCTTATGATTACATTTCTCCTCGAATAAGTGCCAACGATATATATATGTTTGACATTGCGGTTCTAATTCCCGTCCCAATTATTTTTTTAAGCATCTTTACGTGTGAACTATGTATAGATCGCATATGTTGTCCTGAAAAAAAAAGAGTGATACATGTCCCAAGAGATGAACGAACAAGATTGGCACCAATTCCAGAATAATAATTTTGTTATGTGTATATAAATACACAATGCCAACTTGGTTAATAAAATTAATACCGGTTATAATTCTATTTGCTATCGCTATAATTGTTGGAGTTGTGACGTAAACAAGAAAACGCTAATATCGCAATTTTTCAGTGACATTTCGCACACAAGATGCAAAAGTAGAAAACGCTAATGATTTATTTTTTAATTACATATTTATTTTAATTAATTAATTGCCCGCCACCACAACACGGCGTCTCATTCAAACCCGGCGGCGTCTCATTCAAACCCGGCGGCGTCTCACCCAAACCCGGCGGCGTCTCACCCAAACCCGGCGGCGTCTCACCGTGTTTCACCAAATCCAGACGGCGTCTCACCGTGTTTATGATGATTTTCGCCAAGTCATAAAATGCGATCAGGGAACTGCCCGTTTATGGTGTTGTTATGGCAGCGTGTACGGCGTGTTATGACTTGTGTTGTTTTCGTTGTTATGATGTTTATGTCGTAATTCGTATTACCAAACGGGACGACCAACAAAAGCACGAGCACTTGCCTCGATAACAACCGAACTCTTGATGATGTCACGCACGTCAGCCGCCGTGTACACCTCTGACTTGTGTGTGAACAGCGTGTCGCAAATGAGGGTCACGGCGGATGTTGTGTTTGTGTTGTGGACGCGCTTGCATTCATCCGAAAACATGGTGCGGATGTCGGCGTGTTGCACGGGGACGCCCAGCATTCGAACCAAAGCGGTCACGCGCGACAGCGGCTCGGTATCAATGAGCTGCTCGTTACGACGGGCTTGGGAACGTTGGCGACGGGCACGACGGCTGAGCGTGGCGGCAGACATTTAGGGAACTGGTGGCGTGTTGGGTAGACTGGAAAGACGCTGTGAGGCGAAATGCCAAGTTAAGATGCCATAATTAATGAGCATCTCACTCGCGCACAGCGCATCGCAACGCATCAGAAACTCCACATCTTTCGCTCCGTTCCCTAAATGGCCAGCCAATCGGTTCCCCAAATGCCCGTTGCCCTCGCGGTGCCCATGCTGCCCGTCGCGTCCGTCACCCCCGTGAACGGCGCATCGAAGCGCAAGCTTGACGAAATCGTCATGACCGCCATTGAGAATGCACCGCTTGCCAAGCGCACCGCGTTTCGCGAGGCGTTTGACGCAGTCGCCATGCCAATCACGGCGTATCTCGCAGATTCCAGGATTCCATGCACCGAAACCGTAAACCGGCTTTCGGCGGAGATTTCCGAGCTCCAGCATCAGCGCGACGACCAAGACGCCGCGCTCGCAAAGGAAATGTCCGATAAGTACAATCTCGAGGGGGAGATCGAACGCCTTAAGGAGGACGATCTCCGATCGGAGGTTGAGGATCTCCGATCCGAGCTCGAGACTGCGACCACCAGGACGCAAGAACGCGAGCGCGAGATTACCGACATTCGCAATGACTTTGATCAATTGCGGCGCAATTTCGGCGATTCGGAGGCGGCGAATGCATCGATTACTCAAGATCTGCAAGATGCAATTACTGCGCGCGACAACGCCGATGCTGCACTTCGCGAGCACCGCGAAAACACGGCGGCAAATACGGCGACCCAGCCAGGTGCCGTACCGCAGTGCGTTGTTTGCTACACCGACATTTTCTCGATCGCCAAAGTCGGCGGACTCGTCAAGTGCGACAACGACGAGTGCTCGGAATTTCTCTGCAAGACGTGTGTTTCTCCCAAGATCGAGTCCGACCTTCCGACATTGACCGACGAGGGAATTAAATGCACAAATAAGAAATGCAACAGCCCCATCTGCGAGGCAAGCTTCATGTCGTTTTTGACGCCCGACGTTAGCAAAAAGTACGTGCGAAAGATGGGCGAAATTACCGCCGCAAAGGAGTCGGGGACGTGCTCGGATTTCGTCAAGACGCCGTGCGGATGCGGTGACGCGATGCGTCCGTATTTCGACGGGTGCGCGACAATCAAGTGCAACAAGTGCCCGGCTTATTGGGATGCGATTACATTTACTCCATTCATTCTCGGTGAGAATGACCCCAACGAAACCGCGGATGAGTTGTACCAACGCGCGCATGGTGCGACGTCTCGCATTGTCAGGGAGCATAACATGGGAGATTCGTATTTCATTAACAGCCGCGCTGCGCGCAACGTAAACGAGATTGAGCGAATCTGGATGAAATACTTCATCACAAACAAGGCGGGTCGCGATCAAGTGCTCGCAGTCTTTCCCAAATTTGAGACCTCAACGAAAAAGAAACTCCAGGAGATGCTTACGCTCATGGGTCTTCCCACTGTCGGATATGGAATGTCGTAGAACTGTGTCGTAATTGTGTCTTTTGTAATTAAATCTGACCAATTAAGGGGGGTTCTCTCCCAAATATGTTGCATTGTCCGTTGGGTCGTCGATGTATACTACTTTGTTACCGGGAACTACCCTTGCCATGAATTTACCATCTGGGTTATCAACGGTGCCATCAATATGACGAAGCAATTTATAATTTTTACCATTATAAATTATATGTGAACCTACTGGCATTTCACTTATGCAAGATTCTTGCCCAACTGCTTCTTGACCCATATCTGAAAAGTTGCGATTGAACAGAAATGGGTGAAGTCGATTATTATAATAATCTTGTCTCGTTTCAACTGGTGGTGTTCTGTTATTCATCTGTCTTCTCCCGAAAACCAAGTAAGTAATGACTGTTAAAATCACAAACAACACCACACATAAACTAATAATTATATAATCTTTTGTGTCTAACTTCATTTATTAATATATGACAAAAAAAGATATGAACGGCGTTTTAGGACTTGGTGGAATTTCATGTCAATGTAAGATGACGTTTCATCTTGAGATACAATCTCTCGACCCGTGTACGGTCGCGACCCTCAACTCATCAACTCGCAGCCAGTTCCCTAAATGGACCTTGGTGCTGCCCTCATGATCAGTCCACCGTCGTCGCCGAAACACACGTCGCCACCCGACGAGTACGACGCACTATGGTATTTGACCAAGTGTGTGTTTATCGACCATGGTGACCGCAGTTACTTGAAGGTGTCCGATCTCAAGGTCCAGATCTTGAAACAGACACTGCTCGATATTCTCGATGCGCACCGTCAGCGCATCCATGGAAAACACGAGCGTCGCGTTACTGGTCTTAAGTTCTACAACTACATCAAATACCGCGTGAATGACTGCATTCATCTTCACGTCGAACCAGTGGACATGATGGAAGGTTCGGATTTTTTTCTTACCGTCTTTCCCACCGGGGTTGTGCATTATTCGGATGGGATGCTCGAAAACGATGTACCCCTGTGTTAGAGTGGTGGGTTTTTTGTATTATTTACCCGACCATTCACCAAAAGAATTACCACTGACCCTATATCTTGGTAGACTTGGTGTAGATGACCGTCTACTTAGCGGGTCACCTGGTAATCGCGCATATGACCAACTAGATTGTAGCGGTGCCATCCATGTATCATAATCGGCTGACGTTCTGCGACTGACATTTGCAGAGGACCGACGCACCGGCGGTGGCGGAGGTGGCGGTGGTGGCGGAGGTGGCGGTGGTGGCGGTGGTACACGACTTGTGGTAGATGGTGGCGATGTGCTATGTGCACGTGCAAGTGTACTTGGGTCATGTGCAGCTACACGAATGACCGGCATATGTGCTGGACGTGCTCTTCTTTTATTAAAATATTTAATGGAAATGACAGCAAGAATAACAATACTTAAAACTATAAACGGTAATGCTACAAAGAAACTCATCTTTAATTAAATAAAAATAAAATAAACAAAAAAACAGTTAACTCAGTGCGAAATCAACAGGCTGAGTCGTGTAAAAAATGCAATCACTAAATTTAATTTTGTTTGCTGTATATAAAATGGAGAGGTCGCATTTAATAGGAGCGATTATTATTGGCATTGTCGTTTTGATGGCACTTGTTACAACCGTGTTATATTATACAACTAAGGCCGTGAGATGGAGGATTAATCGACTATTTCTTATTCTAATAAATTAATTTCGTTTGCTCTATATAAATTACAACCAGTTCCCCAAATGACCAACACTACCCAGATTCGTGTCGGTGATTTAATCCAGTGTACCGTTTCCCAGAATCTTGGTCATGTTTTCATCGGACGAGTATCGGAGATTAACGCAGATCGTTACATGAAACTCCGCGGATTTATCGGTCAGATTGGTGTTCATCAAGTGTTACGTGTGAATGGTGTTTTAATTAAATAATGAATCCTTTACGTTTTTTTTAATTTATATAATGGAATTTTTGGGCGTTCAATCCTCCATCTCCATTTAGTTTTCATTGGCCAACCGCATTTTTGACGGCATATAAAAAACAGAGAACTGATAATTACTGAAATAAAAATACACCGTTTACTTCATACATTCCACGACCGGTGTACCATACATCATATCCCCTAATACGAAACAACCCCCCGGCGATTTCGTCAATTACACCCGAGACATGTGAATCTACAAATTGCAAGCAGATGTTCATCTTGACGAAATCACCGACTGTGAGACGGACGTGCATTTAGGGAAGTGCGGTTTAAACACAGATCGGTAGTACCTGACGATGCGCGTCTGCACAGTCACATAGACCAAGCATAAACATGTAACAGGGCCATACCATAATTACCATGACAAAAAAAAGAAACAATCGATGGTCTTGGACATTTGGAGGTGCGAATGGCGGCAATGGTGGTGATGGCGGTGGCATTGGTGGTGACGGTGGCAACGGCGGTGACGGCGGTGATGGTGGTGAATACGGTGGAAAAGGCGGCGGTGATGGTGATGGTGGTGAACGTGACGATGAACGAGATGCAGTCATCAACAATGCGGTCGTACTGTGATGAGCATGACTGTGTGCGTGACTGTGTGCAAGTGCAAAGAAAATGAATTGCATTTAGGGAACTTGCTGTGAGTGTTGGACTTGGACAAGATGCAAGACGTGGATATATTTTTTAAATATATAACAAAACGCTAAACCGCAATTGGATCACCAATCTCAATGAGACGTAGTTCTTCCTTTCGTGCAATGATACCGTTACGCATATCATCAAACTCATCACGAATCTCACGCGACGCATCTTTCCAGAGATTCGCAAGAAACTTTGCAATCTGCTGGGAACGACCGGGATTAAAATCGTCAACCCGTCCGCCATTTTCATACCACGTCGCACCCTGTTCGCGACGTGACTTTGCGAAAAGCTGAGCACATGATGGGACGCCACTGCCGTATGTTGCGCGCACTTTCGGACCAGTGGCAATTCTTTTCGCCTTCTTCTTAATTGAACGCTGCTTTTTGCGCAGTTTAATCAACAGCTCGGATGCATCAATGATTGCATTTTCGAGATCATAAGTGAGATTTGACGTAACCTTCTCCGCAAGAGAATAAAACGCATCGTGAATATCGGTGTTGTCGGTCTCGTCAATCTCGTCAATCTCGTCAATCTCGTCAATCTCGGGGTCAAAATTGTCCACGTTGATGGCAGTCATTTAGGGAACTGGTGACGAGTTGTCGAGTTGACTGATGCGACCGTGAACGGGTCGCGAGATTATTGTCTTCGTGAAGTTACCTGGACACAAATCATACATCTACAACCAACCAACTTGGTAACTCGACACCAGTTTCCTAAATGTCCATCCTCGGAAAAAGAAACGAACCGGACAGCTTTTTCGATTCGCATGAATTTTCTTCTTTTATCGATCGCGCGCCGATTGATATTCTTCTTAAGATCTACTTTATAAATCAATTTGATCTTAACGAGCGCGTTTCGAAAAAAAAGAAACATGATGCCGAATGCGTCATTCGGTCTGCTTGTATTGCATATGCGGACCATGTCATGGACAGTGCAGCGGATGTGCTTGCAAAGACGTATACGTCATTTGGGGTATATCATGCATTTGACGAAGTTGCTAGGACTACAATCGACGAAGTATATCGCATTACAAATGATACGCTGTCGCTTGCAAATGACTACTGTGTTGTACACGGGCCGGCTGCGGAGTATAATGATCTATGCAAAAGTCAAGCGGATACCATCAAGTATTTGAAGGACGCGTTTGATTTTTCTGTTGATTTCGCACTGAGTTAACTGTTTTTTTGTATTTAATCGTATAAATTCATAAATGGGAATTTTTATGTTTATTAGTTTCTCTCATATGTCGCATGCCAGCTTCGTCGAGGCCCTCAGAAAAAGGTTCCACAACATAATCCCACAACGTTGGTCGTAGATTGGGATCAACGCGACGGCGGAGTCTTTCGGCGATATCGTTAATTTCTCTTTTATGTCTATCATTCATATCCTCCGTGAAATACGTTTTTAAATAATTTGGGAGGTAACCATCAGCAGGGACGTAACTAGAACGATCACCAAATTGACCACCTGCGGTGTTACGATTGCGAGTAACCATCACGTACATTAATACCGCAAATGTTACCACATTTAGAATTGCAAGTACTGCAATAATTATATCTCTTTTATCCATTTCAATCGCGATATCTTTACCCTCCATTTTTATTTACACTTTACAATATAAAAAATTAAAAATCATTCTCAGAACAAAAAATATAATTACAACTAGCGCCTTTCACATGTGTGCTTGTTTACATGAGACATATCATTAGAATTGCAATAGCATGCGTCGCATGACCCAGGAGATGAAGACGGTGACCCAACCGGTGAACCCATTGGCACACTGTACGTAGCATATTTATTAAATGCAGGTGCAACGTTGTCGTCCTTCTCAATAGTCGTCTTTGAATCACCGTCTTTGACAATTTGAGGTTCGGAGATGATTTTCGTGACCATGTTCATCATCTCGATAGAGCAGTATTTTTTACCGTTGAACATTAGAGTAACCTGTTCACGTTCACCGGTACGAGCAGACGTGTAAATCATGTAAAACTCATCGCCGTCCTTCTTGAAGTCAATGCGGCCAAATACCCGTCCATTGACAGAACCGACGACAGTAGGGCAGTATTGTTCGGGATACTTGATTGCGACATAAGCAAGCAGATGCATTGCAACGACACCGTCATCATTGGGTGACGGATGCCCGACGGGCAGACCGCCGCGATGCAGATTAATCATCTGCACCCACCTCCAAAATCGCGGAGATGCACCACTGATTTGTCCGTTGGTAGTAATGTACTGGATCGCCATTTAGGGAACTGGTTGCGAGTGACGAGGTTGGTTGATGCGACTGAGTATAACTCAGGAGATTGATGACTCATGTGAGCTGATAATAATGATTCGTACCCGGCGGCGGTTTTCTTAAAAAGACCAAATTTTTATAACATTACTCACGGAAACGTCCCGGGTGCAGGTCGTAACTACAACTCGTCACAAGTTCCCTAAATGACTACCAAGATTCAGATGACAGAGATGATGCAAATTGCAGTGAAATATTTTGAGGACCTCGGTAGTAAAATCTCGACGGCCATTAACGAAACCGAAGATGACGATCATCTGTACGAGTATCTCGCAATGATTGAAGAGTTGGAATGCAAGGCAAATAATCTCATTCGTGAGATTCACTCGGATGAACTTGAGCAGTTTTTGTTTGATGATCTAGTAGATTCGTATCGATTGGTTTGTCGTGAACAGGGTGACGTGTCTTGTATGTAATTTTATAAGTGTTGTCACGCCTTGACGCGTCTTCCAACTCCACAACTCGCCACCAGTTCCCTAAATGGCTGCTGCAATTGCAGGTTTCGTTATTGGTGCGATTCTCGCAGGAAAAAGAAAGAGAGAGGAAGAAGACGACGAAGATGACGGAACCGAGTCCGAAGTGTATTATTCTGATGACGAATCCGAGGATGAATCTGAGGATGAATCTGAGGACGAATCTGAGGACGAAGACGTGACTGACTATGAATGGGTGCGATGTAATACATGTGATCGCCATTTTACAACGTATTCGAGGAAACGTGTCTGTCCCGAGTGCAGATAGCAAATCCACGACTCGCCACCAGTTCCCTAAATGACTACTCAAGTCAATGCTCTGTTTGATAAGTATTTACTCGAACTGTATGAGGATGCGCAAAAATACTATGACTTTCTTGATGACCTCAATACATGTGATGCGAACACTGGAGATTCGTCAGAATTTACAGGACCGATCCTGCAAAAGGCGATCGCGTTACGTCATGCGCTCGAGATCAAATTGGTAAAAACAAATCCAGACCAGATTTTAAAATTTAGTGAGCAGTGCACTGCTGCGTATACCGACCTTTATCATGAGATTGAACCAGAGTCAGCTGAGAATGTAGTTAAAAGTTTTCAGACATTCTACTCACGGTGTTTGACTTGGTTTTATAAGATGAATAATTGATTGTAAAATACAGCAAGTGATATGTGCAAGGACGCACTACCCAACTCCACAACTCGCCACCAGTTCCCTAAGTATGCTTGCATTTTAACAATCAATTAATTAAAATAATTAACCTCATGGACGCGCGCGGATAAATATTTTAATTAATTAATTCCAATGAACGAGACGCTGTTCACACCGACCGACGTGTTTCTTTTTCCATGTATTTCTTTTTCCATGTATTTCTTTTTCCATGTATTTCTTTTTCCATGTATTTCTTT
>ERZ887830.254-NODE-254-length-34703-cov-55.282094_pt1 | contig 34703 bp, 35 predicted proteins | sample MGYA00521101_ERZ887830 | MGnify/ENA primary metagenome ERZ887830 (study PRJEB32303, sample SAMEA104408592) | aquatic metagenome | biome: Marine water; feature: Pelagic; material: water | place: Baltic Sea | collected 2014-06-05T16:38:00 | depth 1,762 m ... | reverse complement strand
GCTTGAACGATCACCTCTGGTGGAAGGGAGATATATCCCAGTTCGGGTGCTTTCGCCTGTGATTCCTCCGACAACATGTAATCAAAGGTTGATTTGAGTACAGCGGTGTTGCTTCCGTTGCCGTTGGCGTAAGCAAGCACCCAGGTGAAGGTCACGATGGGATAGCCGTGCATTGGATTGGCATTGCTACCGATCAGATCGGGTCCGAGGTCGATCGAACCAAGGGCTCGATTCGCTGTGGCATTGGTTGGTACCACCTTGTCTCCGGAGCCGTTTTGAATCGCCGCCGCCTTTAGATCCCCTTTGACATAGGCCAGCTCGACATATCCGATCCCGCCATCAATCTGGGTGAGTTGGGCGGCGACACCCTCGTTGCCTTTGGCACCTACACCTGTAGGCCATTGCACGGATTTACTGGCGCCTACAGCGTTGCTCCATTTCGGACTGATGGCAGAGAGGTGCTTGGTGAAGTTGTACGTGGTGCCAGAGCCATCGGAGCGATGCACCACCTTGATGGCTTTGGCTTTGCAACCCAATGCGCTGTAATCACGAATGGTGCCTAAAAAGATTCCAGCGAGTTGCTCTCGCGTGAGCTTCAATTCACAGCCTGGATTCTGGTAAGCCACCGCAATGGCGCCTGCTGTCATCGGCACCTGGACGACGCCGCGACTCACTTTGGCAATGGCCTCGGCCTGCATGGGCTTGTCAGAGGCCCCGAAATCAACGGTGCCAGCCGTGAATTGACGGACTCCCGCACCTGATCCAATGGATTGGTAGTTGACCTGGATTCCTTGGGGCGCCAGATCTTGGAACCAGCGTTGGTAAATCGCAGCTGGGAATGATGCCCCTGCGGCTGATAGACGGCCCTGTTGGTTGCCAGTTCCCTGATCGCTCGACGCGCAGGCAGCAAGACTGAAAGCTGCTGCAACACCGATCAGTGTCGTGCTGGAACGGTTCAAGGAATGGCGACGCATGAGGCCAAATGAGCGTTTTACTTGCATGTCATCTCTACATCTGAGGTGTCAAAGACCAATAACGATCGAGTTAAGACAGGGTCAGGAGGCTGGAATCTTCGTTGTAGACATCATTTGCTGACCAACCCAGTCTGCCGTAGCAGGCGCCAAAAGAACGCCGTTTCGATAATGACCGCTGGCCAAAATCAAGCCTGGCTCCAACACCTCAAGCAATGGAGCTGGCCGTCCCGAGGGTCTGGCCCTGAGGCCATGCCATTGATCAACGACCCCAGCCTGTTGCAGCCAGTTCGGTGCCAGGCCATCCAATCGGCGCATGATTGAAGGTTCATTAGCGGAAGGTTCCTCACCTTGTTCGAGGGTTGCGCCCAGCCAAAGCCTGTTGTCTCCATGACGAATCAGATTGATTCCGTTGCAGACCAGCACTGCTGGCCAGTGATCCCAGGCCTTAGTGGTGGCCGACACTTCAAGGTCCAGCACCTGGCCTAGGACTGCTTCCATCGGGAACGCGTGCCCTAGAGGTTGCAACAACTGTGCACTGGCTAAGGCTGTGCAGATCACAACAACGTCGCAGTAGGTGTTGTGGCCTGTGTTCAGGTCCAGGCGCCAGCGGTTTCCATCACCTGGATTCGGGCGATGGAGCGTCGTCACGCGAGCTGGCAGAAGAGCCACCTTTTCGGCCTTGAGGCTCCGTCGTAACGCCCGTTGCAGGGCGAAGGGATCAATCCGTCCGTCGTTTTGGGAACGCAATCCTCCGTGCCCAGGATTGGGCCAGGGAATCTGATCGGACGTTTGCAGAGCCTCTGTGCTCTCTGAGCTGAAGCTTTCGAGTCCAAGCTCGGGGCGTTGCTTGGCAAGACTCTGCATGCGTTCTGATTCCAAGGAGCTAGAAGCCAGCTGGATCAGTGGAGTGTCGAGCCGCAGGGGTGACTCGGGATGGTTGAGCTTCTCTACCCATTGAGGCCAGAGTTCCATGCTGCGTTGACGCAGCCGCCAAGCACGTCCGCTGGATCGACGAAACACGTTCCCCATCAAGACGCCAAGTGAAGCAGCCGTGCCATTGAGGGCTTGGTCATGGCTGTTGCTGCGCTGAAGAGGTGCGTCTAATGACGGATCAATCAGCGTGACGTCGTGTCCTTGACGGGCTAAATGCCAAGCCGTGCCGGCGCCGACGGCACCAGCACCAATCACGGCAATCGAGATAATCAGCTCAGAGCTTCAGCGGGAATAACGCGAGCGTAATTAGCAAAACCCGTTGCAACGGATGTGTAGGACTTTTGCAAGCGTGTTCCATCTTGGAGACGGGCGGCCTCATCCACATCAGCGAGAGCTTCTTTGAGCTTTGTTGCCAATTTGTTGGCTTCGGCGCGATCGGTTGGAAGGAGGCGTTGATTGATGTACAACATCTCGCGACCGACCTCTTGCATGGGTCCGTGAATCAGGTTGCGGGTAAAGGTCCAATCGCGCTGATTGACGAGGGCTGCGAGATCTGGCAGACGTTCCTGGGCTTGCGTGAATCCCTCAGCCTGCCTGCGGATGACTGCCATGTCTTCAGGGCTAATCGTTGCGGGCTTGGCATTGCCATTACCGCTGCAGGCCGCGAGGCCGAAGCAGAGGCACACGCAGAGGCAAAACGCAGCGATGCGACGCAGGGCGCTCAGCATGGGGAAAGGGATACAAAGTAGGACGCGAGTTTACCTGCGTTGTTCCGATCCCTGAGCACGGACTGCCAAGAGAGAATGAACTTGTGAATTTCTGCTGAGCGTGAACGGGTCAACGGTCATCCTTCAACTGATCTGTCCTGATCGGTCAGCACTCGTCAGTGAGCTGGCTGGATGGGTGGCGGCCAATGGTGGAAACATTCGTCACGCTGACCATCACACCGACTCGGGTGCGGGGTTGTTTTTAAGTCGGATTGAGTGGGAGCTTGATGGTTTCGGATTGCCTCGGCATGCCATAGAGCCAGCGGTTCGTGCCCTCGCAGAGCGTCTAGGTGGGGAGGCACAGCTTCACTTCTCCGATGCGTTGCCCCGTGTTGCGATCTTTGTGAGTAAGCAGAGCCACTGTTTGCTGGATTTGCTCTGGCGCTCTCGCAGTGGTGAATTGCCGATGGAGGTTGCTTTGGTGATCTCCAATCATCCCGAATTGGAACCACTCTGTGGTGACTTTGGGGGGCGATTTGTTCACGTACCGGTCACGCCCGCAACCAAGCGGGACGCTGAAGCCCGAATTCTTGACCTCCTGGAAGAGCAGGACATTGAGCTCGCGGTGTTGGCGAAATACATGCAGGTACTGAGTGGCGAATTTTTAAAGCGCTTCCCCCAGGTGATCAATATCCATCACTCGTTCTTACCGGCGTTTAAAGGCGCTCAGCCGTATCACCGCGCCTGGGATCGGGGCGTGAAACTGATTGGTGCGACGGCGCATTACGTCACGGAACAGTTGGATGATGGTCCGATCATTGAGCAGGCCACCCTTCCTGTGAGTCACCGCGATGAGGTGGAGGATTTGATCCGCAAGGGTCGGGATACGGAGCGGTTGGCCTTGGCCCGGGCTCTGCGCTTGCATTTGTGCCGTCAGGTCATGGTGTATCGCGGTCGTACGGCGGTGTTCGCGTGATCCAGCGAATCGATGCGTCCCGCCCGCTTGAAGCATCGCGTTGGGGTTGGCGATGTTTCCAGATTGGCTTGTTCTTCCTGCCCTCTTCGGCACTGCTGGCCAGCCTGTTGTTGTTTCCCTCTCTGCTGATGAGCAGTTGGAGGAGCGACCGTCCGTTTTGGCGTGACCCTTGGAATGCGCCCTTGTTTTTGGCGTCGTTGTTGATGGTGATCGGATGCTTTGGCTCCTATTCCGGATCCCTCGCCTGGGTGGGCATGGGGAACTGGTTGCCGTTCTTTTGGGCGTTTTGGGGCTTTCAGCCCTATGTCAGCTCGGCTGAGGCACGCCGTCGCTCTGCGCTTTGGTTGGTGGCCGGTAGCTTCCCAGTGGTGTTGACGGGTTTGGGGCAACTTTGGTGGGGCTGGCAAGGCCCCTGGCAAGTCTTGGGCGGATCGATTATTTGGTTCATGACCCCTGGTGGCGAACCAGAAGGACGTCTGTCCGGGCTGTTTGATTACGCCAATATCGCCGCCGCCTGGTTGGCACTGGTTTGGCCCTTGGCGCTTGCAGCACTGATTCAACCGGGCCTGAGCAAGCTGCGGCGGGCTGTTGTTCTGGGCCTGGTGGTCGCTTTTGTGACGGCCCTCGTGCTCACCGAGTCGCGCAATGGCTGGGGAGCCTTGGTGCTGGCGCTCCCGATTGTGTTGGGTCCGATCAGCTGGCCTTGGCTTGTACCGCTGTTGGCGGTTGGCCTTGGGGTGTTGATTGTGTCTGTTGTGCCTGGGGTGCCGTTGTTGATTCAGGTCCCCGCACGGTCGCTGGTGCCAGAGGGGATCTGGGGCCGGCTCAGTGATAGTCAGCACGCTGGTGAGCGCGTTCTTGCGTCTACGCGCCTGAGTCAGTGGGGTGTGGCGGTTCAGTTGATTGCTGAGAGGCCCTGGCTGGGATGGGGGGCAGCGGCTTTTTCGGTGATTTATCCACTCAGAACAGGGAAATGGCATGGGCATGCTCACAACCTTCCCCTTGAACTGGCCATTGCCCATGGCTTACCGGTGGCGGCTTTGGTGGCGGGGTTGGTGCTGGCCTTGTTGATCGTGGCGCTTCGTCGTGGGCTCAGACGGTTGTTTGATCGTGCTTGGTGGGCTGCAGTGCTCACCTTGTTGGTGTTGCACGGCACCGATCTGCCGTTTTTTGATAGCCGCGTGAATATTGCTGGCTGGATTTTGTTGGCGGGACTGCGCTGTTTGCTCAGACCGAGTGAGGAGCGTCGTCAGGAGCGTTCTCTGGACTCAGCGCTTGGCGTTGATGCTTGAGAAGCGTTTCGTTGGGAAGGGGACCATCCAGATGGCACCAGGGAAGAATGTGGTCGTCTGACCAGGTTTCATGCACAACTTCCTCCCAGGCGGGAGGGCGGGGCAAAGGCACTCCGGCAGAGCTAGCGGCTGGTAATTCTTCCGCTCGTGCTGCGCGATAGGCCTTTTTCCAGCCACCAAGACTCTCTTGAGAGCCCCTCACTGCGGCAATCACTGGTGCGAGTCGACGATCACTTCGGGAGAGCAGGGCTTGGATCACGCTCCAGCCGTAGCTCTCAGGACGCAGTTCCACACCCTTTGGTTTGAGCCGTTTGGCGAGTCGTTTGAGGCGTTTGTCGGCTTCTGGCCTCACCCCTTGCCACTGAAATGGTGTGTGGGCTTTTGGCACAAAGGTGCTCACCCCCAAGGTGAAGCGCAGGCCTGGAGTTTGTTTTTTTAGATCCAGAAGCAGGTCGGCGGTGGCTTCGATGTCCTCGTCTTGCTCCGTGGGGAGTCCCACCATTCCGTAGAGCTTGAGGCTTTTCAGTCCTCCTTCTTTTGCATAACGGGCTGCGGCGCTGATTTCCTCCCGGCTGAGTTTCTTATTCACGACGCGCCTCATCCGATCACTTCCGCTTTCGATGGCGATCGTCACCGACTTGCTTCCGCGGCGACTCAAGGTTTCAGCTAACTGAGGTGTCACGGTGGCAGCGCGCACGGAGCTGACACTCACGCGCAAGTCATCAAAGCGGTCTTGATCCAGCCACTGCAGCAAATCGCTGAATTGGGGATGTTGGGTCACCGAGGCACCCAATAATCCGAGACGACGGGTTGCTTTAAGCCCTTTCTCAACCGCAGGAATCAGGCCGTCATCAAGAGATGGGGTTCGGAAGGGCAAGGTGAGGTAACTCGCCAAGCAAAAGCGACAGAGTTCTGGGCAGCTGCGCACCACCTCCACCATGTGAATGTCGGGCCAGGCGGCTTCGGGGGTGATCACTGTGGAGTGGCTCAGGGTGTTGCCCCTCCAGGTTTGTTTCGCGATGCGCTCAGGTAGATCTGCCTCTCTGGGTTTGATCCCCACAAAGGCGCCGTCGGCACTGAATTGTGGAGCATGCAGATCGGGCACATAGATGCCAGGGATCTGCGCTAAATAACGAAGGCGCTTTTGACGGGATTCGTCTCGCACCTGCTGCAGGGCGTCGATGAAGGCGGGCAGCAGCTCTTCTCCATCCCCGAGCAGCACAACATCAAAAAACGGGGCTAGCGGTTCGGGGTTGGCCGTCAGAACGGGACCGCCACCGAACACGATTGGATCCTGATCACCACGTTCATGGCTCCAAAGGGGAATCCGTTGTTGTTCCAGGAGATCCAAAAGAACAGGCCCATCCAGCTCCCAGCTCAGAGAGAGGCCAAAGAGATCACAGCGACGGTGTTGAGGATCCCCTTGATCTGTAAAGAGCCTCCTGACATCGAGATCGGAGCGCATGGCCAAGCTGGCCCATACGAGCTGGTAGCCAAGGCTGGTGATGCCCACGGTGTAGGTGCTGGGGAAGGCCAGCACTGTTTTCAGTGCACCTACCTCGGCTACAGCAGGTTCAAACAGGAGGGTTTCGCGGTTCAGCAGAGCCCGTGCATCACGGTTTCATCCTGCAGGATCAACGGAGCAGGCAACGCGATGGATCCCTGATCCCTTGCCATGGCCATTTCAGCTATCGAGGATTGCTGAGTGTGGTCAGGTTTGTTGCCGCCGTGTCGAGCCAGCTCATTCATGCTGAATGCCTCTTCGTCGTTCAATTTCGGCTTGGAGGTGATCTTCCTCTAGAAATTCGAGCTCCATTTGTCTCTCGTAGATCGAGCGGTGATCAAACAGGCGTGCGATCAGAAAACTCGCCAAACACGCCACCAGAATTGGTTTTAAGACCAACAAATCCTTGGTTAGAGCGAAGGCCAAAAACATGGCCGTAATCGGTGTGCGTGAACAACTGGCTATGAAGGCTCCCATCCCTGCAAAGACATAGGTGCTGGGGACGTGGCCAGTGAGTGCTTCCACCCAAATCCCACAGGCGAGGCCGATGGCACCGCCCAGGGTGAGCATTGGAAAAAACAAGCCTCCGGGTGCACCAGATGCTGCTGCTAATCCTGTACTGAAAAACAGCACCACAAAAGTGCCGAGCGCCATTGGAATATCAGCTTTCCCATCACCGATGAGGTCTTGTAAGCCTTGGAGGTTGTGAAATTCGGAGGGGAGACATGAATACACCCCCCCTAGCAGTGCTCCGCTGATCACCATGCGCAGAACGAGGCGGTCACCGAACCAACGATGCCCTTGTTTCTGCATGGCGATGACATAGCGGCAATACAGCTCGGCCAAGACACCCACAACAACGCCCAGTCCGATCAGGTATCCCAGATCGATGGGTAAAAAACTCACCAGTGGTTCGTATTCCTTCTCCAGCTGAAAGCCAAGGCCAGTGTTCAGCCCGCTACCACCTGTGCTTAAACCCGCTAACCCCAACACATCCGCCCAGGCATCCGCCAAAAAGGTGGTGACGATCACCAGCAGCATTACGACTGGTCTTACGGAGTGCAGTAATTCCTCAATGGCGTAAAAAAAACCGCCTATCGGAGCGTGAAATACGGCCGCAATCCCTGCTCCACCGCCCGCTGCGACGATCACGCGACGGAATGCCGCAGGTGCTCTTAGCCAACGCGCAAGTTGCCAGGCCACCGATCCCCCCATCTGAACGGCGGGACCTTCCGGTCCGAGGGGGAAGCCACTGCCGATGGCGACGATTCCGGCAACCAATTTGACCAAGCCCACCTTGAGACCCATCGGGACGGCCCGATGGTTCAGGAATCCCATGATGTGGGTGATTCCGGATCCACCTGCTGATGGTGCCAGCCGAGATACCAGCAATCCAGACACCAAACCACCTGTTGCGCCTAAGCAAGGCAGAACGGCCCAAGCAGGAAGGTCTGCCAGCAGTTCCAGGCGCCAGGCACCTAAAACTTTGATGCCCACCTTGAACAACACCCCGGTGAGGGCTGCGCCAAGGCCCGTGAACATCAAGGCGAGCACAACCACCAGCCAGCGGCGTTCCAGCAGCCGGCGAATGCTCCGACTCGAACCGGATGGATCTTGTTTTTCTTTTAGGTCGCTAGCTGCAGTCATGGCTTTAAGCGGACGCCGTCTAGGCGCCGGCCATGACCTCCGCCTGTTCCGAAGCGCTCAGCACCCGACCTTGTTCCACAAAGTTATCGATCTGGTCGAAGTTGAGATAGCGGTAGAGCTCTGCGGAGAGTGGGTCGATCTTTTCAGCGGCGATCCTTTGGTACTCATCGGGTGTGGGAATGCGCCCGAGCAGGGCGCAAACAGCGGCTAATTCGGCGCTGCCGAGGAAAACCTGTGCTCCTTTGCCAAGCCGGTTGTTGAAGTTGCGGGTGCTCGTGGAGAACACGGTGGTGTTGTCATCCACCCGGGCTTGATTGCCCATGCAGAGCGAGCAGCCAGGCATTTCCATGCGGCTGCCGGCCGCTTCAAACGTGGCGTAGTAGCCCTCTTGCTTGAGCATGTCCTCGTCCATGCGTGTGGGCGGGCAAACCCAGAGCCTGGCGGCGATGTCGCCGGCCTCTTCGAGAACTTTGGCCGCGGCGCGGTAGTGGCCGATGTTGGTCATGCAAGAGCCGATGAAGACCTCTTGAACGGCTTCGCCAGCCACTTCGCTGAGCAGTTTCACGTTGTCGGGATCGTTCGGGCAGGCGAGGACGGGTTCGGTGAGCTCATCGAGATTGATCTCAATCACTTCGGCGTATTGAGCGTCGTCATCCGCCTGAAGGAGTTGGGGGTTGGCCAGCCAGTCCTCCATCACCTTGATCCGTCGCGCCAGGGTGCGGGCATCGCTGTAGCCGCGCGCAATCATGTTTTTGAGCAGCGCCACATTGCTGCTCAGATATTCACTCACTGTGGCCTCGGACAATTTGATGGTGCAGCCTGCGCAAGAGCGTTCTGCCGTGGCGTCTGTGAGCTCGAAGGCTTGCTCCAGCTTGAGATCTGGCAATCCTTCAATTTCCATGATCCGGCCATTGAAGACATTTTTCTTGTTGGATTTCTCCACGGTGAGCAGACCCTTTTGGATCGCCACCCAGGGGATCGCATTCACCACATCGCGGAGTGTGACCCCCGACTGAAGAGAGCCGCTGAACCGGACCAAGACCGATTCGGGCATGTCGAGCGGCATGGCACCGATGGCGGCAGCAAAGGCCACAACCCCGGAACCTCCTGGAAAAGAAATACCGAGCGGGAAACGGGTGTGGCTGTCACCCCCTGTGCCCACGGTGTCGGGCAAAAGCATGCGATTGAGCCAGCTGTGGATGATGCCGTCACCGGGGCGAAGGGCGACACCGCCGCGTTGGGCAAAGAAATCAGGTAGGTCCTTCTGGGTCTGCAGGTCCACTGGTTTGGGGTAAGCGGCGGTGTGGCAGAAGCTCTGCATCACCAAATCAGCGGAAAAGCCAAGGCAGGCCAACTCCTTCATTTCGTCCCGGGTCATGGGTCCGGTGGTGTCTTGACTGCCAACGGTGGTCATCAGCGGTTCACAGCTTGTGCCGGGACGGACGCCTGGAAGACCGCAGGCTTTGCCCACCATCTTTTGAGCCAAGGTGAAGCCTTTTCCGGTATCGGCAGGAGCGCTAGGCCGGATGAAGGTTTCAGAAGGGGCGAGTCCAAGTTGGCTGCGCACCTTGTCGGTGAGAGCGCGGCCAATCATGAGTGGGATGCGACCGCCAGCACGAACTTCGTCGCTGATCGTGCTCGGCTTGAGTTCAAAACGGCTGATCACCGTGCCATCGCGTTCGATCGTGCCGGCGTAAGGGCGAATCGTGATCACATCACCGGTGTTCAGATCGCTGACATCACACTCAATCGGTAAGGCGCCTGAATCTTCTGCTGTGTTGAAAAAGATGGGGGCAATCTTGCCGCCAATAATCACCCCGCCGGCGCGCTTGTTGGGAACATGGGGGATGTCATTGCCGGTGTGCCAAAGCACGGAGTTGATGGCGCTTTTTCGAGAGCTTCCGGTGCCAACTACATCACCCACATAGGCCACGGGATGACCTTTTTTCTTGAGGGTTTCGATGGTGTTGAGTCCCTCGGGATCACGGGTTTCCAACATCGCCAGGGCGTGCAATGGGATGTCTGGACGTGTGGTCGCGTGGGTGGCTGGTGAGAGGTCGTCCGTGTTGGTTTCGCCGTCCACCTTGAACACAGACACGGTGATCTCTTTGGCGAGCTCATCTCGCCGGGTAAACCATTCCGCTGCGGCCCAGCTGTCCACCACCTGTTGGGCGTAACGGTTGCTCGCTGCCAGCTCCATGACGTCATTGAAAGCGTCGTAAACCAGGAGGGTGCGGCTCAGACCTTGAACGGCACAGCTCGCAAGTGTCTCGTTCGGATGCTTCAGCAGTTCGATCAGTGCGGCAACGTTGTATCCACCCACCATGGTGCCGAGCAGTTGCACCGCCTCCAAAGGGGCCACCAATGGGCTGGATGCTTTGCCTTGGGCGACGGCACTTAACCAGGTTGCTTTGACATAGGCCGCTTCATCGACGCCGGGTGGAATGCGTTCGCTCAGCAGGTGCAGCAAGGTTTGATCTTCCCCTGCTGGTGGTTGTTGAAGAAGTTCCGTGAGGGCCTTGGTCTGAGCGGCATCAAGAGGGAGCGGTGGGATGCCCTGGTTTCCCCGTTCCTCGGCGTTCTCGCGATAGGAGCTCAGCATCGGTTTTGGCGGCGCAGACAGCGATACACACCATTGTTGTTGGTCAGCGTTCCACCCTGTTGTTTGTTGGGGTGGATCGACTTGCGTAATCTGAACTGAATTTCAGGCCAAGGCATGACCACCACCCACGATCTCCATGTGGTGGACACCCGACCACTGATCCCTCCGGCTCTGTTGCATCGCGATCTGCCAATTGATCCAACGGCTTTAGAGACAGTGGTGACGGCTCGCAGCCGCATTCAAGCCATCCTGAGTGGCTTGGACCGACGGCTGTTGGTGATCGTTGGTCCCTGTTCTGTGCATGACGTGGATGCTGCTCGCGACTACGCCCGTCGCTTGGCGCCTTTGCGGGAGAGACATGCCGCTGAGCTGGAGATTGTGATGCGGGTGTATTTCGAAAAACCTCGTACCACCGTGGGATGGAAGGGGTTGATTAACGATCCCCATCTCGATGGCTCTTACGACATCAATACGGGGCTGCGGATGGCCCGTTCGCTGCTGCTTGATTTGGCTCAAGAAGGAATGCCTACAGCAACGGAGCTGTTGGATCCTGTTGTTCCTCAATACATTGCGGATCTCATCAGCTGGACAGCGATTGGAGCACGCACCACTGAAAGCCAGACCCATCGTGAAATGGCTTCAGGCTTGTCGATGCCCATTGGCTACAAGAACAGCACCGATGGCAGCGCCACGATTGCGATCAATGCAATGCAAGCTGCAGCTAAGCCCCATCATTTCCTGGGCATCAATCGTGAGGGTCATGCCTCGATCGTTAGCACCTCTGGAAACCCAAATGGGCACTTGGTTTTGCGTGGTGGCAATCGTGGAACGAATTACCACGTGGAAGCGATTCAGGAGTCAGCTGCCGAGCTGACGGGTGCTGGGCTGCCGGATCGCTTGATGGTGGACTGCAGCCATGCCAATTCGAGCAAAGACTTTCGCCGTCAGAGCGAGGTGTTAAAGGCAGTTGCCTCTCAGGTTGACCAGAAGTCGGACCATGTCATGGGAGTCATGATTGAAAGCCACCTTGTAGAAGGCAATCAAAAGTTGTCTGCAGACAGGAGCTCTCTGACGTATGGGCAGAGTGTGACTGATGCATGCATCAGTCTTGAAACCACTGGTGAATTGCTTGGAGAGCTCGCTGCTTCTGTCGCTCGGGCAAGGTTCAGCTAAGCGTCGCTCTTGTGGATTTGATCAGGCCGTCATCCAGGTCCAACTCAAGGCCACTCCAAGGGGGACGGTCAGGTTGTCGATGCCCCAGAGGCTCAGTTGTTCGAGTCCCACAGCCAACGTGCAGACCGCTAAGAGCCGCAGTGGGGTGAGTTGACTTTGGGTGATCAGCACTAAAGCGAGCAACACCACAGCACTGGTGATGGCCATCGTCGTTGTGCCGACGATGGACTTGCGCTGGTCTAAGAGCGTCCAGTTGGGGGAACGAACGGCGCGTCCAATCAGACCTGCCAGGCCATCCCCGAAGGCCATCACCAGCACTCCAGCACAGGCAGCAGCTGGATTGTCAGCCCAAAACAGGATCAGAAGCAAACAGATCGCGAAGCCATAGGCAACGGTCCCGTAACTGTTTCGGCCCACATCTTCCACTGCGGGTAGCAAGTTCCAGCGGTGATTGATGAAGGCGATCAGGGTGACCACCACAGCACAAGGAACCGCGATGGAGGCAGGCACCTGAAGAACCCAGGCGAGCGGCAAAACCGGGCCGGTGCCGATATGGACAATTTTTCGACTCAACTCGCGTTGGTTGGGCCAGCGTTGACGGCAGGCCAGAGCGCTGCCGAGAACACCAGCCATCCAGAGGGCGATGAGCAACAGAGATGGCAGAGGCAAGGACGACTCAGGCAGCCTGCTGATGATTGGTCATCGTGCGCAATTTCAAAATGGCTTTGGATTCGAGTTGGCGTACCCGTTCGCGCGACACATTGATTTGACGACCAATTTCGGCAAGGGTGAGCGGCTCTTCCCCACCAAGGCCAAACCGTAAACGCAGGATTTTTTGTTCGCGTTCATTGAGCTGGGAGAGCCAGCCGCCCAGATGCTCCTTCTGAATGCTGCGATCCATGCCTTCCATCGGCTCATCGCCGTTTGGATCTGGGATCAGTTCTCCAAGGGTGCTGCGATCTTCTTCGCCACGGGCGTGAGCATCCAGGGAGGCACAGGGAGCACTTTGAGCGATGAGCTCTTCTAGATCTCTCGGTTCAATGCCCATGGCATGGGCCAACTCCAAGCGGTTCGGTTGACGCCCGAAACGATGGGAGAGCTCCCGGGTGATCTTGCGCATTTTCGACAGCTTTTCACTGATGTGAATCGGCAGGCGGATCGTGCGCGCACTGTTATCGATCGCCCGTGTCATGCCTTGACGAATCCACCAGTAGGCATAAGTCGAAAACTTGTAGCCCATGGCTGGGTCAAATTTGTCGACAGCACGCTCAAGTCCGATGGCTCCTTCCTGAACGAGGTCGAGCAGTTCGAGGCCTTGGTTTTGGTATTTCTTGGCGACACTCACCACCAACCTGAGGTTGGCAGCCATCATCCGATCGCGTGCCCTCTTCCCCATCCGGATGCGATGGCGTTGCTTAGGTGTGCGGTCTTCTTCTTGAATGTCAAGCAGTTCTTTCATGGCTTGCACATGGTGTGCAAGCTCAATTTCTTCAGCAGCTGTTAGGAGCGGAACACGACCAATACTGCTTAAGTAATGACCAATTGAATCTGTGGCTAAGCGCCCACTTGAACGATTTCCTTTGCTCGAAGTTGTGCCACTTGAGCGATTGGCTGCACTGCGACGACTAGCCGCTGGCAATAAAGGTTCCTTAGAAGTGCCTTTAGGGGCAGCTTCTTTGGACTCCAGAGGGATCCCCATCACCCTGGTCTCCTGACGAATTTGGGCGAAACATAGCACCTACCTGAAAAAGTTATGAATGCAATTATGAAACCTTTCTGGAACTCGGCGATTTAAGTCGTCAAGAGTGTCAATCGCTACAAAAATGCGGAGTTTTTTCTTTTTTTGGCTTTCATTTGAATTTGTAAATGGTTACCGATTTGGTTGAAGTAGGGCGCTTCCTTTCCAGTCATCGATTAACTGCAATTGGGAGTTGCGCTCTTCTCCTTCGGGATTCCGCTGAATGAAAGAGCCGTCAGGCTGCATGTCCCATGCCCCTCTGTTGTCGCTTAAGTAGCGCTCAAGTAGGCGCTCGAGCTGTGCTCTTAGCTCTGGTTCTTCAATGGGCACAACCGCTTCGACGCGTCGGTCAAGATTGCGTGGCATTAAGTCGGCGCTTCCGATGAATACCTCCGCTTCGCCGCCGTTGTTAAACCAAAAGATGCGCGAATGCTCTAAGAAGCGGCCAATGATGCTTACGACTTTGATGTTGTCGCTAATGCCTTCAAGGCCGGGGTAGAGGCTGCACATCCCTCTGATGATTAATTGGATCGTGACTCCGGCTTGAGATGCTTCATACAAAAGAGCAATGATTCCGGGATCCACCAGAGAATTCATTTTTGCTTTGATCGATCCACCACGTCCTTGTTGGGCATGTTCGATTTCACGCCGAATCAATTGCTCCATTCCCTTTCTTAAGGAGACAGGAGCAACAAGTAGTTTGCGGAAGCTTTGTTGTTTGGAGAAACCGGTTAGGTAGTTAAACAACTCCACAAGGTCTTGGCCGAGTTCTGGTCGTGCTGAAAGCAGGCCTATATCGGTGTAAAGACGAGAGGTTTTGGAGTTGTAGTTGCCAGTTCCGATATGGACGTAGCTGCGTAGGCGTTCTTTCTCTTTGCGAACAACCAGAACAATTTTGGTATGTGTTTTGAGGCCAATCACGCCATAAACCACATGCACACCTGAGCGCTCAAGATGCTTGGCCCATTGAATATTGTTGTCTTCGTCGAAGCGGGCTTTGAGCTCTACCAGGGCCATCACCTGCTTTCCATTTTCTGCTGCACGGATGAGTGCTGCGATGATCGGGGAATCTTTGGACGTGCGGTAGAGGGTCATCTTGATCCCCATGACGAGGGGATCGTCTGCCGCTTGATTGATGAATTCCTCTACCGATGTGGAAAACAAGTCGTAAGGGTGATGGAGGAGAACATCGCGGCGACGCACGACTGAGAAAATGCTTTCGAACTCCTCTTCCTTGATCGAGCCGTCTTCCAACATGCCTCTTTGAGCGCGGCTGAGGACGGCGGGAGTTTGACCTGAATGGGTGGCGTCTTTGAGGTGAGGCAGCGGCAGGCCCATCAAGCCGAAGAGATCATCGAGGCCCAGAGGTCCATTCACTCTGTAGAGGTCTTCTTCAACAACAGACATGCCGTCCATCAACATCTCAATGACGTCTTGCGGTGTGTCGCCAGCAACCTCTAGGCGGACCACTTCCCCCCCCATCCGTCGCTTTCTCAGGCCTTGTTCGATCGCGATCATGAGATCGTCGGCTTCAAGGTCTCGTAGCTCCAGGTCTGCATCCCTGGTGACCCGGAAAAAGTAATGGCCTTCGATGCTCATTCCTGGAAAGAGCAGGCTGAGATTGAAGGCAATCACCTGTTCAAGAGGCACTGCCGTATGCAACGGTTTGGCATCAGGGCCGCTCAGCTCAATCGGAATCGAGACAAAGCGAGGAAGGATCTTCTGGGGAACCTTCACGCGAGCCAGTTGGCGTTGGCCCGACTCTGGGTCGTGGATCAGGGCGGCCACGTTGAGGCTGAGATTGCTAACGAAGGGAAAGGGATGGGCAGGATCCACCGCTAGGGGCGTTAAGACCGGAAAAATCGCCGTTTGAAAGAAGTTGTCCACCCAGTCGCGTTGGGCGTCGTTTAGTTGTTCGTAATTGAACAGAAACACTCCATAGTCTTCAAGGCCCACGCGGAGGTGGTTGAGGTAGTGCTTCTGCTGGGCTTCCAGCAGCTCTGAGAGCTGGTTGCGAATCTCATGGAGCTGCTCCCGAGGGGTTCGCCCGTCTTCACTCTGTTTGTCGATGCCGGCCTCAACCTGAGACTTCAAGGACGCCACGCGCACCATGAAAAACTCATCGAGATTGTTGCTGAAAATGGCGCTGAATTTGGCCTGTTCCAACAACTGCGTTCTTTGGTCGAGTGCTTGAGCTAGAACGCGCCTGTTGAAAGCGATCCAGCTGAGCTCCCGATTGATGTAGAGATTCCCGGGAAGCATGACGCCGCTCATCAATGGTCTAGAGCACAGTGCTCGCAATGGAAAGGTAGCAATCGTGCGTCAGCCTGTGGTGTGTTCAAGGGGACTGCGGGTCACCAAGAGCAGCACGACCACCAGCAATCCTGCGCTTCCAAAGAACGGACTGGTTTGACCAAGGAGGTCGTAGGCCAGTCCAGCCAGCGGTGGTCCTAAAAAACTACCAAGACTCTGCAGTGCTTGCAGGCTGCCAAGAGCGGCGCCTTGTCCTTCATTGCTGAGACGCCGAGACACGAGGCTGCGAAGGCTTGGGGTGACAAGACCCGTGCCGCTGGCCAAAATCGCCACCGCTGTGAACACCCCGATCCTGGCTTGTTCTGGATTGGTGCTGGGGATCAGCAAGCAGCCGGCGATCACCAACCCGAGACCGATCAGCGTGAGTTTCCACTCCCCAAAACGTTTCACCAATGGACCGATCAGTCCACCCTGGACCACGGTGGCAACCACCCCCACAATCAAAAAGGCCGTGGTAGCGAGCTCTGGGCCCCAGTTGAATCGTTGCTTGAAATAGAGCACCAGGATTGCGGTGAAGCCATTAAAGGCAAGAAAAAATAGAAAAAAGCCCAAGGCCAGACGCCCGACGGCTGGATTGCCAATCACTCGCGCGATTTGAGCGAAGGGGTTGAGCTCCCGTTTGCGGGGAAGAACGCGGCGCTCTGACACCGGATGGGTTTCAGGAAGCAGGGTGAGAACAACAACGAGGTTGAGGACGGCGAAGCCGGTGGCCACCCAGATCGGCACCGTGACGGCAATCCGGGCCAATTGGCCGCCGAGAAAGGGCCCGATAATGAATCCAAGGCCGAAGGCCACTCCGATCAGTCCGAAGGCGCGTGCGCGTTTCTCCGGTGGTGTGATGTCCGCGAGTACAGCGCCTGCCGTGGCGGCTGTTCCACCGCTTACCCCATCGATCAGACGGGCTCCAAACAGAAGGAAGAGGGGCAACACAGCACCAGCAGGCCAGTCATGGCTCAAGGTGATGGCGAAGAGTCCGAGGCCCAGAACGGAACCACTCACGCAGATGGCGATCACGGGCCTGCGACCGAAGCGATCACTCAGGGCTCCGATTAACGGAGTTGCTGCAAATTGAGCGAGGGCGTAACTGCCAGCTAATAACCCAAGGGTGCGACCGTCGGCATTGAACGATGCCAACAGAAATGGCAGCAATGGAAAAACAATGCTTTCGCTCAGTCGGTCATTGAGCAGCGTGAGAAACGCACTTAATAACGTTGGAACGTGAGGACGGCGCACGTTCGATCGAGGCGGTTATTCACCTTCCCACAGATGCTCGCCACGCGATCAGTTTCTCTAGGGCTGTGGTGCCTACTCCATTGGATTGCATGGTTTGGGCTTTCTCCACGCCGTCCTCCAAGCTTTTGCTCAGTCCGCTTAACCAGAGGTAACAGCCTGTGTTCCAACGCAAAGACTGAGCCATGGGCCCTCGCCCTAGAAGTGCCTCTTTGGCGTGCGCAGCCCAGGCCTCCTCCGATTCCCAGCGGGGGTCATCTCCGAAGCAGCCATGGTCCCGGGGATGAACGATGTGTCGTTCGGGTTCCCCTGAGTTTTGGATCCGAGCCGTGATTCCGGCTCGACTGACAGGGAGGTCTGTTCCGCCTTCTAAGCCTTTTACGGTGATGACGTCCTTTTCTCCGGCTAGTTCCAGGGCTTGCCAGGCTCGGCTTTCCGTTGGCGGATGCACAAAGCCACTGACAAGGAGGTGGTGCCCTTGGTGTGCGGTCCAGAGCAGCTCGGCGCTTGCTAGTGGAGGGCGTTTCCCGAGATCATCCCGAGCGGGCAGCAGAGCCTCTCCGAGGGGGAAGTGTTCCGGTTGATAAATGAGGGCAAGACCATGCCGGTTGAATCCTGTTTGAACATCGTTGATGGAGAGTCCGTTCAGGTTGAGCCCGATGGAAGCGAACAGTTCTAAGGCTGTAATTCCAAATTTCACCGGCATTCGCTTCCCACCCTGCAAGACCACAGGTTGTCCCGACCCCACCAACAACAAGGTGGTTAAGGGGTAGATCGGTGCCGTGCGAGATCGACCGTCAAAGGGCATGCCAAAACAGATCGGCCGGCGTTGATCGGGTTCACTGAGAAGACAAGGCCCGAGACGTTTATAGGTGTCGAGCATTCCGGTGAGCTCCTGAGGCTCAGGCCGGCGAATGCGATGGGCGATCAAAAAGGCGCCAATTTGAACGTCTGACGCTCCTCCCGTGAGCATCAACTCCATGGCCTCATCGGCTTCGCTTCGGGTCAACCCTTTGCTGGTGTGCTCTCCACTGCCAATTTTGCGTAGCAATTGCTTGAAACAAGCACGCTTCTTGGCTTCTGGAGACATTGCCATTGATATCACCGGAACCGAAGGAGATCGTTCCGCAGAATTATCCCCTTCGGCGGTAGTCATTGATACCGGATCTTTTTATGTAACTCGAGGCTTAGCTCCTGCACAGGCCTGCATAGCTTCCATGGAGTGGGTGGGATGGATGCTGTCGCCCTTCGGCGTAATAGAGACGTTCAATGAGCAGGTTTGGAAATGTTTGACGAACAAGGGCTGGAGTCACTGACAAAGAGTCGCTCACTAGGATGCTATTAATACTTTTGAAGACTTGATTCAGGAATTGATTGAACCGATTCGCGAAAGAGGATAGAAACATGAGTACGACCTAACCATCAACTGTTCAATGATGCGCTCTTCCTCTCATTCGTTCTGTCGCCGATGCTTCTATTGGTTGTTCTGGGATTAAGGATTGGTAGCCAATGCATCAGTTTTGGGTCTTGATCTTGTAGATGATCCACTCACTGCTGAGTGGCTCCGTAAGGCTTGCTGATCTCTAGTAGTTCATTTATTCTTCTTTTTACATGACAACGACGGTTACTGCTTCGCTCATGGCAGCAAAAAAGGCTAAGGGGCTTTCTTTTGCTGATCTAGAAGCGGCCCTTGGGCTTGATGAAGTTTGGATTGCTTCCCTCTTTTATGGACAGGCCACCGCATCCCCTGAAGAAGCAGAGAAATTAGCAACTTTGTTGGCTCTAGATCCAGCCATTACCGCTGCACTGCAAGAGTTTCCAACGAAAGGAAGTCTCGATCCCGTCATTCCTGTAGATCCATTGATCTATCGCTTCTATGAAATCATGCAGGTTTATGGAATGCCCATGAAAGATGTCATCCAGGAAAAGTTTGGCGATGGAATTATGAGTGCTATTGATTTTACTTTGGATGTGGATAAGGTTGAAGATCCAAAGGGTGATCGGGTGAAAATCACGATGTGTGGAAAATTCTTACCCTATAAAAAATGGTGAGTTTTTGATCTCATTTAAGTAAGAGCCCGGCACGATCGGGCTTTTTTATTGCCTTTAATATTGCTGCTGAAGCTGGCGTACGGCTTGTTCACGTCGCTCTTGATTGGTGAGTTCTGCGCTTAATGACTTCAATGCTCTTTTGCTATGAGTTGTGGCCATGCATCCCAGGGCTTTTAAGGCAGCCTCAGCGGCTGTATCAGATCCTTCTTCGACCAGATTGGCTAGTTTGTTGCTAATGAGAATGTCATCTCGTCGCTGCAGTAAACGTATGCAGGCGATGACAACAGGATCACGCCAATCTTGCAGAGCGGGTTCACATAACTGCAGCAATTCGATGGCTTGAAGTTGATGAGATTTGAAGCCAAGAAGATTGAGAGCGGCGAGGCGTTGTGCTTGGCCGGGCAGCCGCAAAATGGACTCAAATTGAGGCAGCGTGAGTTCTGCACCCCAGCAACTCAGTGCGTTGAGCAATAAGGCATCAGGCTCATTGGATTGCTCCAATTGTTTGAGCAACCAATTCTTTGCTTCAGGTTGATGGCAGAGTCCGGCGGCATGGATTAATTCAGGACGAATTCCGTACTGTTGGATCAGGGTTTGGATGATTGGCCAGCCTGTTTCTGCCAACATTCCTAAACGCTCAGCCACCGCAAAACGGAGTTCATCAGAAAGGCTGGGAGAAAAATTCTCTCCCAGCCAGGTTGGATTCAAGGGAATCTTCCGTGCATTGGCTAGCCGATCCCAGAGGGTGGCTTCATCAATGGCACTCATGGAGTTCGAAATTAGCGGGCACCAAGCTCAGCAGCCAGTTCACGTTCCAGTTTTTCATCATGCTCTGTGGGAAGCACATCGGAAATTTTGGTGCGGTGAGTGCTGTAAAAGAGCATGCCAATAAATACCATACCTCCAACAACATTCCCGAGCGTGACTGGGAGGAAATTCCAGAAGATCACTTTGTAGAACGGAACGCCTGAACCGAGAATTGGTCCAGCTGTATGCAGGAATTGATTCACAACAATGTGTTCCATGCCCATTGTTTGGAAGGCCGTAATCGGCAACCAGCAGGCCAGCAATTTGCCGGGAACACTTTTGCTCACAAGAGCCATCGTGACGCCGAGGCACACCAACCAGTTTGCAACAACTCCACGCAAGAAAGCCAAGAAGAAACCCATGCTTCCAAGGGCTTCGTACTTTTTCACAACGTTGATCTGATTCAGAGCAACGATCTTTTGAGCCACAAGATCCCAAATGGGTGGACCAACATTCTCAGCGGAAGCATCCATGCTGCCGCTGGTGAGGCTGATGGCCATGATGATCGCCACAACGAGCGTGCCGATGAAATTGCCAATCCAGACCCATGTCCAATTTCGGAATGTTGCTTTCCAGCTACATTTCCCGGCCCATGTTGCCATCGGTAGCAACGCGAAGTTTCCAGTGACTAACTCCATCCCGAACAGGACGATGCTGGCAAAACCAAAGGGGAACAGAAGAGATCCCACAAATGGCAGTTTCGTAAGGATTCCTACTGTGAGGGCCAGGATGACGGCAAGACCAAGAATGGCGCCAGAATAAAAGCCACGGATCAGCAGATTTTTAATGCTGACAGTTGCTTTCTTGCCGCCGGCTAAGATCATGCCGTCGACGAGTTCATTAGGTAGGACGTAGTCCATCTGGGACGCTGTTGCGCTCATGATTGGGTTTTAGTAAATGAAAAGGGAATCAACCGCTAACGCGATTCATGAAGCGTGAAAAAACATCTTGTTGCTGTGGGGATACAGAAACCGGTTCTTTGTCTTTGCCACTTGCGCTGAGCCAATTGACAAAGCGCGATAGGAAATCACCTTTGAAAGTCATTGTAAAATGAATAAAAGTTTGATTTTAAATGCGTTGAACCATGGCTTCAAAACAAAGCGCCACGGTTTGACGTCGTAGATCTAATTCGTTTTGTTTAAGCCCGAGGCTTTGCTCCGAATTGTTCGATCAGCACCTGTCGAAGAACGTTTTGAATGTCTTCTGCGGGGATTGCCTTTTGCTGGACTTCGCCGATCTGAGGGTTTTCACCTTGAGATCCTCCGATGCTCAGGGTGTAGCCCTCACCCATTTCGCCCTTGCTGTTTTTCGCCTTGGTGCCTGTTAGCCCGATCGCACCCATAAAGGCTTGCCCGCAGGTATTGGGGCAACCGGTCCAATGGATCTTCAGCTCTTCGGGTAATTCGAGATCTGCATCGAGTTGTTTGGCAACGGCAAGGGCTTGGTCCTTGGTGTTGGTGAGACCAAAGCTGCAGTAGGTGTTTCCCGTGCAGGAGACCGTGCCAGCGGCGATGACACCTGGTTCAAGAGGGAAGCGTTGCAACAAGGGATCTGCTTTGAAGCGATCCAGATTGGCTGTTGAAAGGCCCACGATGATCACGTTTTGGTCCTCTGTTAGGCGAATTTCACCAGTCCCGTAATCAAGACTTGCTGTGGCTAAGTCGTGCAGATCGGTGGCCGTGAGTCGTCCAACGCTGACATGCAGTCCTGCGAAAAACTCATCTGCATTTTTTTGTGGGTGGATTCCGTAGTGAGAACGAGGAGTGTCGTTAAAAACTGAGCCTGGATCCTCTGTGAGAGGACCAAAGAGGCCTTCCACTTCACTTCTGAACGCGTCGATGCCGAGCTGGTCGAGATACATGCGGAAGCGCCCTTTCGGTCGCTTGTCCCGCTCGCCGTTGTCCCGCCAGAGGCGAATGACGCAATCGGTCATTTTGCAAATCTCATCCTGCTTCACCCAAGCATTAAGGGGAATGGCATACGCATTCATTTGTGATGAGAGGATCCCTCCGATCCATACGCCGAAACCCAAAACACCATCTCGTTCAACAGGGTGAAAGACGATGTCGTTGTGGAGTAGAAAGTTATCTTTTGCCCCAGCAACCGCTGTATTCCATTTTCGAGGGAGGTTGGAGAACTCTGGATTTCCTTCGCAATGGTTTGTCAGAAAGTCCTGAAGTTCAGTGGTGAAAGGGCGTGTATCGATAATTTCATTTGGATCAATGCCTGCAAGTGGGTTTCCAGTTACATTCCTTGGGTTGTCAAAGCCTGATTGGATTGAGCTCAGTCCAACGTCCTTCAGTCGCTTGAGAATATCTGGTAAATCATTTAGTAGGACGCCACGCAGCTGTAGGTTTTGGCGTGTTGTGATGTCGCAGCTTCCATTCTCGCCGTAACGCTCCACGATTGAAGCCACAACCCGAAGCTGTCGATGATTAATGACGCCATTGGGGACTCGCAAGCGAAGCATGAACTTGCCCGGTGTTTTGGGACGCCAAAACATTCCATACCATTTTAAGCGAAGCTGAAGATCGGTTTCATCGACCTCTTCCCAACCAATTCTTGCAAACTCTTCAATCTCATTGCCAACGAGTAAGCCATCCTTTGCTGCTTTGTTCTGCTCAATTTTATTGAGCTTCTTGTTTTCTAAGAATGGTCTTGTGGGGACTTGAATGCTCATAGTGCTGATGCCCTGGTACAGGAATTCGTCAGTTAGCGAGATTTCCAGCACATCAGAAGTGTTCGTGCTGAGAAAAGGTTTATAGCGATCTGTGGCGTGATCTTTCGGTATCGGTTGGAACCAAATCAGCGTCTATGGACTCGCATTTATGTTTGATTTGCTACAAAGAAGTTCTGCAGTTTCTGGCTCGATTAACCCCTCCTTAACGGCAGAGAATTGAATCAGTATTGGCGGCCTATTTCTCCGATCCAGCGAACGGCTCCATGGCGGATCATGGACCAAACCCTTGCCATGGCCGCTAAATCGCGATCAAAATCATTTTTAAATTGCTGTGGTGCTCGGTTGCTGCGAGCAGTTGACTGCATGGGAGCGCGAGAATGCCTTCTGCGGTAGTTAGTCATGCATGCATGAATGAAAACCACCTGACTAGATCAGTTCCAGGGGCATCAGATCCGTGGCCGTTGTTACGGAAACGTGGCGAATTGAGTGGTGGAACTGCTCTTCGTCTTGTGATCCATGGACGTTCAGGTGGAGTTGTACCGCCATGCTTGCTCCAAATTGTGGATGCGGTCGCTGCGAGTAGAGCGGCTCCAGTTGAATTGGAAGTGCTGACTGCAGAGCATCCCTCGCCCGTGCAGTGCGACAGCCAGTGGCTTGTTCCTTTGCTTCTGCTGCCTGGTAGTCATGCGCGCAGTGACGTTCCGCTGATTCGTGATCGTTTGAAGGCTGAGGGCGTTGTTGTGAAGTCGCTTCCTTTTCTTGGCGCCTGGAATTGTTGGTGGGTTCTGATGGCGCGTTGGATTGAGGATGTTGCCGCTAAAAACGCTTCTCTGGCGCTGGTTCATCATCCATTGAGGCCAGGGCTGTCTGATCGTTTCCTAGCTTCAATTCAGCATCGCTTTGACTTGCCTGTGGTGCCCTTTGATGCCTGGGACCAGTTTGCTAGAGACCATCCCAACGTGGTTCCATTACCTCTCTCCTTGGCTCCCAATCGGATGTCTGAGGCGTTGCGCCAGGCTGGTGGTCTGCCATCGCTCCTTGAAGATCCCCAGCTTCGGCAGGGACTTATTCATTGTCTTGCCCTATTGCCGTGACTGACTCGACCATGACGGGCACTGTGTATCTCGTTGGAGCTGGACCAGGCGATCCCGATCTCCTCACCGTTAAGGCGCATCGCCTACTGCAGTGTTGCGATGCCCTCGTCTACGACTCCCTGGTTCCCAGTGAGGTCCTCAATCTCGTTCCAGACTCCTGTGAACGTCACTTTGTCGGCAAACGCCGCGGACATCATTCGGTGCCTCAGCCCAGTACGAATTCAGTTCTCGTTGCGTTGGGTCAGCGCCATCAAACGGTGGTTCGTTTGAAAGGTGGAGATCCCTTCCTGTTTGGCCGTGGTGGAGAGGAAGCAGCCCATCTGGTTTCCCATGGCATTGCTGTTGAGGTTGTGCCCGGCGTCACGGCCGGGATTGCGGCTCCCGCTTATTCCGGAATACCGGTGACGCACCGACGAGCAGGCTCGTCGGTCACCTTCGTGACCGGTCATGAGGAGATCGATAAGCGTCGTCCATCTGTGAATTGGCGTGCTCTTGCCACGGCGAGTGATGGCTTAGTGATTTATATGGGTTTGCATAATTTGCCGCGAATTGCCGAGGAATTGATGGCCGGTGGTCTTGATGGGGACACCCCTGTGGCTGTTGTTCAACAGGGCACAGTCGCTGGTCAGCGTTGCTTGAAAGCACCCTTACGTGAAGTGGCAGCCGCGACTCGGACTGAAAAATTTGCCTCTCCTTCGATTGTTGTTGTGGGAGACGTGGTCAACCATCAAGTGGAGGCTTGTGCACCTGAGCCCGCGGCGGTCACCATGCCGATTCCATTTTGAATTCTGTGCCTTTGGAGCAGAGACCACGTAGAGCTTTGAGGAGTCCCAACGACTGAATCAGGATTCACAGATCTAAATTCACTGATCTGGATTCACTGGTGCTCTCCAGGATGCTTCTCGTAGTCGAGGCAAAAGTTGTACGAGATTGCATGGACGCGTGTTCGCGTCCAATTGGCTGGAGATCAGTCGGTCCCAAGCCGTTTGAACGGCATCTAATGAACCAGGGAGCACGAAGACGATGGTTCCGTTGGCAACGCCTGCTAGGCATCGACTTTGTAACGTGCTGCTCCCAATGCTCTCGTAGGAAAGAACGCGGAACAGTTCACCAAAACCGTCGATGGTTTTGTCCAGCAACGGGGCAATCGCTTCTGGGGTCCCATCTCGGCCGGTCAGGCCTGTTCCGCCGCTTGTGATCACCACATCAACGCTTGGATTGGCAATCCACTGACTGAGTTCTGAGCGGATCTGATAGCGATCATCAGGGCAGATCCGCCGATCATTGAGTTGATGGCCTGCTGCCGTCAAACGTTGTTCGAGTGCATCACCGCTGGTGTCTTCCGCCCTGGTGCGTCGGTCGGAAATGGTGAGGAGTGCAATTGAGAGGGCCAGCTCCAGAATCGCGGATGCAAGATAACGCTAGAACGAAGCAGGTCTTGCAGGTGTTCGCTATGACGAAATCTCCGGAGAGAACACTCCAGGTGTTGTTGTTTGCTTCGCTTCGAGATCAGGCTGGTTGGGATGAACAGTGTGTTTTGCTTCCTGACCAAGATGTTGTAACGGCTGAGGATATTTGGCATCAATTGAACCTGGGACCTCGTCCTGCGTCTGTTCAGATTTCGATTAATCAGCGGTTGGTGAATGCGCTTACCCCTGTCCAAAAAGGGGATGAAGTTGCCTTCCTTCCACCCTTTACTGGAGGCTGAAGGGTTGACACAAAAACGAGAAATAACTATTGAGATTTATAGCCAACCCTTCGATCCTTGGATTCAGTTGTCTGAATGGTCATCGACTGCTGCTGCTTCAGCCTCATTCTGTGGACATGTTCGAGCTGTTGATGAACATGGGAGTTCGCTAGAAGCGCTTGAGCTCACGCACTATCCAGGACTGTGCGAAAGCTTGATCCGTGAGAATGCGCAAAGGTTATTGACGGTGCATGGAGCAACTGCAGCGCTTGTGATTCATCGGGTTGGACGCTTATCGCCCCATGAGGTCATCGTGCTTGTGGCTGTTGAGGCTGATCGCCGTGGCCCTGCACAACGTTGTTGCATGGCATTGCTGGAAGCGATTAAGTATGAGGCCCCTTTCTGGAAAAAAGAGTGGAGGAACGGACAAGGCTCGTGGGTTAGTGGAAATACGCCACTTTCATCCTCTTCTTAGAGGAGGCGGGATCGTATGAGTTGCGCCCAAAGACTCTCACCAGCTTTTAACTCTCCTGTTTGTGCCGGAATCTCTAGCAATAGATCGCTCTGAACCAGGGAGCCAATGCGGGATGAGGCTTGAGAATCGCTAACCCGCGCCATCAGCTCTCCGTTGGCATTGACCTCCAAGCGAGCGCGGGCTAATTCGGGGCGTCCAGGCCGGCGAGCCAAAGCGTTGGCCAGCTTGACTTTGACGCGTGGGAAGTACTCAGGCTCCTGTTGACCCTCCAAGATCTGTAAGGCTGGCCAGAGCAGTTGTAGGGCGGTGATCGCCGCAGCAACAGGGTTTCCAGGAAGGCCAAAGAAAGGCACGGTCCCGTCCTGGCTTTTGATGTGGCCGAAGGCAAAGGGACGTCCCGGCTTCAGAAACAGTTTCCAGAAACTCACTTGCCCTAATTCGTTCACAAGCGCTCGGATCCAGTCACTGTCTCCTGCTGAAATCCCTCCCGTGCTCACCACAACATCACAGGTCTTGCTGAGCTCAGTTAAAGCTTGCCGCAACGCTTCTGGTTGATCGGGAACCACGCATTTCGTATGCACCACTTGGTGGAGACTGTTCAGGATCGCCTCAAGCAGGGTGCTATTGCTTTCCCATATGGCTCCTGCTCGTCGCTCTAGCCCTGCTGGCACGAGCTCATCACCGCTGATCAGGAGACCAATGCGAGGTTTGCGATGGACTTGAAGCGTGGCTACACCACAACCTGCTAGGCGTCCAAGCTGGGAAGGCGTTAAGCGCTGGCCTGGATTGAGCAATCGATCTCCGGCTTTGCATTCTTCGTCTGCGGCTCGGATCCAGGGTTGATCCGAGACTTCAGCAGCCAAGGTCAGTTGCGTTTGGCTGGTCTCCACACATTCCTGTGGCAAGACCCAGCCTGCTCCTTCTGGGAGGGGGGCTCCGGTCAAAATACGGATGGCTTCACCAGCGTTTAAGACCTGATCAAATGGAGAGCCAGGGGCTGATCGACCTTGCAGGGCCCATTGTTGGCCGACTGTCGGTTGATGGTGTTGCCCTAAGGCATACCCGTCCATGATCGAAGCTCGGAATCCTGGGATCGAGGCAGGAGCGTTGATTGACTTGGCATTGACGCGCCCAAGCGCCTCATCAAGAGGCACGGTTGCTAACGCATTGATTGGGCTGATGTCTGCGAGAAGACGATGTCTGGCTTCGCTAAGAGGTAACCCTTCGCGTCCATAGGGCTCAACGGGACCAGGCACCGTTGCGACCTCCATCTTTATGGATGAGAGCGATCTGACCCAAGGTCATCCCTGGATCAATGGACTTGAGCATGTCGTAGAGCGTGAGTAATCCAATGGACACTGCTGCCATGGATTCCATCTCCACACCCGTGCTGTTTGTTGTGCTGCACCGGCAGCACAGGATGAGTCCCGGTAGTGAGGAATCCTGTTCAATCGTGACCTCCACACCACTGAGTGGTAACTGGTGGCAAAGGGGAATCAGTTCCCAGGTCCGTTTTGCCGCCTGTATCGCAGCGACTCGCGCAACAGCGAGGAGATCACCTTTCGGTGTGTTGCCGGAACGGATCAGTTCCAGCGTGGTTGGCTGCATTTGAAGGCAGCCTTTAGCTGTTGCTTCGCGTTTCGTTGGAAGGCGATCACCCACGTCAACCATGTGAACTTCACCTGCTGTGTTGAGGTGAGTGAGGCCTTCTTCCATGTTCAGCGGTTTCCTAAGGCAGACCAAAGTGTTGCTTCAGATCCCACAACTGGATCCACTACGGCTTTTGGCGATGCGTTGATGGCTGGTGATGACGAAAGTTGCTCAACCAACTCGCTGCGGGATCCCATATCGGCCCAGAGGGTGGCTGGTGAAGCAATCACTGGCTCCACTTGTGCACTGGGTCTAGTGCCGTCGATCGCAACCCCGCCTTGACTGCGCACCATTTGTACCGCCAGTGAGCCAACAATGAAGGCTCCTAGAAAGCCCGTCGCTATTGCGATTTGGCTGCGATTTCCTGTAGAGACGACCCCAGAGTTCATGCCTAAATCGAAGAATTCAGACTCTCACTATGGAAACGTGTTGAGTGAATCGCTACCAAATGAAGCAAAAGCTCCAGGATAATTCACATTCTTGACGCCGAAGGGCGTGCCTGCATGTGCATTGGCTTCGCTGGTATACCAGCCGTGAAGAGAGCCAAGAAGAAGTCCAAGTGAAATGGCTAAACGCATCGAAGAGGCCATAAGCTCGCAAAATCTTCTCTTTGAACGTTGAAGTTCGAGGTTGCGAATGAAACCATTTCGGGGGCGATATCTACAAATGGTTCAAGATGAACAATTTGCGTCATTCAATGCATGAATCAAGCCAGTCATTGCTTTGGATTTGAGAAAGACTTTGTGGGGAACTGGCGTTGCATTCCTCTTTGTGTGCGCCGGAAACTAGATCTCATCGGTGTCAAACTAAAATTGAGTCATTGGCTTGAGCTCACTCACGAACAGCGCCAAATGCTTGTGGATTGGCCTGATGAGTTGCCAGCTTTGAATGCATTGCGTGAGCACTTGCGACTGCTCACTCGGTTGATGGCCGAGGGGATGGCAAAAGACCTGCCCTTAGCTGTGGATGAACCTTGGCAAGTGTTGGGAGAGCTACCCAGCATTGTGCAGGAATCGGCTCGAAAGAAATCGATTGAGATCAGCGTTAGCCAATGGGCCTCTTTGTTTGAATTAGAGCGTTTTGCTTTATGTAAATTGGCGCGTCCTGGCCATGATCACCACAATTTGAATGCTGCTTTCAGCGAAATGCTGGGATGATCATGCGTCGCAATCTTTTTAAGCGATTGCCTTGCTGTTCGATGGGTTTGATGACGGAGACAGCGGGGGCCACGATGACGGCACTGGCCTTCAATTCAGGTTGTTTCGAAATGGGGCAAGCATGGTCATGCATTAGCGCATTGACCTCACAGGCTTGAGTTTGCGTAAAGCCCCAATGCATGGGAAGAAACACCGTGCCCTTTCGGATCTTGTCTGTGACCAGTACGCGAGCGGTGAGTTGTCCGCGACGTGAGCTGATGGCGGCGAGTTCGCCATGTTCAACAGCAAACTGATCGGCATCCTTTGGGTGAATTTCAAGCAGGGGTTCGGGGTGCATCGTTGTTAAGCGCTTCACCTTCGCGGTGCGCGTCATGGTGTGCCACTGCCCCAGATATCGGCCAATGGTGAGCACCAGTGGGTAGGTGTCACAGGGTGGTTCTGCAAGACCAAGTGGTTGGTCGGTACAGAACCGTGCTCGTCCATTCGCGGTTGAAAACTTCTGATTGGTGTAAAGCCGTTTTGAATCTTGAGATGGTGAACTGTCTTGTGGAAATGGCCATTGTTGTGGTCCTTCTTTGGCCAGAACGTCATGACTTAACCCTGAAACATCACACAAACGCTCTTTCGTTAGTGCTGTGAATTCTGTATAGACCTCGGCTGCAGAGTTGTATGTGAATTGTTCTTCAAAACCAAGGCGCCGTCCGATCTCGGCAAAGACCTCCCAATCAGCACGGCTTTCTCGATGGGGATTCCTAAATGCAGGGCAGTAAGTCACTCTTCGCTCAGAGTTGGTCATCGTTCCAGCTTTCTCACTCCATTGAGCAGCTGGTAGAAGCAGGTGGGCGTAATGCGATGTTTCTGAGTCTGTATAGGCTTCGCTGACGACGACCAATGGGCAGTGTTTCATCGCTGCTTTCACGCGCTCGAGATCTGGCATGCTCACGAGAGGGTTGGTCGCAGCGACCCACCACAAATCAAGCTCTCCTCGTTCCATCGCCTCCACCTGCTGCCAGGCCGTTAGGCCAGGCTCGGGTGCAATCTTCCCTTGAGGAAACCCCCAGGTTTGTTCGACTTCAGTGCGATGCTCTGGGTTTGTGACTTGACGATATCCAGGAAGAAGGTGGGAGAGGCCGCCTGCTTCTCTTCCTCCCATGGCGTTGGGTTGCCCTGTGAGTGAAAAAGGTCCGGCTCCTTCTTTGCCAATTTGTCCTGTCAACAAGTGCAGATTGATGATTCCTCCCACTACAGCGGTTCCTTCTCGCCGTTGATTCACTCCCATCGACCAGAGGCTTAAGACTTTTTCGCGGCGATGAAAAAGTTGGGCGACTTCCCGTAAGCGTTTTTCTGGAATGCCACAAAATAAGGCCACCCGTCTCGGGGTCCAGCGGGCTACGACATCAAAAAAGGAGTCGTAGTTGTCTGTGCAGTCATCGATAAAAGCTGGGTCCTGTCCGTTTTCACGCATCACCAGGTGGGCGATGCCGTGAAGGAGGGCAAGGTCACTTCCAGGAGCGACCGCTAGGTGGATGTCAGCAGCCTTTGCGGTGTCGGTTTGGCGCGGATCGACCACCACGATGGTGACAGAGCCGGGATGTTTTTTTTTGCGTTTTAGTAAGCGTTGAAAGAGCACTGGATGACATTCAGCGGTGTTGGTTCCGATCAGAAACGCCACAGTGCAATGGTCTAGGTCTTCATAGCTGCAGGGGGGACCATCTGAGCCCAAGCTGCGGGTATAACCCGCAACAGCTGAACTCATGCAGAGTCTTGAATTAGCGTCGAAATTGTTAGTACCTAGCGCCCCTTTGAGGAGTTTTTGCGCCAAATAATAGTCTTCGGTATGGAATTGTCCGGAGCCATACATGGCGATGGAGTCTGGTCCCTTGGATTCCAGGCTTGTTTTGATTTGGCTCGAGATGCGCTCAAGAGCTTCATCCCAGCTGATCGGTTGGAAGTCGTCATCAAGACTGGTGCGACCAAGGGGTTGATCCAGTCGGCCCCTTGACAGGGTTTCTCCAACTGTGGCCCCCTTGATGCAAACTTGCCCGAGACTTGATGGATGCAGTCGATCTCCTCTAGCTGTCCACATTGGGGTTCCATCTGCATCTCGCCGGACGGCTTCCCCTTTTTTTGCCGGTGGTCGTAAGTCCAAACCACACCCCACTCCGCAATACGGACATTGACTGCGAATGGTTGTGGTTGGCTCTGCCATGATTTAAAGATGGGTATTAGAAACACCCGGAACCAATGGCGCCGGGTGCAGTGCAGTCATGAATTGGAATATGGAATCAGTTCTTGGCGAATTCAGGACTCGCTGTTTCTCCTTCATGCAAATCATCGAAAGAACCCTTGGGTTCTTTGAGGAAAAAGAAGCAGAAGAAAGCAACAATTAGGCCAGCGACTCCCAGGACTTGGAAGAAAGCACTATTGGAGGCTGCGATGATGTCTGGTGAAGGATCCTTGCCCCCACCCATCCACATCGGAAGCAGACTAAAAATGGTGAGATAAGTCACAGCTCCAACGTTGCCATACGCACCAACCAAACCAGCAACTTGGCCTGTGACGCGTCGCTTCACCAAAGGAACCATTGCAAACGTTGCCCCCTCTCCTGATTGAACGAAGAAAGAGGCCAGCATGGTAATTAACACAGCGATGATGATCCCTGTGGTTCCGCTGAACGTACCAGGTTTGATCATGCTCATGACGAGGTAACCAATCCCTAAGCCTCCTGTTAAGAACGCCATCGTGTTCTTACGACTGCCAAGCTTGTCGGAGATCAGACCTCCGGCTGGGCGAGCGACAAGATTCACAAAAGCAAAGCAGGAGGCAAGGATGCCAGCTGTTGCCTTAGGGAGATCAAAAGTGGTTTCGAAAAATGTTGGCAACATTGATACAACGGCCAACTCAGATCCAAAGTTCACAATGTATGTGAGTTCAAGAATGGCAACTTGCTTGAATTCGTAGCGATCTTCTTTGGGGTACGTTTTCGTACCCATGATCAGTTCTCGATTGGTGCGAATGATTCCCCAGGTTTGAAAGATAAACCAGATCAGAACAGCGCCTATGGCCAGTGGATAGGTGCCTGCATTCAGGAAGCCAACCTTCTGTAGGCGCCAACAGAGCACACAGAGAATGGCGGCAAACGGTACATTCATACCCAGCAATCCCCAGAAATCACGCATCGATGTGACTTCCAATCCTGCTGTGCGCTCAGGCTTTTGATAAGTCTTACCAGGAGGTGTATCGCTAACGTTGAAGTAATAAATAACGCCGTATACAGCAGAAATAATTCCCGTTAGTGCAATGGCACCACGCCAATTAAGGACGGCACCTGATGGCAATTCGAAGCCACCTGAGAACGAGAGCCATCCGGCGAGTCCTACGAGTGTTAGAGCCGAGAACGCTGATCCGAAATTGCCCCAACCTCCATAGATCCCCTCAGCTAGGCCTATTTCTTTGGGCGGGAACCATTCGGCAACCATGCGGATCCCGATCACAAAGCCTGCACCCACGATGGATAACAGCAGGCGTGCCACGACTAATTGGTTGAAGTCTTGGGCAGAGGCGAACATCAGGCAAGGAATGACCGAAAAAACCAGCAGGCTGGAATAGGTCAGTCGAGGCCCATATTTGTCCAGCAGCATTCCAATCAGAACGCGAGCTGGGATCGTGAGAGCAACGTTGCAGATCGCAACGGTGCGAATTTGACCGAGAGTTAATCCCAAATCGGCCTTAACGGTGGTGGCCAAGGGCGCCAGATTGAACCAGACGACAAAGGTCAGAAAAAATGCGAACCAGGTGAGGTGAAGAGTTTTATATCTCCCCTGGAACGACCAGAGTTCTCCAAGCATGGGGTAATTAAATGTGTGTAGAAAAACCCCTGCTTCTAAAAAATGCGCTGAGGTGTCAAGCTACGGCGCACATGCAAACCGCCTACTTATTTGATCATTAGATCGCCATTGCCTTGGTTGCATTGGATACGAAATTCAGTGGGATGATGATCTTTGCCTTTCATTTTTCGTCTTCTTCGCTACATTTTGGGACCTGAGATGTCCAATAATTTGTTGGCTATGGATGTGCCGTCGGTGCAGGGGCTTCGAGCTTGTCTGCTTTGCGGAGGGAAGAGTCGTCGCATGGGACGAGACAAATCACTTATCCCTCACCCTCAAGGTGGTTCTTGGTTGTCGCACAGCATTGGTTTGTGCCGTCGTCTTGATCTGCCAGTTGATGTAGTCAGCTCAATTTCTAGTCATCATCAGTTGGCTTCAAGGTTTGATGGGGTTGAGTGCAGGCCGGACCCTTTCCCTGGTCAGGGGCCTCTGGCTGCTCTGTCGGCTGTGTTTGGACAAGAGAACGTTCTTGCCTCACTCGTCCTTCCTGTTGATATGCCTTGGTTGGAATCTTGGGCTTTGGTCCAGCTGATTCGTGCTTGGCAGGAGCAGCCTTCATTGGCTGTGGTGTCGCATGACAGCACACAGCTTCAACCCCTGTTTGCTATCTACCCCAATGACAGCATTTATCGAGAAACCCTATTGCGTCAGTTGGCTGATCATCGGCTGAGCATGCATGATTGGCTTAGGAGGGTTCCGCATCGGGTACTTGCATTGCCGAAGGGGGCGTTGCGCAATGTCAATTGTCCTGCTGATCTAGTAACTCTCGACGAATGACAAAGCCATCACATGTCCTTGATCTCCTGGCTAGGCCGTTGGGAGTTTTAAGGTTATCTCTAACCGCGAGATGTAACTTAGCGTGTCCATATTGTTGCCCGGAAAGTATTGAGCCCCCCGGTTTGTTGCATACATATGATCAGCTTCGGTTGATTCATGCGGCCTGTCAGTTGGGAGCACATACGCTTCGACTCACGGGCGGTGAACCTTTGCTCAGCGATCGCCTTTGGCCGCTTCTTGATGCCCTCTCGCTGGGCAGGCAGTCGGTTTCTCACCCCTTCAGTCGGTTGAAAGAGGTTGCTATCACCACCAATGGTTCTCTTCTCGATCATCAGAAGGCGAGACGGTTGTGCGCGGCGGGAGTGGATCGCATCACGATCAGTTTGGATGCCGTTGATGGCGCGAGTATTGCGCGAATGGCTGGCTTGCGTTCTGGTCCTGAGGCTGGGAATGCTCTGTTGGAGAGGGTGCTGGCTGGCATTGATGCGGCTCGTGCTGCTGGGTACAACCCTGCGCAGGGACGCCTCAAACTCAATGCTGTGATCCAACGCGGCCACAATGATGATCAGTTGATTCCCTTGGCACAGCTGGCCAGAAAACAAGGATTGCAGTTGCGTCTGATCGAATATATGGATGTAGGTAATCGCAATGGCTGGTGTCGTGATCAGGTGATGCCAGCTAATGAGATGATTCAGCTTCTTCATCGTCATTGGCCACTTCAATCGATTGGTCGGCCAGTCGCTGGGACGTGTCGGCAGTGGTCCTATAAAGATGGTGGTGGGATTGTTGGCACAATTGCCTCAATTACAGAGCCATTCTGTTCTGATTGCAATCGTCTTAGGATCACTGCAGATGGGCAAGCGTTTACCTGTCTATTTGCGAGCGAAGGCCTTGATTTGCGTCCATGGCTTCGTATGGATGTCTCCGACTCGGAGCTTGCAGAGGTGATGGCACAGCTGTGGACTGGGCGTTCAGATCGTTTTAGTGAAGAGCGTGGATTGATGCAGAAAGGGAATCACCATGCTGAGATGGCTTATTTGGGTGGATGAGTGGCCTTTGCTACGGATTGAAAGAGATATCGGCGTTAAACCTGGCTGCTAAATCTTTGTTGAGATGTTCGAACTTATTCCGTATACGCGATTTCGCGATACCCCATCTGTCAGGTTTTTTGATATCACCATTCCTGATTCGAATGCGCGTGATCTAGTGACACATCGTGGACCAGCGGTGAGTCCGCCGGATGCTGAAGAGAGTGGGGCGTGGCAGTTTTATTTGCATCCTCACCAAGATGACAATCTTCTTGCTGCTAGTGGGGGGCGAACCTTCTACTTGGTGAATTTGGCTTGGG
>ERZ887830.253-NODE-253-length-34727-cov-13.553271_pt1 | contig 34727 bp, 37 predicted proteins | sample MGYA00521101_ERZ887830 | MGnify/ENA primary metagenome ERZ887830 (study PRJEB32303, sample SAMEA104408592) | aquatic metagenome | biome: Marine water; feature: Pelagic; material: water | place: Baltic Sea | collected 2014-06-05T16:38:00 | depth 1,762 m ... | reverse complement strand
CGTGGGCTCATCGACCTTGATTAGAGGGAGTGCTGTTGGTTCATCAGGGCAAGCAATCGTTTCACCGATATTGACATCGTCGAAGCCAGCCACTGCTACAAGATCGCCAGCAGACGCTTCATCGATATCGACTCTTTGCAAGCCTTCAAAGCCTAAAAGTTTGCTAATGCGTCCTTTTTTTACGACGCCATCATCTTTAATAAGAGACGCTTTTTGACCTTGTCTGATAACACCATTATGAACCCTTCCAATGATGATTCGACCAAGGAAGTCTGAATAATCAAGAGTTGTGATTTGCAGCTGAAGGGGCTTATTCACATCCCCAACAGGGGGTGGAACATGACGCAGGATCGCATCAAAGAGAGGGCGCATGTTATCGCTCTCTGTTTTCATATCTGGCTTGGCAAACCCACCAAGGCCACTACCAAACAAGTAGGTGAAATCACATTGATCATCATCGGCTCCAAGCTCAATGAATAAATCCAATACTTTGTCGACAGCGGTTTCTGGATCGACTCGAGCACGATCGATTTTATTTACAAAAACAATCGGCCTTAGCCCTTGCTCCAGTGCTTTCTTAAGAACAAATCGGGTTTGGGGCATAGGCCCCTCGTTGGCATCAACGATGAGCAAACAACCGTCGACCATGCCGAGCACGCGCTCCACCTCGCCACCGAAATCGGCGTGACCAGGGGTATCAACGATGTTGATACGGGTGTCGTTGTATGTAACAGCTGTGTTCTTCGAAAGGATGGTGATGCCGCGTTCGCGCTCCAAATCGTTGGAGTCCAAAACACACGTCGGCACCGCTTCGTTGTCGCGGAAGATTCCGGATTGCGCCAGCAAGGCGTCGACCAAGGTGGTTTTGCCATGATCAACGTGAGCGATGATCGCGATATTGCGAATCGCCTTTTGCTGGGCGCTCATACGGGATATTCGTCAGGAATTGTGAAGAACGCCACGACGGCGCTGCGAAAGGCTATCTCAACATGAGATTTCAATGGCCTTTTCCGGCCCCTTCGCCAACAGGCTCCTTCGTCTGAAGCCAAGTTGGTCGTGGATACGCTGTTGGCGCCGGATGGGCGGAACGCCTCGAGAGCAGCCCAGTCGTCAGTTGGAGACAACCACTGAGGAGGATTCACGGACGACGACGGGAAAAGCGACGGGCAGACTCAAATAGACGTAGGGCGTCTGCTGAGCCTTCATAACGCCAATGCCACGGTTCATACATCACCCCTTGATCGTTGCCATCGGGGAACGAGAGCACGAAGTGATAACGAGCAGCGTGATCTTGAAGCCATCGGAAGGCTTGAGTGTCCTGAAACTGCGTGGATAAATTGGTTTCTGGAGCCTCTCCATCGCCGAGATCGATCGCATAACCAGTGCTGTGTTCGGAATACCCAGGGGGAGCCGAAACCTGCGCACGCTCTTCGGGCGTTTGGTTTCGTTCCGATGCCACATCAAAGAAGATCGATTCCTGAAGTGATTGAGAGCGGTAACCACTGAGCAAGCGGAGATCAACGCCATCTGCACTGGCGGCATTCATCATCGAATTCAATGCCTCTGCCGTATCGACATGCAATTCAACGCCGGGTTGAAAAACAATCAATTGCTCGATTGATGCCTCGCGGTACGGGAAATGGCCGAGCAAGCGACCATCTGCATCGGGCCGCTCCTGGAACCCACGACTTTCAAACGGTTCGATGGGGGCCATGCCCATCAACAACTGTGGAGCCACCATCACGGCCAGGACTGTTCCACCGCCGACGAAAAGGCAGCCCATGAGAAGACCCAGCCCACTGTTTTGTTTGCGTGGACGTGGCGGTCGAGAGCGTTGCGCAACGGGAATGTCATCGCGCTCGGTGCGTCGCGCAGAGGATGGCCGAACCAAAGCGCTGATGCATGTTGTTTCGATCGTAAAGGTGTAAGCCCGTGCTACCAAGACAAGTTCAATTCTCGGTAGTAGCTTTAAAAAACAGACCAGCGGAGATTTGCTGAGATGCTGAGAGTCGCAGTGATTGGCGGAGGCCCCAGTGGTTCTTGCGCGGCAGAAATTCTCGCCAAGGCTGGAATCGAAACTTGGTTGTTCGAGCGGAAACTGGACAACGCCAAACCCTGTGGCGGCGCCATTCCGCTCTGCATGGTGGAGGAATTCAACCTCCCTGATTCGATCATCGATCGAAAGGTGCGGAACATGAAAATGATTTCCCCTTCGAATCGAGAGGTCGACATCCAGCTCGATCCCCTCGGCTACGACAAAAATGCCTATATCGGCATGTGCCGAAGGGAAGTTTTTGATTCCTTCCTACGGAACCGCGCGGCAGATCTTGGCACCACATTGATCAACGGCCTGGTGCAAAAAATCGACACCGGTAAAAACCGGCAGGGCCCGTATTGCATCCACTACGCCGATTACAGCAGTGGCGGTCCGACAGGGGATCCAAAAACCCTTGATGTGGATCTGATCATCGGAGCTGATGGAGCCAACTCCCGGGTGGCCAAAGCGATGGATGCCGGTGATTACAAGGTTGCGATTGCCTTCCAGGAACGGATCAAACTTCCACCTGAGGAGATGACGTACTACGAGGATCTCGCCGAGATGTATGTCGGCACAGATGTATCTCCCGACTTCTACGCCTGGGTGTTCCCGAAATACGACCACGTGGCAGTTGGTACAGGCACGATGCAACAAAACCAGAGCTTGATTAAGGGCCTGCAGAAGGGCATTCGAGAACGCGCCACCAAACGCTTGTTCAAAGGTGAAGTGATCAAGGTTGAAGCTCACCCCATCCCAGAGCATCCACGCCCTCGACGTGTGGTGGGACGCATGGCGCTTGTGGGTGACGCCGCTGGATACGTCACCAAAAGTTCTGGAGAAGGGATCTACTTCGCGGCCAAAAGTGGTCGGATGTGTGCGGAAGCGATTGTGGAAATCTCCAACAACGGAGCCAACGTTCCGACGGAGAAGCAAATCAAATCCACCTATCTCAAACGTTGGGATCGCAAATACGGCGCCACCTATGCCGTGCTCGATATCTTGCAGCGCATTTTTTATCGGAACGATGCAGCACGGGAAGCCTTCGTCGAAATGTGCGCCGACAAAGATGTGCAACGCCTCACCTTTGACAGCTACCTCTACAAGAAGGTGGTGCTGATGAATCCCTGGCAGCAGGTGAAGCTCACGCTGCGCACCCTGGGGAGTTTGCTACGCGGAGAAGCTCTTGCTCCTCCGGTTTACAAGCCAGTGCCTTCGGCAGTGGGGCGGTCGGATGGTGATTTCCTTGCTGAGGAAGCCTCCCAACAGATCAAAGCTCAAGCCAAAGGAAAAGAGAGCAAAGAAAAAGCCGGAGTGAACTAGCTCCAGCTTTCCTTCAACCTCACTGGCGAGATTCCATCGCCTGACCTGCGGCCTCCTTCAGCCGTTCGATGCCCTGCTCCAGGTTCTTGCCTGGGGCAGTTTCTTTTTTGGTGGTTGACCAAACATTGATGGCATAAATCGCCGCACCGGCAATGATCAATGCCGCCACAACAGTTCCCAATCCGTTTCCCCCCTGGCGAATGACGACCGGAGCCGGAGCTTGTTGTTGAGAATTCGTTCCTGATGCATTCTCTTGATCGGTCATGTTGAAACAATGCTGCAGCTCCTCGATAGCCGTTCGAGAGGCTGCTGCCAACAATGCCCTCAGCTTTGGATCAACTCAAACTGAGCTAAGACAGCGGCCTGATTGCGTAATACGGAAAGCAAATTCAGTCGGTTTGTCCGAAGGGCCGGATCCTCTGCCATCACCATCACACTCTGATCGCCATCAAAGAATGCCTCCAGTGCGGGCGTGGACTCCACAAGGGCGTCACAGAGATCCTGATAGGAACCACTGGAGGCGAGGGGGTTCAACCGTTGTGTGGCTTCAAACAGTTCCTGCTCACTCGCCGACTCAAAGCGCGAAGGGTCCACCACATCAGCGCTGGACAACACACCCAAAGGAAGATCTCCCTTCTCAGCCAACCGCGCAGCCCGCTGAACCACGGCTTGCACTGCCGACAATCGCCCCTGATCTCTCAAGCCCCGCAACAATTGAATTCGAACCTGTACATCAAGGGGATCCTGCAACAGCCGCGCACTCGAGACGGTTTCACCAGCGACCGCCTGAACCAAATCAGCTGCATAACCATCGTCTTCCAGTTGGGACGTGATGCGCTGTCGCAACAAGGTTGAGAGATCACTGACCAGTTGAACCGTATCCACTGCGAAGGCTGGGAAAAGCTCATTCCAGGCCGCAACAGCTTTCGCAAGAAAACCATTGAGATCGAGCCTCCAGCCTTGATTCCAAAGAATCAAAAGAACACCGTTGCCCGCCCGGCGCAAGGCATAAGGATCGGATGAGCCACTGGGACGTTCGCCCTTGGCATAGATGCTTAACAGCAACTCAAATCGCTCGGCGAGGGCGACCACCGCACCAGCCTTGGTACTGGGCAAATCGTCTCCTGCACCACGGGGTAAGTAGTGCTCGATGACAGCTAAGGCCACATCGCGCGATTCGCCTTCCTCCAAGAGATATTTCCCCCCCATCAACCCCTGAAGTTCAGGAAATTCACCCACCATCTGGCTGACAAGATCGTGCTTGCACAGATGCGCTGCACGACGGGACGCCGCAGCAACCGAATCCGACAGATCAAGCGCAGCCAGGAGCTGGTCCGTAAGGCGTTCAATCCGATCACAACGATCGCGAAGGCTGCCAAGCCCCTCTGCGAACGTGACGCGGCTTAAAGCATCGCGACGCGTCGCACTGGGCTGACGACGGTCGACATCCAGAAAAAATTCTGCATCCGCAAGGCGAGCACCTAAGACCCGCTCATTGCCACGGGTAATTAACGCAGACGCCTGCTCAAGACCATTCGCGACCAATAAAAATTCAGGGCGCAGGACCGCCTCTGCCGTAAGTCGCAATGGGTCGGGGTTGAGGCCAGGTATTTGCAACGGCACATAGCGCTGATGGGCCTGCATCACGGTGCAAATCACCTCAGGAGGTAATTGCAGAAATCGTTCCGCAATTTGACCCTGCAAAACCCGAGGATCCTCAACAAGATCGACGAGTTCTTCAAAAAGACGGCCTGGGCAGTTGGCCTCCCCCTTTGCTGCTTTAGCCCCTTGATCGATCGCTGCTCGGATCAAGCGAGATCGTTCGTCCCGATCGACCAAAACACCAGCGGCTTGAAGGGTTTGGACGTATTGATTCGCTGTCGCAATCCTCAGGGGCTGATCGCCATAAAGCCGATGGCCACGGCTAAAGCGGTCGCTTCGAACCACTGGATCAGCCCCAGGCATCTCCACATCAATGACGTCGCCTCCATGGAGAGCGACCAACCATCGAATCGGTCGGCTGAAGCGTTGGGATCCCGTTCCCCAGCGCATAAAGCGACGACCCTGCAGTGAATCAATCCAAGTGGGAATGAAATCGCGAAGGAGAGACACACCCTCGCGTCCTGCCGTCAACACAGTGGCAAACACACACGGGCCTTTCGGGGTGTCGCGTTGCTCGAGCTGCGATGCATCGATGCCGCAACGCTTTGCAAACCCAATCGCAGCAGGGCCTGGAACACCATCCTTAAAGGCTTGAGCAACCGGAGGACCTTTTCGCTCTTCACGAAGATCTGATTGGCGGTCGTCCAGGTCGGGAACCGAAACCACGAGACGGCGTGGTGTTCCAAAGATCGAAATCGACCCATGACTCAACCGCGCTTCAGCCAGGTCGTGCAGTACTCGTTCTCGGAGTTGAGCTAACGCTTGACGCGCAAAATCCGCCGGCAATTCTTCAGTGCCGATTTCAAGAAGAAACGTTGTTGTCACGACACGGATATGAGCCAAGCCGACTGTATTGGAAGCCGTTTCGCTACCGTCGGTGGATAACTCCTGATCTGAGCAAGAGAAGGCTCTGTGGACGTGGTGGAACCTCAAACCAACAGCCTCTCAAAAGCAGAGCAGCGCAAGCTCGACAGCGACCATCTGCGCGAGCCGTTGTTAACGGAACTTGGCAACGATGAGGTGCGCTTCAGCGAAGACGCTGTTCAGCTCTTGAAATTTCATGGCAGCTATCAACAGCACCACCGAGAACTCAGAAAAACCGACAAGCTCCGCAGCTGGCAAATGATGCTGCGGCTTCGCAGCCCGGGGGGTCGAATCCCTGCCCAGCTGTTTTTAGCCCTCGATGAGCTCTCCAACCGCATTGGAGATGGAACCCTTCGGGCCACAACCCGTCAGGCCTTCCAGATGCACGGGATTCCTAAAGCAGATCTGAAAGAGGTGATCGGCACCATCGTGCGCAACTTGGGTTCCACCCTTGCTGCTTGCGGAGACATCAACAGAAATGTGATGGCTCCCCCTGCCCCCTTCGAAAAAGGTGGTTACCCAGCTGCCCGGCAGTTGGCTGACGAAATTGCTGACCTGCTTAGCCCAGAGGCGGCTGAAGGCTCGTATCTGGACCTTTGGGTTGATGGCGACCTGAGCTACCGCTTCAAACCATCCAAGGCGGTGAAACAAGCACGCCTACGGCAATCGGAAGGTGGTGTCTACTCAGGCAGTGAAGCTGAACCTCTCTATGGCGATACCTACCTACCAAGAAAATTCAAAGTTGGCGTCACTGTTCCCGGTGATAACTCCATTGATCTCCTCACCCAAGACATTGGATTGGTTGTCTTCACCCATCCCTCAGGAGAGTTGAAGGGTTGCAACGTTTATGTGGGCGGCGGCATGGGGCGCACCCACAACAAAGAAGAAACCTTTGCTCGCATTGCTGATCCGCTCGGATACGTTGCAGCGGAGCACGTCTTGGATGTGGTTCAGTCGATCCTTGCGCTGCAGCGAGACCATGGCGATCGTGTGATCCGCCCCCATGCACGAATGAAATATTTGTTGCATGACAAGGGCATCAACTGGTTCCGGCAGACGTTGAAGCAGGACTATTTCAAGGCTGACTTAACAGGGCTCCGCAACGAACCCAAACCGAAACTTCTCGACTATTTGGGTTGGCATCGGCAGCGGGCCGGGCTCTGGTTTGTGGGATTACCCCTGCTTTGCGGACGGTTGGAAGGACCGTTCAAACAAGGGCTTCGTCAAATCGTCGAAACGTATCAACTAGAAATCAGGCTCACGGCCAATCAAGACTTGCTTCTTTGCAACATTGGAACGGCCCAACGCGCAGGAATCCGAACTGAGTTAGCTGCACTTGGCTTTGACGTACCGGAATCGCCGGCACCCTTGGCCCGACATGCGATTGCCTGTCCAGCACTGCCCACATGCGGTTTAGCTATTACAGAATCCGAGCGGATTCTTCCCGATGTGTTGGATCGACTCGATGCTCAGCTCAGACGTCTGGAGATTGAAAAATCCCTGCTGGTGCGCATGACTGGCTGCCCCAATGGTTGTGCTCGGCCATATATGGCTGAGCTTGCTTTGGTGGGAAATGGGGTGAATCAATACCAGCTCTGGCTGGGAGGCACCCCGAACCTGCAGGTTCTGGCTCGCCCCTATGTAGAGAAGCTTCCACTCAAGGATTTAGAGCAAACCCTCGAACCACTATTGCTCAGCTGGAAAGCTGCTGGTGGGAGACGAAGCTTCGGAGATCACATCAATAAACTTGGCGATCAAGCGGTTGCTGATCTACTTCCAGCTTCCGCGTAAATCGCGCATTCGGCCCCACTTCTCCAAGCCCACAATTGATCTCCATAGGAATAGTGCCACCACTCATTTGGGTGTTGGATAAACCCAGCTGATGCCATTACCGAACGCAGAAGATCTCTTCGCTGATGAAACATCTGCGCCTCTGGTTTGGTTGCATTGGCGTAGTAATTAGGCTCTGAAACTGCTCCAATGGCATCAATGTCTCCACCCATTTGCAGCAGCGCGCCAGTACCCGTTGCGAGGGTGAGATCCACTGCAGCGCCTGTGCTGTGGGGGGGAGGTGTTTCAGGATTACGACTCGGAGCAGCCCAAAATCGTGCCACGTCTGCTTCCACTTGATGCAAGGCAGCCTGTTGAGCAGGATCATGGCGCTCAACCCCCCGTTCCCGGCATAGCTGATCGATGGTGTAGTTCACCATGAAGGCCTGAACGCTGATCGGCCTCCAAGCATCGAAAATTGCGAATTGGAGCTCTGGAGCATGGCTGCACAATTGATCCTGCGCCTCGAGCAACCGCCTTACGACTCCGGATCGCAGACGAAATGGATCCCGACCTGGCCCATAGGGCGCACCGATTGACGCATAGGGATGCGGCTCAATCCGAAACAATTGCGGCGGCAGATGCTCCAATGATTCCAGGCAATCTTGGATCGGACGATCACTCCAAGGACGCATCGGCTAAAGATTCAAGGATTGGGCTGTTCAAGTTGTAGTGGAACCAATGAACGATGGTTAATTCAAAGGTGTTCCACCAATAAGGCGACGTTGCTGATCATCAAGCAAGGCTCGAAGTTGGGGGCAACGCTCAAGATTTGGATCATCACCAAGTAGAGCCTGGGCCGCGGACCGGGCATCTTCCAAAACAGCTGCATCATCAGCGAGGCTTGCCAAGGCCAAATCCGGCAAGCCGGATTGGCGTGTTCCCAGAACCTGTCCAGGACCGCGCAACCTCAGATCCATTTCGGCAATTTCGAATCCATCAGTGGATCGCACCAGAACATCGAGCCGTTGACGGGCCAAGGGATTGGAACTTCCATTGATGAGAAGACAATGGGATGCTGCCGCCCCACGACCCACCCGCCCACGCAATTGGTGGAGTTGAGCCAAGCCAAACCGCTCCGCGTGATCGATCATCATCACGCTCGCCTCAGGCACATCCACGCCCACCTCCACAACAGTTGTGGACACAAGCACCTGACAAGCACCCGACGAGAAAGAAGAGAGCACCTCTTGTTTCTCCACACTGCTCAACCGACCATGCAGCAACCCAACCTGAAGATCGGGGAACACCTCAGAAACCAGTTCTGCATGCACTTCAACCGCTGAACGCAAGTCCAATTTCTCGGATTCCTCCACCAGTGGCAGCACCACATACGCACGCTGACCTTTGGACACTTCGTCCCGGATCAAGGCATAGGCCTTCTCCCGTTGTCCCGCGGACAACATCGCCGTCTTGATCGGCGTTCGTCCTGGCGGCAATTCGTCAATTTGGCTCACATCCAAATCCCCATGGACAGACAGTGCCAGGGTTCTGGGAATTGGAGTCGCCGTCATCGTGAGCAGATGTGGCTGCAGGCCTTTATTCAACAGTCGGTCCCGTTGATGAACTCCAAAGCGATGTTGCTCATCAACCACCACCAGCCCAAGGCGTTCAAACACCACGGGATCTTCCAAAAGGGCGTGGGTTCCCACCAGTAATTTCAACGAGCCGCTGGCGAGGTCATCCAGAAGCTGACGACGACGAGGACGGGGGGTTGAGCCTGTGAGCAGCTCCACCGTGATGTGAAGTTGGGGCAGCCAATGACACAGATTGCGATGGTGCTGCTCAGCTAACACTTCAGTGGGTGCCATGAAGGCGCCTTGCCAACCCGACGCGATGGTGCTGAGCAAAGCCGCAATCGCAACGACCGTTTTGCCCGAGCCCACATCGCCTTGGACGAGACGAGCCATGGGTTTGGACTGAGACAAATCTCCTTCAATTTCCTGCAACACCCGCTGTTGAGCCTCTGTGAATTGAAACGACAGCAAGTCTTTGAAATCCTGAACAAGTCCCTGACTCGAGGGGAGAAGGCTGAGCTCAGGACCAGGACGGGAGCGCAACGCCTGGCGACGCCTCAGCAAGCCCAGCTGCAACAGCAGAAATTCGTCAAACACCAAACGATGACGGCCACGATCCAGCGTGTCCCGATCCTTCGGAGCATGAAGGGCCTTTAACGCCTCAGAAACGGACAAAAGACCAAACGTCTGTCGCAAGGCCTCAGGCAGAGGCTCAGTCCATTGATCTGTAAGGGGTAAGACCTGCTCAATCAAACCTCGAAATCGATCGGCCCCCACACCCTCTGTGAGGGCATACACCGGAAGAAGACGTCCAATACTGGCCGACTTGACCGGCGAGGAGGGATTCTCGAGAACCTCAATCAAAGGATCCTGAAACGACAGGCCATAGGCGCCGTCTTTCACAAGACCGCTGACAGCCACGCTGGCCCCAGCCGGATAGAAGCGTTGCTGGCCTTTGAGGTAAGCCTGCGAACTAAAGCGTTTCCCCGCGAGAAAGCGTGTCACTTTCAGCCGTCCTGTCGGGTCCTGCAGCTGCAGTTCAAGAATGGCGAGGTTGGGATTGCGAGGGCTTACAAAGCCATTGCAACGGCGAATCGTGGCCACGATGGTTGCTGTTTCCCCTGCCACCAATGCCTCAATACGTCGCATTGCCGAGTAATCGACATGGTCGCGGGGGTAATGACGCAACAGGTCTTTCACCAGCAACAAATTGAGTGAAGCCAGGCGACTAGCCAACTTCGGTCCAACCCCTTTGATGCGGGTGATCGGACTCTCAAGATCAAGGCTGGAATGATCGGGCGATCCTTGCCCAGCAGCCGATTGCAGTTTTAAGCGCGGAGGGGCCATCGGAGCCGATGGTTCTAAGCGATGGCGCAACTCATACAGCCACTGACGGGCGTCACTAACGAGCCGACGACGGGAGGCATCTGTGAGCTGCGGATAATCATCAAAGGAGCTTTGCAACCGCTCCATCCGTTCAACAGCGCCACGGGGCATCGGTATCGACGGGGGTGCCGACAACTGTTGCGATAGGAATTGATGAAACTGCTGTTGACGTCCCTGAAGATTTTGAAAACCGCGATCCGCTTCAAGACCCAACGATTGCTGCAAAGGCCGCAACCAACCAAGGAACAGAGCAAGCTGAGCGCTCGTCAGTCCCCTGTCGGCATTGATCTCGAGTCGGGTGGGGTCTGCCAATGGGTCCGGGCCTCGCGATCCAGGGAGCGACGCTCCCAGTGACGTTGCTGTCCAACCATTTTGGCCAACGCGTGATGGTGTTCGCGTAAACGACTACGGCATCGGCGCAACCGATGGCTGTCGAATTCCAACTCACTCGTGCGGATCAAAATCGAAAAAACATCCATGCCTGGCTCAAGCTCACCCATGGCCAAGGGCAACCGGATCCGTAAAACATTGCTGGCCGTCGGATGAGTTTCCATTTGTCCCCGCTGAACGGCCTCCAAAAGGGATATGGGAAGAAGGGCTTGAGCCAGACCCGCTTTCAACATCTGAACATTGACGGCGTGAGACAGATTCCGTAGCCGCCGGGTGAGGGCCAAATCCATGGATTGCATCCAATGCAGCAAGGCATCAGGACGGGTTGGGAGCAGATAGTCGTCCCCGTCTTGAGATGGACTAATGGGAGGATCCAGCATCCAATCCTCAACAGAACCTGGCGATTGCATCACATCACCAGCCAGCTGAAATAACGATTGCAAGACATCGAGATCAGAACTCTGTTGGTCCTCGTCGTCACCAGACAGGACGGCCTCTGAGACATCGCTGGCTTCGGTAGGGCTTTCATCGGAAGACTTGGACGTTGCCACGGGGGGAGGGCCCAGAGGAGAGGCCAAACTCAAATGCACGGAGCCCGCAGGCTCGCTTCGGTTCAAAGGCGGCGGATCAGGTTGGTCAGGTTGTGGAGCTGATTTGGTGTCTTGAAAATTTTTGGAGAGACCTTGCAACATCTCACGACTCGCATGCGCCTGTTGGCGGCGTTGTTCATCGTGCATCTGTGTGACGAGATGCATGAGTTGCTCCACCGTCAGCAGGACGGAGCACCGCTTGGTTAGGTCCTCAACAGCCAAGTGAAAACGGTCCCGCTCACCAGCACTCAGTCGGCTAAACCTTGCCGGATCAACCTCGCTCAACAAACTAAACAGCGCCTGACGCGTGGCAGCTTGAACCTCGTCGCGCAAGACCTGTAAGTACAGCGCTTGATCCCGATAAATCGCAACAGAATTGAGCCGACACTGCCGTTGAAGGCGTGCCAGCTGTTCAGAGGGGTCGTAGGCGGACTTGATGTCCGGAGCAGCCACTGGGATCAGCCGGCGTTCTGCATGGACGCCACTTCAGCCGCAAAGTCGTTGTCTTCGACTTCAATGCCCTCACCCAGGGTGTAGCGCGTGAAACGACGTACTTTGACGTTCTCACCGATCTTGCCAGCAGCCTGCTTCACCAATTCGGCAACGGTGATGGAGCTGTCCTTAATGAACGGCTGTTCCATTAACGCCAACTCTTTCAAGCGCTTCGCAATACGACCTTCGACAATTTTTTCTTTCATCTTCTCCGGCTTGCCTTCCAGGTCGTCACGACCCATCTCAATGGCTTTCTCCCGCTCACTGATCTCCGCGGGGATTTCATCGGTGGTGACATATTCCACATTGGGACAGGCTGCCACCTGCATCGATACATCCCGAAGCAGCTCTTGGAACATGTCGCCACGGGCGACAAAATCCGTTTCGCAATTGATTTCTATCAACACTCCAACCCGGGCACCGGTGTGGATGTAGCTGCCAATCGAACCCTCGGCGGCGGTGCGGCTAGATTTTTTCTCGGCGCTGGCGATGCCCTTCTGACGCAACCACTCGACAGCCTTTTCGGTATCACCATCGGTGGCCCCAAGAGCTTTCTTGCAGTCCATCATTCCCGCGCCTGTCTTGTCGCGCAGTTCTTTGACAAGCTTTGCGGTTACGGCAGCCATCGGATTTAAAAAAGATAAAAAGGAAACATGAATCGCCGCCAATCTGCTGAGCAGACCAGCGGCGAAAACTTAGCGGAAGAAGGCCTTAGCCCTCGTAATCGTCGCCGCCTCTCTGTTCATTCGAACCATGGCGACCTTCATTGATGGCATCCGCCAAACGACCAAGGACAAGTTGAACAGACCGGACTGCATCATCGTTGCAGGGAATCGGAACCTCGCAAAGATCCGGATCGCAGTTGGTATCCAACATCGACACCAAGGGGATGTCGAGTTTGCGAGCTTCGAGAACCGCATTGGATTCCCGGCGTTGGTCGACCAGAACGACAACATCAGGAAGACGACGCATCGTCTTCAGTCCACCGAGGTACTTCTGGAGCCGCTCGAGTTCTCGGCGTAAAACAGCACCTTCCTTTTTGGGGCGCATCGCGATGGCACCACTGGATTCCATGCGTTCGAGGTCTTTTAGACGATCGATTCGCGCTTTCATCGTGGTCCAGTTGGTGAGCATGCCGCCCAGCCAACGCTGGTTGACATAAGCCGCACCACAACGAGCGGCTTCCAACGCCACCACTTCGGAGGCCTGCTTCTTGGTGCCAACGAATAGAAAACGCTTGCCGCTACGAGCGGCAGAACGGGTCCACTTGTACGCATTGTTCATGCATACAGCGGTTTTAACCAAATCAATGATGTGGACACCATTGCGCGCGCAATAGATGTAGCGCGACATCTTGGGGTTCCAACGACGGGTTTGGTGCCCAAAGTGGGCACCCGCCTCCATCATTTCGGAGAGAGTAACAACAGCCATGGTTTGAGGGTTTCGGGTTCGCCTCCACCTGCCAGGGACTGAACAATCACGGCCAAAAGCCAAGAAATTGTCCAAGTACACCCGAAACGGGCAAGTGTGCGGAATAAGGAACTCCTTGACGGTACCAAATCGATTGCCGTCAGCGCAGTCCTTCCGCCTTTGCCACTTGGAAAAGAGTACGAACGCCAATCCTGTTCAACGGGAGCCGCAACACCTCCATCGCCATACCCGAATAGCCGTTGTGAATTAACCAACGCAACAACGGCCGAAGACTGTGCTGATTGACCAAACCCCCAAGGGTTAAGACCTCCCAGAGCAGTCGATGCAGCCAAGTGAACTGAATGATGAAGCGCACACGACGGGTGGGATGCTTTCGAAAAAAGACCAGACCCATCCGAGCCCGCTCTCCCTCAACACGAATCAAGTTTGGAATCTGGTCGAGGGTGAGCGCTGGATGCCAGTGATAACCAACGGCCTCTGGGCATTTGATCAACGCAACCCCCATACGCCGTAACCGTTCCCCCAATTCCAAGTCTTCCCATCCATACAAACGGAACGAGCAATCAAATAGGCCAGAGCGCTCCAAAACCCCTCGATCAATGGCCACATTGCCTGTGGCGAAATAAGCCCACGAGAGATCGCGGAGCTTGTGTCGTTCCGATGTGGGGTCTGCAAAATTCGCGGTATTCACCACAGCCCCGTAGGTGAAGCAAAGCCGATTGCCACGTTGCTCCCAACTCCGTTGCAAAGCTTTGGCGTGACATGCCAAAAACGACTCGGTCACCACCAGATCACTATCGATAAAGACAATTACATCGCCCTTGGCGTGATCAACTCCGCGATTACGCCCTTCCGCAGGGCCGCCGTGTTGCTGTTCCACCAATCGAACATGGGGGAAACGACCCACTTCCTCCCGTAACCACGCGGGAGTGCCATCGGTCGAGCCGTCATCGACAACGACCACCTCGTACTGATCAAGGCCGCCCTCGAAACGCTGCCGTTCCAATGCATCGAGACATTTCTCGAGAATCGGCCGGCGGTTGTAGGTCGGAATGACGACGCTCACGAACATCGCGACAGCCGAAGCAAGGGGACCTCCAGCCTACGGATACAAAAAAGGGGGCCTGAGGCCCCTCTTTTAAAAATCGCTTTTTGAAGATCGCCAGAAGCAATCAATCGGCGGCACCGCCGTTATTGGCTGTGCCCGTTACTCCGTTGCCTGCGCCTTCGCCACGGCCATCGTTACGCATCTTGCGCTTTTTGAACTTGCGCGCATAAGCGCGGTTGCGCTCCTGTTTCTCTTTTTTCAGGTTCCTGCGCTTGGCCATCCGTTGATGTCACTTTCAAGTTCACCCAGCTTACTGAACAGCAGGCAATAAACAGCCATCTTCCATTTGAAGAAGACGGTCGGCCACATCAAGAATGCGCGGATCATGGGTCACCATCAGCACCGCACAGGCTTGCTCTCGGGCCAGTTTCTTGAGCAGATCCACCACTTCACGCCCCGTTCTACTGTCCAAGGCCGCGGTGGGTTCATCAGCCAACAGCAGACGGGGATGGGCGGCGAGGGCACGGGCAATCGCCACACGCTGTTTTTGGCCACCAGACAGATCATGGGGCAACTGACCCATTTGATGATCATCCAAGCCAACCGCCCTGAGCCACGTCCGGGCTTCGTTCCTTCGTGCTCGATAGGTGAGATCCGGCAACAGGTCTGCACCCATTTGCACGTTCTGTTCTGCTGTTAGGCACCGCAACAGGTTGTGGCCCTGAAAAATCATGCCAATGCGACGGCGCACTTGTTGGCGGCTGCGACGGCCAGCACCGTTTAGACGTTGACCGAGCACATTCACCGACCCCTGTTGAACCGTGCGTAGAGCACCAATCAAGGTGAGCAGGGTGGTTTTGCCGCATCCCGAGGGACCCGTTAGCAACACCACCTCTCCGGGATTGATGCGCAAGGAGATGTTCTCCAGAACCTGACGGCGCATCGAACCCTGGCCAAAGGAATGGCTCAAGGTGTCAATCGACACCGCCGGGGGCACCGGATCAAAGTCGTGATCAGCAGCCATATCAGAAGATCTCCGCAGGATCGGCATCGATCAAACGGCGCATGGCCAACAGCGACGACAACATGCACATCACGAGAATCATCACCAGAACGGTGATGGCACGGGGAAGATCCATTCCCACAGGGAGTTTTGTCGCGTCACGAACGAACCAATACAGCCCTTGTCCAGCGAGATAAGCAGGCACATAACCAAGGGCCGCCAGATAAAAACCTTCTCGCATCACAACGCCAAGCAAGTGACTGATGCGATATCCCATGGCCATCAAAGTGGCGTATTCCGGCAGATGATCACTCACATCCGTGTACAACACCTGATAAACGATCACACAACCCACCACAAAGCCCATGGCAGCCCCGAGGGTGAAAATGAAGCCAATGGAGGTGCTGCTTTTCCAGTAGTTCTGCTCGAAATCAATAAAACCTTGTTTCGTTAACACCGTGACGTCGCCGGGTAGGCGCTGCTGAAGACGCGCCACAGCGAGGTCCGGATCGGTTCCAGGCTGCAAACGAATCAAGCCCACCTCAATCCCGCCGGGGGATTTCTGAGGCATCAAGTCCAAAAACGTTTCGGTACTGGTGAGCAAATTGCCATCAGCTCCGAAGCTGGTGCCCAAACTCACCAACCCCTCCACGCGGACGCGATTGCCGGCTATTTCTGTTTCCACAACTCTGCCGTCGTTGTACCAATCGGCAATCGGACCAAATTCAGGACGCGACAACTGATCGAACAAAATTCGGCCTTTCTGCTTCAACACCCCGGTTTGTTCCGCAAGTCCAGGGTCCAAGAAGAACGGATCATCGGGATTGAAACCCAGGGCAAGGATGGCCCGATTGCGACGGGTTTCAGGATTGCGCCACAACATCAAACCCCAATGAACGGGGGTAACGCCTTCAACGGATGGATCAGCCAAGGTTTGAATGAGGCGCCGACGGGGAAATCCCGCCATCCGCACCGAGCTCGCCGAGCGGGGACTGATCAGAACCAAGTCGGCATCAAACAGCCGGTGAACCGTGACACTGGCATCGAATAAGCCATCTCGAAAACCGAGCTGCATAAACATCAGAATCCCGGCGAAACTGATGCCAGCGAGAGCAACCAACAACCGCACTGGTTGTCGGGTGAGCAACATCCACGAGAGTGGAATTCGGCGTCCCTGCCAGGGCGACTTCATGAGTTGGGCTGGAAACGGGCAATCACCTTCAAACCTGCCAAACGCATGACCTTTTTGGCATCAGCAGGATCCAAAGCAACATCAACTTGCACCACCCGGGCATCCGCATCGCCTGTGGGATCCGTCGACAGCACAGCACGCTGCTCAATCTGGGGGCTGATCCGAATCACGCTTCCGTTCAAATCGCCTTTGAAACCACCATTTTCACTGGTTAAACGCACGATCTGCCCCAAGCGGATTCTTGCAACATCCGACTCATAGACCTCAATTTTGGCTTCCATCTTTTGGCTTGCCCCAACGTCCATGACCCCATCGCTGCCAGGGCGTTCTCCCTCACGGGCATGAATTTCAAGCACCAAGCCATCGATGGGTGAGGTGAGTTGGCTCAAAGCAAGATCGAATTGCAAACCCTTTTGAATGGCCAAAGCCTCTAAGCGCTGACCCTGCATCCGAATCAGCTCTTCCCGCTTGTTATCCACCAACACCTGTTCAGCAGCTCCCCACTCAGCCGCTTTTTGAAACCGACGAACCTCAACAGTTTGCAAAGCAATTTGCTTCTGAAGACTTTGTAATTTTGCGTTTATTTCATCGAGTTCTGCCAGGAGTCCCTGACGGTGATCAAAGGTGGCTAACACCTCACCGCGTTGAATCACCGCACCTTCTTTCACATGAAGGGCTGCAATTCGTGGAGTTCCCGCGATTCCTGCGGTGGGTGCCGCAAGACTGCGAATATCGCCAGCGGGCTGCAATTGACCGAGAGCCGCCACCGCTTCTGCTTTCGCTGGCAATACCTGGACGGGGACAACTGGTGTGCTTTGTAGCTCTGAGGCCTTTGGACGCAAAAGAAACCAACCCCCTGCCGCAACAGCGACAGCGGTGGCTGCGATCAGCGGACGAGGAATCTGGGGCATTAAGGAGTTGGCGGATTATCAAACAGCAGAAGCTCGATGTAACGATCGGCCCATTCGGGATCGAACGCTTTCTCGAGCACCCGGCGGGTCTTGTCGTTGCGCTTCTGTTGAAGGCAATAATTCAGTTGGCCCTCGTACCGGTTGATCGTAGAAACAGCCGTACGCGATTCGGGAATCGCCTGAGCTGTGCAATCGGAGAGAACCTTGAGGTAATCCGATACAACTTGATTAAACAAATCCTCTTCCTCAACCCCATCAGGCCGGATAAAACACACCTTGCTTGAAAAGATTGTCCCCCAGCCGGGAAGGTCCCGGACCTGTCGAAACGCCGGAATTTCGATCGCCTCTAGGTTTTCTAAAATTGGATCTGGCAACTGACTCGATGTAGGGGATAGATCGACAATCGCGGCCGATATGCCCGCAGGACCTGCAACGATGTCGGCACCAAAAATCGGTAAATCGAAGCGCGGATCAGGAAACCAAACGCAGTGAAGAATCTGTAAGCCGTTACCGAGTTTCGCGATTTCGAGATGGATTTTGCGAAAACCCCTGCATTGGTACAACTCATTGCCAATGAACAGTGTTTCGCCATCCAGTTCTCCATGAATGGCCCTTAGATCCTTAACGGTGCTTAGAGGCTCAAGGTCTGGGAGTTTTTGCCAAGCCGCACGCATGGTTGCGGCAAGCGTCGACACCAGGGGATGCAGGTCCTGAGAGGGAGTCTTCGGCTGAGGCTGCATCAAGGCCGGCAGGCACAGACCAGAACTATCAGTCATCACCTGACGCGTTAGAGGATGAAAGTTGAGCCAGACCCGCTGATTCCACTCAAAAAAACAGCTGTTTTCTGTCTTACCAAGACTAGGCCAGCAGAGTTAAGAGTTGTGTATTGCAGCAAAAAACACAAAGGCCATTAATTTTGATCGGCTTTGTGCAAGAGCGCAGATCGGAAAACAGACATGACAAACATTTAAACCAGAAGCCCATATCTCTACCCAAACAACAACCAAGAAATCAAAAATGGATCGCTTGTGAATACATGGAAAACGACAACAACTATATTTGCCTTCGAGAATGAGCTGACAAAAGAGCTGTCAGTTATTAGCAGCCTGCCAGCAGAAGCCTCCAATAAGTATCACCCTTAAAAGATTTATGAGAAGTTTATTTTCGGCACTTTTGCTCTTCATTTCCATTTAAAATCAGTCAATTCAGCGGTAGATATCGCGGCTTGGTTGGAACCAGCTCACCGTTGTCGCCACCAGTCGCGATAATTGGTGATGTAGTAACCCACAAAGTCGATTCGAAGGATTATTGGGTGTTCAGCGAGGGGCTCAACGCCAAGACCTGTCCCCTTCATCCTTCGAATGCCAGCTTTGCCACGCAGTTCTGAACCGTTCGTTCTTCGGCCCCGAGTTAGATAACTGGAGTTTGCCCAATGGCACCCGTTGCGTGGCTGCAGCGATGCCCGATGCGCCACTCACCTGCCTTGATTTTTGGTGCCAGGCCGGCAGCAGCAGTGAGCGCCCTGGCGAAGAAGGCATCGCCCATTTCCTCGAGCACATGGTGTTCAAGGGCAGCGGTCGCCTCGCTGCAGGAGCGTTCGATCTAGCCATCGAAGCCCTTGGCGGCAGCAGCAACGCTGCAACTGGATTCGACGATGTGCACTTTCACGTTTTGATCCCGCCAGACCGAGCTGCGGAGGCTCTGGACTTATTACTCGAGCTTGTGCTGCAGCCAGCGCTCGAACCGCAGGGGTTTGCCACAGAACGGGACGTGGTGCTCGAAGAAATCGCCCAATATGCCGACCAACCCACCGAGCAAGTGCTGCAAAGCATCTTGAGCTTGGGTTGCGGAGACCATGCCTACGGCAGACCAATCCTTGGAACGGCTTCAGCTCTGAACGCCATGGATCCCAGCTTGATGAGGCGGTTTCACAATCGGCGTTATTTCGGCCCCAATTGCACGCTTGCCCTGGCTGGCCCAGCTCCGGAAACCCTGAAACCAGCCATCGCAGCATCGGCCTTGGCTGATCTGCCAGGAGATCGAACCAACTCCAGCTCGCATCACCCATTGCGGTTTCATGCAGGCCGCCACACGCAGCAGATCGACCGCTTGGAGTCGGCGCGAATTTTGATGCTTTGGCTCACAGCACCGGCCCACAATCAGGAGGCCGTCATGGGGGCAGATCTCGCCACAACCCTCTTGGGTGAGGGGCGACGCAGCCGCCTGGTGGAGCGTTTACGAGAAGAGCTGCAATTGGTCGAAAGCATTTCGATGGACCTCACAGCCCTTGAACAGGGAAGCCTGATCACTCTGGAAGTGATCTGTCCCGAGGACGACTTACCGGCTGTTGAACAAGAAATCAGTGCGGTGCTGCATCAAGCGGCAAATGAAGCCGTCTCAGAGCAAGAGTTACGGCGTGGTTGTCAGCTCGTGAGCAATAGCCTGCGTTACGCGATGGAGTCTGTCGGACACGTCAGCGGTCTTTGTGCCAGCCACGTGCTTTGGCATCGCAACCAAGACCTGTTAAATCCCCTATCTCACTTGAGCCACTGGAGCGCTGATCGTCTGCAGTCCGATCTATTCCCTGAACTACTCCCTGAAAAGGCCTGTGTGTTGATTGCTCGCCCTGGTGCAAACCAGTGAGTGCAGCACTCGACGTTCTGGTCGAACCTCTTGCCTCGCCGGGCGTGATGGCCGCAAAGCTTTGGCTCCCATTTGGCAGTGCCTGCGATGCCACTGATCAACGCGGTGCCCACGACCTATTGGCATCACTGCTGAGCCGTGGCTGCGGCCCCTACAACCCCAAGGAACTCGCCGATGTTGTGGAGGGATGTGGCGCAGGGCTGCGCTGCGATGCTCAAGAAGATGGGTTGCTGCTGAGTCTTCGCAGCACCATGGACGATGCGGAACAGCTCCTTCCACTCTTGGGATGGATGGTGCTGGAACCACACCTCGCACCGGATCAGGTTGCTCTCGAAAAAAGCCTCACCCTGCAAATGCTGCAGCGGCAACGAGAGGATCCATTCCACATCGCAGCCGTCGCGTGGCGTCAACTGGCCTTTAGCGATGGCGGCTATGGCCATGATCCGATGGGAGTTGAAAGCGACCTACAAACAATCGAGCGTCAGAAGATTCTGCCCTTGGCACAGCGACTCCCCACCGGGCGGAGCGTTTTGAGCCTGGCGGGCTGCCTACCCGAGCACATTGAGAACCGGATTCTTGCCATGGATGGTTTCCGTGGCTGGCCAGAAACAACGGGTGGATCGAGCGCTTGTCGTCCCAAGTACGGAACGTCTGCAGCCGAAACGATTCGCCTCGAACCGATGGACACAGAACAAGTGGTTCTGATGCTGGGGCAAGCAACGGTCCCTCACGGCCATCCCGATGATCTGGTGCTGCGTTTGCTCCAATGCCATCTCGGGGTAGGAATGTCGAGCCTGCTGTTTCGACGCCTTCGGGAGGAACACGGTGTTGCCTATGAAGTGGCAGTGCACTACCCGCAACTGATGGGACCAGCCCCCTTTGTGCTGCTGGCTTCTACGGGCATAGAACGGGCAGAACTGAGTTTGCGACTGCTTCTTCAAAGCTGGGAGGAGCTCTGCCAGACCACTCTGAGCCAAGCCGATCTAACCCTTGCCCGTGCCAAGTTCATCGGCCAAATGGCTCAGGCACGGCAAACCTGCTCTCAACGGGCTGAACGGAGGGCTCAACTTCGCGCCATGGGGCTCCGCGATGACTACGACCAGAGCTGCATGGACGCCATCAAGGCGATCACGGTGGAACACATCCAAGAGACCTGCCAACGCTGGTTCAAGCAACCACAACTCAGCCTCTGTGGTCCACCCGGCTCATTGAAGAGGCTGGAACGGATTTGGGCTGAACGACATCAGTAACTCAATCGACAACGTCGTCAGTGGGTTACATCATCGGCATCGTCTTGAGACACAGCCTTGAGTTGATCCAGGGAAATTAGAAATGTGCCGCGGCGAAACCGAACAGCGACGGTGTCGAGCGGATGAATCGCGACGACTTCACCCACCTCATCCAGGCTGACAAGGTCCGATGGGCGCAACATCGGCATGGGATCGGCGGTTTTCAGATAAGGGAGTTGTTGCTTCAGTCGCAACCTGTCACCGATTGTGGCCGTCATGATCTCTAGGCAGGACGTTCATTCTCGAGCAGGATGGGCCCAGTTGCTCATCTGACGTGAGGGCTCTCGCCATCTGGAGCGGCGCCCTGGCCGGGCTGATGGCCATCTTGATTGGCAGCCTTGTGCCTGCAGCCTTTCTCCTACCGACACCGCAGATCGCAGTTGTGGATCTCCCCGCAACGTGGCAAGTCTCTGCATTGTTGGTTTGCGCCATGGTCAGTGGCCCCCGCGCTGGAGTGATTGCGGCGGTTGCCTATTTGAGTATGGGCTTCATCAATCTCCCGGTGTTTCACGGGGGCGGTGGCTTGAATTACATCCTTGAACCCGGATTTGGTTACTTAGCCGGCTTTGTTCCAGCAGCCTGGTTGACCGGCCGACTGGCGCACCAATCGGGAATGCAAGACCTGTTGAAGCAATGCTTCGCCGCCGGAGCTGGCCTCTTGGTTTTGCAGTTGTGTGGCCTGCTCAACCTCGGCTTGGGTGCCCTACTTGGGCGGTGGAGTTCACCGGTTCTGGGCCTGATCATGCAGTACTCAATTAACCCACTACCGGCTCAACTTCTCCTCTGCATTGCATCCGGCTTGCTGGCTGTGATCTTGCGTCGATTCCTACTTGTTGAGCCATGAGCAGGGTGCTGCAACGATCCACAACCTTGTCAATTGCGGCAGCGATTGTGCTGATCGATCAGCTGAGTAAGGCCGGACTATCGGCGGTCTTGGTTGATGGCAAAACGATGACCGCGATTCCAGGGATCCTCTCCCTTCAACTCGTTCACAACAGCGGCGCTGCCTTCAGCCTGTTTAGCCGCTCCACTGAACTCCTTGGCTACCTCAGCCTGCTGGTGAGTGTGGGGATTTTGGTCTGGATTGGGCGACAGCGCGCCATACCGCTCTGGCAAGGCTTAGCAACGGCATGCCTACTGGGCGGGACGCTTGGCAATGGCTTGGACCGTTGGCGCCTTGGCTATGTGGTGGACTTCCTAGCGCTCGTGCCGATCAACTTCCCCATCTTCAACGGGGCTGATATCGCCATCAATCTTGCGGTGCTGTGCTTCGGCCTTGATTTCTGGCTCAATCGCCATGACGGAGAGCATGGTTAATTCCACGCTGAATTCCACGTTGCGGGTTCATCAGCTGAATCAGAGCGAACGAATGATCGAACTCCACGGGGACTGTTATCAGCTGGGGCGCGACGACAACAGTCCAACCACCGGATCTAGCGCCCTTGCGGCAGGTTTATGGGGCGACATCATCCGCGTTGCTCAAAGCGGTGGACGCCAAGCCAAACCATGAAAGGTCGTACACGGCTACTGCTGGGACTCGCCTGCACCCTCCTGGCCTTGGTGTTCGTGGGTGTCGTTCTGCAGGCCGTGCGAACCCTGCTCTGGGATCTCAGTTATTTCCTTCCTCCTTGGCTTCTCACACCAATCCTGCTGCTAGGGCTCGTTCTGATTGTGACCGCCGTTGTCCAGGTTGGACTGCCGTGGTGGAGGCAACGCCAAACAACAGCATCACGTCGACCCACGCAACCTCGGCAGGCGCCGACCAATCGGCGCGATGCCGCTGACCAAAGCCTCAGCAATATCGACCGTCTAATCGAAAGGCTTGAAAGTGATATCGCCCGCGAAAGCCTTCAGGCTGAGCGGGATCGGGTGAACGAAGAACTGCAACGTGGGGACCTGGTGGTCGTCGTCTTTGGCACCGGCTCCAGCGGCAAAACATCATTAATCCGAGCCCTCCTGCAAAAAATGGTGGGCGAGGTGGGTGCTCCGATGGGGCTCACCAAGGAAACGCGCAGTTACAGGTTGCGCCTCAAAGGGTTGAATCGGGGTCTGCAACTCGTGGATACCCCTGGAATTCTCGAAGCAGGCGACGACGGTCTGAGCCGAGAAGATCAGGCACGCCGCCGCGCCATTCGAGCCGACTTGCTCTTGGTGGTGGTAGATGGCGATCTCCGAGCATCCGAACTGGCGGTGGTTCGCTCGATTGCCGATCTTGGCAAACGGCTCCTGCTTGTTCTCAACAAACGCGATTTACGCGGCGTGGATGAAGAGAAGCAATTGCTGCAGGTGTTGCGATCCCGCTGCACGGGACTTTTATCTCAGGCGGATGTTTTGGCATGCAGTGCAGCACCTCAATCGATCCCCCAACCGGGTCGACGTCCACTCCAACCCAAGCCCGACGTCAACGACCTGCTGCAACGCTTAGCGGCTGTTTTGCATGCCGAGGGGGAAGAACTCATTGCGGACAACATCCTTCTCCAGTGCCGCAGCCTCGATTCCCGCGGTCGAGACCTATTAAATCAACAACGCATCCGCGATGCGAAGCGTTGCGTTGATCGCTACTGCTGGATCGGAGCAGGGGTCGTAGCAGCCAATCCATTGCCGGGTGTTGACCTACTCAGCACAGCAGCTGTCAATGCCCAAATGGTTGTGGAGATGGCTGGCATCTACGGCATTGAAATGTCGAAAGAGCGTGCCAAGGAGCTCGCCGTTTCGGTGGGACGCACCCTGGCAACCCTTGGCATGGTGAAAGGCGCCATGAGTTTGCTTGGCACCGCGCTCACCCTGAACTTGCCAACCCTCCTGGTGGGTCGCGCGGTCCAGGGCGTTACCGCAGCGTGGCTAACTCGAATCGCGGGCAGTAGCTTCATCCGCTTTTTTGAACAAGACCAAGATTGGGGGGATGGCGGCATGCAAGACGCCGTTCAAGAAGCGTTCCAGCTCAATCGGCGAGAAACGTCGTTGCAACGCTTTTTGGAGATAGCGATGCGTCAGGTGGTGGAACCGCTTCAGAGATCGGCGAAGCGACAACTACCACCCCGACCAGGGCCTCGGGAGGAGGGGGGAGCAGCGGACCGCGGGCATCCAAAGCCGTAATCATCAAGAGGTACAGCAGCCCAATCGCCACGGAAATCGCGCCGGTCACGATGGCGATCCAACGGGGTCGCTGGGACTGTTCCGGCATGGGCTATCCAGGGAATGCGTCGATTGTGGTCGATTGGATCAGCGCACTGAGCGATTGATCAGTTGTGCCAATTCGCTCAAATGCTCAGGTGTGGTGTGGGGGTTACCAAAGACACCCTTCAAGCAGAAGCGATCCTGATGCAGCGGACGCGACAGCATGTAACCCGCTGTCAACAACTGCTGACGCAGATGATCGCTCCAGGCATTACAGCGTGCTGAATCGCTGTGCTTGGAACGAAACGCCTGAATGTGCAATTCACCCGGCAACACAGTGAGGCGATTGGCGTCCAATTGGCCGGCAAAAGCCTTGCGTCGCTCCAAGGCGTTCGACAACACCGTTTCGATGCCCACCTCACCAAGCTGGCGAAGTCCGAGCCAAAGCTTGAGAACTTCCGCTGGGCGCGTGCCTTGCAAGCCCACCTCTCCACCGTGATGCTCACTGGTGGGTTGTTGCATGTAAGGCAATCCGGTCCCGAAGGTTGTGCTGAGTTGATGCCCATCGCGAAGCAGGAGCAGCGATGAGGCCTTGGTGATACCCAGCAACTTTTGGGGGTTCAGGGTGATCGAATCCGCTTGATCCAGCCCTCGCATCAAGGATGCATGCGCGGCACTGAGGGCAAAGACACCACCGATGGCTGCGTCAACATGCAGCCAAACGTTGTGCTGCCGACAGAGATCAGCCAGCTGGGGCAAGGGATCAATCGCACCGAGAACGGTGGTTCCAGCTGTGGCCACCACCGCGAGGCATGGACGCTGAAGACGACGCAACTGATCCAGCTTTTGCTCAACCGCAGCAAGGCAAAGTTGTCCATCGTCATCGGTGGGCAAAAACACCAGGGCGTCGTTCGCCAAACCCATCACCCGAGCGGCCTTGACCAACGACACATGGGAATCGCGACTGCACAGCACGACCCCATCCCCAAGACCCTGGCCACTGGCACGTGCGGTGACCAACGCCATCAAGTTGCTGAGGGTGCCACCGCTGGCCATCACACCACCAGCACCTTTTGGAAGCCCAAGTCGCTGACAAAACCAGCGGCACAATTCCTGCTCCAAGCTGGAAAGGCCCGGTGACAACTCATCCGCCAAGAGATTGTTGTTAAGCCCCGCACAGACCAATTCCGCGGCAATGGATGCCGTAAGGGGTGGGGGATCAAGATGGGCGAGAGATCCAGGGTGGGATGGCTGAAAGGCCCCATCCATCACCACCTGTAGATCGTGGAGAAGAGTATCCAGATCCGCGGGCTCCGCGTTCGGTGCGATCGACGGTTGCGGCCGCATCAGAGGCAACGGACTGTGCTGCTCAGCTGATCCGATCCAGGCACAAAGCAGATCCGCTGTTCTGTGCAGAAAATCCTGGAGCACAGGATCCGTTGCGTAAGGAGACGCAAACGGTGCCAATCGTGCCGTTGAAGGGTTTGGATCGGAACCGGCGTGCAAGAGCAAGGACTGAACTGAGCTAATCCTCGCCCCTCGTGGGATGGTGCTCACAGCCGCTGCTGCAATTCGGAGTGGATCAAACCGATCGATTCCACGATTGGATGAGGGTGCTTTTGCAGCGTGCCGAGGTCAATGGCCTCAGCGGGGAGGTGCCTGTTGCTGCGGTGGTGTTGGATCCGAGTGGTCGAGCCATCGGTCATGGCCGAAATCGACGTGAAACCAAACAAGATCCCTTGGGCCATGCTGAATTGGTCGCGCTTCAACAAGCCGCTTTGGTGCTCGGCGATTGGCGCTTCAACCAATGTTGCTTGATCGTGACGCTGGAGCCCTGTCCGATGTGTGCCGGAGCCTTGGTTCAAGCTCGGATGGGCACCGTTGTGTATGGAGCCCAAGATCGAAAAAGGGGTGGCCTGGGAGGAACAATGAACCTCTCAACACATCCCAGCGCCCATCACAAAATGACGGTGATCGGCAGTGTCATGGAGGCCGAAGCCTCCATGCAGCTGGAGCAATGGTTCAAGCAGCGGAGGCAACGGAACCGCCGAATTTCGGCAACTCGCTCTCAAATAAGTTGAGCAGATGGTTCACATTCTCTGGATTGGAGTTGTAACCCATCAGGCCAATACGCCAAATCTTGCCGGCCAAGGATCCCAAACCACCGCCAATTTCAATGCCGTGCTGGTTCAACAGATGCTGGCTGAAGGCCTTGCCATCCACGCCCTCTGGAATTCGCACTGTCGTGAGGGTGGGGAGCCGACGGTCGGCTGGAACATGCATGGATAGGCCAAGGCTCTCCAATCCACTCCACAACGCTTCAGCGTTTTGGCGATGCCGAGCCCACGATTGGTTAACGCCTTCTTCAGCCAGAAGCCGCAGCGCCTCCCGCATCCCGAAGTTCATGTTCACGGGAGCAGTGTGGTGATAAACCCGGTCGCTTCCCCAATACTTGTTCAGCAGAGAAACGTCGAGATACCAGTTCGGGACTTTGCCCGTACGCGCTTCCATCTTGGCTTCCGCCCTTGGCCCCATGGTGAAGGGACCCAAGCCAGGAGGACAGCTCAACCCCTTTTGGCTGCAGCTGTAGGCCAGATCAACCTTCCATTCATCGATGTACAGAGGCACACCGCCTAACGAGGTGACCGTATCCAGCAGCAACAGGCAGTCGTACTTCCGGCAAAGATCACCAACCCCATCCATGGGCTGGCAAACGCCTGTTGAGGTTTCAGCGTGGACAATCGCCAGAATTGCTGGCTTGTGCTCAATCAGAGCTGCTTCGAGTTCATCAAGGGAGAACCATTCGCCCCAGGGCTTTTCAATGGTTTTGACGTTGGCCCGATAGCGACCGGCCATGTCGGCAAGACGAAGCCCGAAGTAGCCCTTGACTGCCACCAAGACTGTGTCGCCGGGTTCGACAGTGTTGGCAATCGTGGCTTCCATTGCCGCGCTGCCAGTGCCGCTCATCGGCAGGGTGAGGCGGTTATCGGTTTGCCAGGCGTAGCGAAGGAGTTCCTGCACTTCACCCATCAACTCCACATAAAGAGGGTCGAGGTGGCCAATGGGCGTCCGCGCTAGTGCCTGAAGGACAGTCGGGTGAGCATTGGAGGGACCTGGCCCCAACAACAATCGGTCGGGCGTTGCGATCGGAGCAAATGACTTGCGATGACGATCGACAACAGGGAGAAGAGATGGCGTCGTCGACAAGGTCCTGAAACGTTCTTTCTGAGCAAAGAGCCTACGCAGTCATCGTTCCGATTTGGCATTCAAACGGGGCGATTGCAATGCTGATGAAACCTTGATTCAGCGCTGACGCACGTTGGTTTCCCCTAGCCCTCGGGCCAAATGATCAAAAGGTTGCAGCACTGAAGCGAGCTGCTCGACAGGAACACCCTGTTTCAGAAGGATCTCAGCAACCACTTCGCCCAGCAAAACAATGCTGCGAACGGTCGGACCAGTTGGAACACCAAGGCTTTTATACGTGTCGTCCAGACCATTCAGAACACGTTCATTCAGGATCGTGCTGTCGCCGGCAACAAGCGCATAGCTCGCGTAACGCAGGAAGTAATCCATATCCCGCAGGCACGCTGCAAGACGCCGCGTGGTGTAAGCGTTTCCACCAGGCAGCAGGAGATCTGGTTCATCTTGAAAAAGACGCTGGCTGGCCTCGCGCACAATTCCAGCCGCGTCAGCGTTGATTAACTCAACAGCCCGGATTCGCAGCTCCGATTCATCGAGGTACGACTCAATACTGTCGATCGCCGACCTGTCGAAATAGCGGCCCAATTGGTCGTAGCGACCGATCAGACCACCGATGGCATCGCGCATGTCTTGGAACTCAGGACAACCCCGAATTGGACGGTAACACCGCTTTACAGCTGAAAAAGCCTGGCAGGTCTGTGATCCTGTCTTATTGACAGAAACGGTTACGCGATCCACATCGAGAAGACGGAATGTCCTCCTTGATACAAAATGGTGTCCTCGAGATCTTTACGGTCTCCCTAACTCTGTCTTTGGCGTCCGACTTACATGGCCAAAACCCCTCAGGAGGTCCTTCGTCAAATCAAGGACGAAGGCATAGAGCTGATCGACCTGAAATTCACTGACCTCCACGGCAAGTGGCAACACCTGACGGTGTGCACTGAGTTGTTAGAGGAAGAGTCATTCACCGAGGGATTGGCCTTCGATGGATCCTCCATTCGCGGATGGAAGGCGATTAATGCCTCCGATATGGCGATGGTGCCGGATCCAAGTTCCGCCTGGATCGATCCGTTTTATCGGCATAAAACCTTGAGCATGATTTGCTCAATCCAGGACCCTCGCACCGGTCAGGATTACGACCGGTGCCCACGGGCACTGGCGCAACGCGCTCTTAACCACCTCAACAACACTGGCCTTGCCGATACGGCCTTTTTTGGTCCAGAGCCTGAGTTTTTCATTTTTGACGACGTTCGCTACAACTCGTCGGAAGGTGGGTCGTTCTACAGCGTTGACACAATTGAAGCCGGCTGGAACACAGGTCGCATTGAAGAGGGTGGCAACCTTGCTTACAAAATCCAAACCAAGGAGGGCTACTTCCCTGTAGCCCCGAATGACACAGCTCAGGACATTCGCTCCGAAATGCTGCTGCTCATGGCCCAACTGGGCATTCCCATTGAAAAGCACCACCACGAAGTCGCCGGCGCAGGGCAACACGAATTGGGCATGAAGTTCGCGCAGCTGATTGAAGCTGCCGACAACGTCATGATTTACAAGTACGTCGTTCGGAACGTTGCCAAGAAATACGGCAAAACGGCCACCTTCATGCCGAAGCCGGTGTTTAACGACAACGGCACAGGCATGCACGTTCACCAAAGCCTTTGGAAGGGCGGTGAACCGTTGTTCTTCGGAGAAGGCACCTACGCCAACCTGTCCCAGACAGCGCGTTGGTACATCGGTGGCATCTTGAAGCATGCGCCGGCATTCCTCGCCTTCACTAACCCAACCACCAACAGCTACAAGCGCCTGGTCCCAGGTTTTGAAGCCCCGGTGAATTTGGTGTATTCCGAGGGCAATCGCTCCGCAGCTGTTCGTATTCCTTTGACGGGTCCAAGCCCGAAGGCCAAGCGCTTGGAGTTCCGCTCGGGCGATGCCCTCGCCAACCCTTACTTGGCCTTCAGCGCCATGATGATGGCTGGCTTAGACGGCATCAAAAATCAAATTGATCCCGGCGATGGTGAAGATCGCGATCTGTTTGAACTGAGTGCTGAGGAACTACAGAAGATCGCAACGGTGCCGCCTTCACTAAATGGTGCTCTGGAGGCTCTTAGCGCTGACCGCGCCTTCTTAACAGAAGGTGGCGTGTTCACCGATGACTTCATCGACAATTGGATCGACCTCAAATACGAGGAAGTTCAGCAATTGCGCCAGCGCCCACACCCCCACGAATTCACGATGTACTACGACGCCTGATCAGGTTGTTGGAGTCACCCTGGCCCGTCTCAATTGAGGCGGGCTTTTTAGTGCCTACCGGAAGCCGCATTTTTCTGCCGCATTCGTTGGAATGGTGGTCTTGTGCGATGTCTCAATGGCGACCACGCCCTTCAGCAAACTGGCTTATCAGACCCTTCAACAGGGCAAAAGCATCGCTGGACTGGCCCACAAGGAGCTGAGCACCAAGCTGATGGAGCTGGTGGCTCCGGAAGCCATGCCAACGACGGAGTCGGTGTCATCCGACATTCTGCAAACGTTGCGCAATGCCATGGCTCAACTGGAGGAGCGGGATTGGCAAGAAGCTGAACAAGGCGTCTATCCAACCTCACTGCTCTTTGACGCACCCTGGCTGGACTGGGCCAGTCGCTACCCCCAGGTTTGGCTGGACATGCCATCAATCTGGAATCGGAGAAAAGAACGCAACGTGCGGGATCTCCCCAAAGGCACCGACCCTTCTCTTTTTCCTGATTACTACCTTCAGAATTTTCATCACCAAACCGACGGCTACCTCAGCGATCATTCAGCTGGTTTGTACGACTTACAGGTAGAAATCCTGTTCAACGGCACCGCCGATGCAATGCGCCGCCGCGTTATTACTCCGCTCAAACGTGGTCTTAAGCACTTCACAGATCGCAGTCCGGCCTCCTTACGCATTCTCGATGTAGCAACTGGAACAGGACGAACCCTCCACCAGATTCGAGCCGCTCTTCCCCACGCGGAACTCCTCGGAACGGATTTATCTGACGCCTATCTGAGGCAAGCCAATCGTTGGTTGAACACCACCCAGACGTCTCTCGTACAACTCATACGAGCCAACGGAGAGTCACTGCCCCTGGCTGATGGATGCCTCCAAGGAGTGACCTGTGTTTTCTTGCTGCATGAGCTTCCTGGAGAAGCGCGTCAGAACGTTGTTAACGAAGCCTGGAGGGTGCTGGAACCAGGAGGGGTTCTAGTTTTAGCCGATTCGATTCAACTGGCGGACACACCGGAATTAAGCGTGGTGATGGATAACTTCCGCAAGTTCTTTCATGAGCCCTACTACCGCGACTACATCGGTGATGACATTGAGACTCGACTCGTCACAGCTGGATTTGAGGGAGTCACTGCTGAGTCCCACTTCATGACAAGGATTTGGTCTGCGAGGAAGCCCGCCTCAAACCACGCCTGAACTGATTCGCTGACATGCCCTGTGCCGACAAGGCTGGGGGCCATAAGGTGAGCACAATCCCAAGGGAATTCATGACAAATCCCTTTCGGTTGCGTTGGTTAGAAGGTTGGACCTTTCAAGTGGTCCTGATGGAAGGTCATGTTCAAGTTGAAGCGCAAGGCTTCGGCATCACCCTGCGCACTCCGGTGCTTCCTCAGGAAGCACCCCAATCGGCGGCAGATCGATTGGTGTTAGATGAAGATCGTCGTCGCAGAGCCATGCGTCAGGCCTGGCTGCGCGGCCAAGATTCCATTGCCACCAATCAGGAGTCGCGTTTTTCAAACTCTGATTCCGAAGCAAGTCTTCCGGTTTCACTCGTAGTGGTGGGTGCAGGGCATCGGCAATTGGTGGCCTGAGCTGGTTTAGAGATTGGCCAAAATCCAAGCCAATACAAACCCTGCGCCTCCCCAACGCAGCCCTTTCCAGAAGCGTGATCCGGAATGCTCAGGATGAAGCCATCCTTTGAAATCGTGATCTAACAACTGTTGAGCAAATAGGCGTCGCTGCTTCCAACGCCTCGCCTGAGCGCCTAAACCTGGCTGGTGTTGACACTCTCCCTGTTGAATCAATCGGGAGACGCCATGAAGCCATTTCAACTGTCGCTGTTCACGACGACCGACGTGTGGTGGCATCCACTCACCTCCTTCAATACCGAAAATAGATCCACTTGATCGCATTGCCATGGCCAAACCAGATTCGATCTGGCCGGAGCAAACCCAGGCCAAATCGACTGAACTTCACAGCCTCTTGAAAATTGGTGATCGTGATTGGCACCGGTTGAAGTCACAATCGAACCGGCGCGCTGCCGAATTGTTGGCAGCAGCACTGGTTCATTTGATTCAAGAAGGCAACACTGATGATGTAGCCGCCCTCACCAACCAAGCGCTGGGATGGATCAAAGGGGAACTCAAGGATCCCGGCTGTCCTCGCCACTAAACGGGACGGCGACAGGCCAGTTGAAGACGATTTCCACGACGGCTCCAACGAACATCATCAAAACATTGATGAATCAGGAACAAGCCACGGCCATGCTGTGCATCCACAGATAAAGGCAGCTCGGCGGCACGAGCCGTCGATGGGAATCCACAGCCCTCATCCTGAACCTGCCAAATCAACCAATGAGGCGTGAGAATCCGCCGCACGCGCAGCTGTTTCTGGGGATTTTCAGAGTTGCCATGACGCACGGCATTGACCAACGCCTCGTGTAAGCCGAGCTCAACCTTCTGACTGGTCATTTCACAGCCGACAGGTTCAACAAGAAGCTCCAACAGCGGAGAAAGCTGAAGGGTGGACGGCAAAACAAAGTCTGCCCAGCGAAATCGATCAAACGGCACGATTCGCCCGGTGGCAACGTCCTCTTTTGAACCTACCTGGTTCAGCCCCCAATGACAGGGGCACTCAGCCCCGACGTGCCATCAAGGCTGGATGGTTCAGCACTGCATCCATCAATCGCACACCCCTCAGTTGATTAATCAAAGGCATGTGGCCTTCTGGTGCCTCCAACGACCACGTGAATGAACCTGGGTATCGCGTCCAAACACCCTCGCATTTCCAGCCAATTCGCGGCCAAAGTTGGTCATAACGCCCCCCCAAAGTCTTTAACAAACGTGCCTGGCTCGTAAAGCCAAATCGGCCCTGGGAATACACCGTCCAAAGGCGGTCGAGGCTGACGAGATCGACAGCCTCTATCGCAGGTACTTCACTGAAATAGACGTAACCACGCTGAACAGCAGCATCACCCGCCAGTTGACGCAACATGCTGCTCGTTAGACGATCTGCGGCTTCGAAGTCTTGATGCAAAAGATCGCGCTGTAACGCGACAAAATCGAGGCCCATGGCTGATTCCACATGCAACCAGCCGTCGATGGACCCCTTCAAAAGCTCCGATAAGACCGCAGGGTGGTGACGCTGGATGACCTGAAGGATCCACCCAGGCGCCCAATCATCACCCTTTGGATCAAAGGGGAGCAAATTGGAAGCATCCAAGGTCACCAGGTCATCGACCCGAGATTCAATGGTCTTGATCAGCGAGCGGCGCTGACGTGGGTTACCAGCAGCGAAGCGCTCAATGAGCGACTCAACGCTGAGGGATGTGGTGGGGGAAGAACCGGAAAGCATTTTTCGCAACCGGCTTTGTCAGGCACGGCGTTATCCCACTATGTCAGGCATGGGAGACGACTATTTCAGTTCCATCGACCAGCTGCGGAAAATCCGTAGTCCCCTGATCGATGTCAGAAGCCCCTCGGAATTCGACAAGGGGCACTGGCCAGGAGCCATCAACCTCCCTTTGTTTAGTGACGACGAACGCGCCGCCGTTGGTACGAGTTACAAGCAAGACGGTCGACTGAAGGCCATTCACCTAGGCCTGCGGATCACTGGACCGAAAATGGCCGCTCTAGCCGAACAGCTTGACCAATTCAGAGGGGCAGATCAACTAAGGCTGTATTGCTGGCGAGGCGGCATGCGCTCGGCCAGCATGGCCTGGCTTGCACAGCAAATTGACCTCAATCCACTGCTGCTTCAAGGGGGATATAAGGCCTATCGCCATTGGGCTCAAAAAAGTTTCGATCAGGATTGGCCCCTGCGGATCATGGGCGGTCGCACCGGTACAGGAAAAACCGATCTGCTGCTGGCTCTGCAAAGCAAAGGTGTAGCCGTCTTAGATCTTGAGGGTCTGGCCAACCACCGCGGAAGCAGTTTCGGAGGCCTTGGACTACCGGCTCAACCCAGTACCGAGCACTATGAGAATCTTCTCGCTGAAGTTCTTGATCAGCATCAGCGACAGGCTGCGGGTTCGATCTGGTTAGAAGCTGAAAGCATTCAAGTGGGACGTTGTCGCATCCCAAAAGGTCTTTTTGATCAAATGCGTACAGCACCTGTTCTTGAAATCCAGCGCAGTCTCGAGGAACGCGTTGAGCAGCTGGTGGGGGTCTATGGACAACAGGGCTCGGAGGCGTTGGCGGATGCAACGAACAGGATCAGTCGTCGACTGGGTCCCCAACGCACCCAGCAGGCTTTGGAGGCGATTGCAGAACAAGACTGGGCTACAGCCTGTCGAGCCACACTCGATTACTACGACCGCTGCTACGACCATGAACTGGCACGTTGTCCCGATCGAAACAGCATTGATTTAACCGGGCAAACCGCGGCGGTGGCCGCAGAGACGCTGCTCGAGGCAAAACTTGTGCAACTTTCCGCCTAAGATCCCGCTTCAAGAAAGGGGAGCCTATGGCCGAGGCAAAAGGAACGGCATCGATTCAATTTTTCCGAGGTGTCGATGAGCCTGTCGTCCCCGACATTCGTCTCACCCGCAGCCGTGATGGGA